>OCQZ01000458.1_pt1 | contig 12500 bp, 8 predicted proteins | sample 1538921 | NCBI WGS metagenome assembly OCQZ01 (sample SAMN03418269, study PRJEB22391) | human gut metagenome | biome: human-gut; feature: organic feature; material: feces | host: Homo sapiens | place: Tanzania | collected 2013-01 | reverse complement strand
CCGTTGGAGGCTACTGGCACGGCGTTGCCCATATTGTCGAAGAAGACGGTCTCGAAACTTACCACGCGGAAGGGGATGTCGAGCAGTCCGTCGTCGATGGCGGCATGGATGCGGTCGATGCCCATCAGCGCAGACTTGGACAGGCCGCCACCCTTGTAGCGGTCGGTGCCGATGACGAGGTAGCCCATCGGGTCGGGGAGCTTGCGCACGTGGAAGGTGAACTTGCCCATCTGGCGGATGGCATTACCCTTGCGCGCACTGACGGTGATGGTCACGTCGCTGCCCACGGTTGAGGGTTTGGCGATATATCGGCCCATGCCCACGGAATGGAAGGCACCGCCAGTCATGGATGCCTGGACCTCGTTGAGGGCTACGCCGGGGATGCTGATACTGATGGGGTTTTCATAGCCGGCATAGAGCACGTTCATGAGGTCGGCAGAGACGGTGGCACTGGGCGCCACCACGTTGTACTTCTGCGTAAAGTCGCGGCGGATAAGGTCGCCGTTGCCATTGCGCATGGGGATGTATCCGGCGAAGGAGTGCTCGCCCACGCCGCTGGCTGTGAAGCGGTAGTTGTTGCCAGTAATGCGGCGGCCGCCCACATATATCTCGGGTGTCATGGTGGTATCTACCGCCGCCATCACGATGCGGGCATCGAAGGCGTCGCCGCTGATGACGGTCTTGGACTCGGGGATGACAAAAGCCTCAAGCCTGTTGACGCGGATATCCTTGAGGTCGATGTTGGAAACGAGCGTATGGAGCACCTCGCCCTCGGCGTAGCGCACGTCGCTCTGCAACTTGGAGAGCATGGTGACGGCTGCCGCCACGGGCATATTCTCAAACATATACTGCTGCCAGTTCTTGCCCATAGCATGGGCGCCACGGGGGAGCTGGGTAGTAAGGTTGCTGCTGATAATCTTGCGCTGGCGCTCGTCGGTCACCATCGTAAGGATGCGCTCCCGGTAATGGTTGATGGCAGCAAACAGGGCGCCGCCCTTACCAGTGATGGGCGCAAGCATCACATGGCTTGCAGCCTCGAGATTGTCCTTGTTCTTGATGTTGGCCAGGTCGACGTCCTTGCCGTCGGCCTCGGTCACAATCTGCTCCTTGAGCTGCTGGGAGAAAGCATAGAGCGAGTCGCTCATCTGCTTGACCGCCATGGCTTTGGCAAACCACTGGCTTACCTTCTCCGGGTTGGTCTTCATCTGCTGCTCAAAGCGCGCATAGAGGGCACTGTTTTCCTCGACGATGGAGAAACCGTTGAGCACCTCGGTGGAGATATTGAGTGCCAGCATGGCCATGAGGATGACATACATCAGATTGATCATCTTCTGGCGCGGGGTTATCTGTTTCTTCTTGATTGCCATCAGTGGTGTATCGTTAGATTACTGACCGGGGTTGCGGGTCTGCATATTTAGGGTCATGGCCTCTATCATGCGGCTGTAAATCTGGTTGAGCTGCTCTATCTGCTGGGCCATCTTCTTGCTTTGCTCGTTAATCTGGTCGATGGTGCTAATCTGCTGGCTGGCACTCTTGAGCTGCATCTCATAGACTCGGCTGATGCCCGTGAGGGTGCGGTTGAGGTTCTCCATCTCCAGGCTGTCGGTGGCAAGGCGGGAACTCTGCTCATTGACCTTGCCCAGGGTCTCAACGAGGCGCTTGAGCTCGTCTACGTAGTCGCTCTGGGCCTGAACCATCTCTTCGTTTTCGGCGGTGCCGGTAACTACCGGTGTCACCACGCTCTGCCCTACTACGCCTGCTGCCGAGCTGCCCACTATCTGTACGCTGCCCGAGGGTTGCAGACCATCAGCAGCTGCGGCGGGTTGGTTGGCAGCGCCACCGGGTTGACCCACAGCCACGCCTCCGCCCGCATGAATCACTCCCGAGCCACCGATAATCACGGCCTGGGGAGCCTGCATCGTCACATGGTCGGTCGCCTCGGCGGCATCCTCATCCTCCTCGCCGTCTTCGACATGGGTGGGGAGGTCGCGGCCATCGGCGGTCTTGTCAAAGGGACGGTCGAAAGCTGAGATGAAGAAAACGAACACCTCGGTACCCATACCCAAGAACAGCCAGAAGTTGGCTCCAGGAAGGTGGGTGAGCTTACAGAGGGTACCAAAGATAACGATAGACGCTCCCCAGCTATAGGCATAGTTGAGGAAGGTCTGTCCGGGAACGCTATCCATCCACTTCTGCAGACGGTAGACGATATTGTATTTGCTATATTCAGCCATAATGAATGTGTGTTATTTCTTGTTCTTTTTCTGTTTGGTGCTGGTCGAGTTGGCGAGGCTTCTCACGCATCGGAAACCGATATAGGAGCGTGGCTGGTTTTGATATTCCCATGTACGCCACGCCGAACGGACAAAGGACTCGGGGTCTTTCCACGAACCGCCACGCACACTCTTCTTCTTAAGACGGTAAGGGTCTTCCTTGGCAGCCTTGTACTCGAGCTGGGGGTTAAGGTCGTTCATGGCCTCAACACCTGCTTCGGTATAGATGGTACTGGTCCACTCGGCTACATTACCAGCCATGTCGTAGAGGCCATTGCTGTTGGCGGTATAGATACCCACACGGCTGGTGATGAGGTTGCCGTCCTTGGTATAGTTGCCACGGTCGGGCTTGAAGTTGGCATAGAAGCAGCCATCGCCGTTCTTGACATCCTTGTTCTCCCAGGGGAATTCGTTGCCAGCCTTGCCGCGTGCGGCATACTCCCACTCGGCTTCGGTGGGCAGGCGGTAACGCTGGATGAAGCGGGCTTCGCCGCCCAGGCCCTTGAGCAGATAGTCGGTGCGCCAGGCACAGAAGGCGTTGGCCTGCTCCCAGGTGACGCCAACGACGGGGTAATCGTTGTAGGCGGGATTGCTGAAGTAGTTGCGGAGATACATCTCGTTGTCAGAGTTCTGGAAGTCGTTGACCCAGGCGGTGGTGTCGGGATAGACATTGACGATATAGGTGTTGAGGAAATCCCAAGGACCGCTGAGCGGGCGGTTGATGGTCTCGCGCACGATATTGCCGTTGTCATCGATATACGCCGTGTCCTTGGAAATCATCACCACCTCGTCGGGATTGACGGTGACATCGGTGTTCAGGTTGCGCTCGTTGGGCATGAGGCGGTTACGGCGCAGGGCGGCAGTGGTATAGTCGTAAATCTCATACTTATAGTTGAGCTGGCGGTAGTCGAGCAGTTTCTCGCCGGTCACGGGGTTGGTGACATACATGCTCTCGATGGCGCGCTGCTCGTCCTCATTGGGCTTGCGGGGCAGAGGCTTGCGCCAGTTGATATGGGGAGTGACAGGCTCACCATACTTGTCCTCGGTAATCATGTAGGTCTCGTCGCCGGCATAGGCGGGGTCGGCAAGACGCGTACGGAGGATAGAGTCCTTGACATACTGCACAAACTGCTTGTACTTGGAGTTGGTAACCTCGGTTTCATCCATCCAGAACCCGTCGACAGAGATATCCTTGACGGGAGTCTTCATACCCCAGAGCGAGTCCTGACGGTCGAGGCCCATGTGCAGCGAGCCACGCTCTACCTTGGTCATACCGTAAGGCGTGGGCTCGGCAAAGGAGCGGCCACTAACGCCAACCACCTCGCCGCCGCGGCCGCCCGAGATGGCACTCTTGCTACCGAAACAGCCTGTCAGCGCCACAGAGAACGCCACAAGGCCGAGGGTTATAATGCTTTTATTCTTCATCTTTATATTATAATATTCTCACGCTTTTATGCAGGTTTCTACCTTTCTTGGTCAGGTTGATGTCGTGCTGGTATCCCACAAAGAGACCATGACTGCCGTTGCCTGGGATGGAGGCCGAGGTATACAGCTCGTAACTATAGCCCAGCACGACGCCATGGAAGCTGCCGCCGACGAGGACGGTCACCGAGTTGGACGGACTATAGGTCACGCCACCATAAAGCATGCGCTTGTCGTGGGTATAGACCACGCGCGATGTGATGTCGGCCCTGAACGCCGAGCCATCCGAGCGCAGCAACACCGTGGGCTTTATTGTAATAAACGGATTTCTTAGTTTAATATTGTATCCACCGGTCAAATAATATGTACGGTCGATGTCGAGCAGGTAACTGTCGCCCAGCGTAACTTGGGGTGCGGTGGCGTGGGCTACCGACGCGCCGGCATACCAGTCGCCGTGGACGTAGTAGAGACCGACGCCCACATCGAGACCCGAGCCGCTCACATCGGTCGTGGGGATGGCGGGGTCGTTGCCTTCCTCGGTATCGGTCTGCGAGCCATTGAACTTCTCACTCAGCATACCCACCTGGACGCCGATGCCGAGCATACCTCCCAGCAGCTTGGTCTTGAGTGCATACTGCACGGCGAAACGCTGATGGTCAAAGAGACCCAGTTTGTCGCTCGTCATCTGCACGCCCACACCATGGTAATGCTTGAGCATGAACAGGGGCATATCGGCAGCGACAATCATGGTACGCGGGTTGTGCTCGAAACCGGCAAAGTCGAGGGCGTAACTGCCTGTAACATTCAGCTTGGACTCTTTGCCCACGGCGGCGGGGTTGAACACCGGCTCCTGGGCAAAGTAGTGGCTGAGCGACATATCATATTGCGCAGAGGCGGCCAGCGCCCCAGCGACAGAGATGACGAGGGTAAATAAATATCTTTTCAACACACTTACATAACGGATAAGCGTAGCTTTTATTGTCTTTCTACAGGTTTTTTATCCACGACATTATGGTTTCCATCACCGTCGGGGCGATGGTCTCCTCTATCTGCTGATACTCCACGACCAGTCCTGTGTGGCAAGTCTGGAAGAGATGGTTCAGTCCGTCGAAGGTTTTGAGGGTATGGCGACTGTTGACGAGCCCCTTCTCCAGCGCTCCGAGATTGGCGACACAGTCCACCTGGGTGTCGCGGTTGCCGTTGAGTGCCAGCACGGGACAGGCAATCTTGCCGAGCACGCCTCTCACATCGACATTGAGCAGATGGCGGATATAGGGACTATCGCCCTGCTTCAGGGCTTTGTCAAAGACGCCGCGGAAGAGCACGGGGACGCCCGTGGGCTTGATGTCTGCGGTCTTCTTGCCCTGAGCCAACTGGTCCAGAGCGCATCCGATGGCCATACAGTAGGCTTCGGTCATCTCGGGAGTCGTTCCGGCGGCGGTAAGTACCGAGCGGTTTTGCGCTATCATCGTCTCCTTGCCCGACACAGCCATGGCTGCCAGCGTCACGATGAAGTCTGTCTTGCCCTCGGCAGCCGCCATCAGGGCTATGGTGCCGCCTTCGCTGTGGCCGAGCATACCCACGCGGTCAAACTGCTTGCGCAGCAGGGCAAGGCCGCTGAGTGCGTCGGCGTAGAAGTCGGCGGTGGTAAATTCGTAGAACCTCACAGAGGCGTCGCCCCACCCTCGGTCGTCGTAGCGCAACGAGGCGATGCCCTGGCGTGCCAAGGCGTCGGCAAGGACGGCAAAGGGCTTGTGTCCGAATAGCTCTTCATCGCGGTTCTGCTGTCCGCTGCCACTTACCATCAGCACCACAGGAGTCTGGCGGCTACAGCCACGGGGCTTGGTGAGGGTGCCGCGCAGGGTGAAGCTGCCGTTGGTAAACGACACCTCCTCGGTGAGATAATCGAAGGGGGGCTTGGGAGTCTGCGGACGGTTAAGGGTGACCTCGCCCGGCGTGAGCGTGAGCGGGAAGGCTATGCCCTGCTGGGTGAAGGTGCCTACTATCTCCGTGCCCTTGTTCACGCCCTCAAAGCGGGCGCCAATCATGGCGATTTCCACCGTCACGCTGTCGCCTTTGACCACAGTCTGCGTAGGTATTCCCCTGACGTTCTGCGCCGGAGAGTCCATGGTGCATCCCTTGTCGGTGAAGTGAAACACGAGGGGCAGCTTGATGCCCTGCACGTCGAGCTCGCCCTTCCACGAGCCGCGCTGTGCCTGCGCCGTAGTCACCATGAGCAGCAGCGCCAGCACTAAGGTTGTCCGTATTGCTTTCATCATATCGAGTGTTTGAGGTGAAACTTTCATCATCCATCCTCTTCATAAAATTCCAAGATACTTCTGCCGCAAACACTTGCGACAGACATTGAGTTTATCCTACTCTATCTGAGCATGCAGTTTATCTTGCATCTCATTTACAGCATCTCCTTGATGCAAAGATATAGATTTGGGACGAAGCACACAACTTATAAGTCGCCTTTTTCTCATCAATAGGACTTTTTTTCGTTATCTCCTGCTCATAAACGACGGTCATGGGATGCTTCTCGATGCCATAAACCCCAAAATGGTCATTAGCCCATTTTGGATTTATAAGTAAGAATGCCGGGCAGCAAAGGAAAAGGGTGGATATTACGACAATCGTGCGTAATATCCACCCTTCTGTTATAGGGTTATTCCATCATTATTTGGCCATTGGCGTGAAGCGCAAGGTAAACTCATGGCTTCCCGTTGGCGCCATGTATTGTGGCAGGCATGAATCGCCTCCGCAACTATGGTTTCCGATGCCTCGCTGCCAGAAGTCGAAGTGGGCGAAAATCTGGGGGGAGCGCACCAGATCGTAGGGGTGCTTGCCGCCATAGAACACATCGTAGTTGAACTGGGCGTCGTCGAAATGCGACAGCGAGAAGGCCACCATACCCTCAGTGGTGATTTGCAACTGGGTGGCGTCGTTGTCGAGCGTGAGCTGGCGCAGGCCCTGGCGGTCGCCCATGGTTTGTGGCGCGCTCTGCTCTTCAAACATGCCATCCACGGTGGTGGTGTAGCGGCCGAGGAGCGAACCGCGCTGGCGGTCTATGTAGTTGCTCCACGGGCCCTTGGCATAATATTCTACGTTCTCGAAGCCGGGCGCAAACTGCATGGTGATGCCGATGCGTCGGGTTTCTGCCGACGAGTTATTGGTGGTGACCTTCATGTCCAAAGTTCCGTTGGGATAGATGGTGTAAACTATCTGGTGGGTGTCGGTACCATTGGTTACGGCCGTTTCCACCATCACGTTCTTACCCTGCTTCTTGGGCGCACTCACCATTGTCTTCTTGCCAGAGAGGGCACCTTCCTCCTTGTTATCGTTCTCGGCCACGCCACCTGGGGCGCCGAGGTTAATGTTGTCGTTGGCTATGCGGCGGAAGCCGTTGAAGTCGGGTCCGGCGTTGGGCTGCACGAGCTGCGTGTTGCCATAGGTCCACTGGGCGATGGTTCCATCCTCTGCGAAAGCAATACTGAAATTGTTGCCGGTGACGGTGTTGCCCTTCACCTTGAGTTTACCCTTCTCCTGGATGGCGGGCAGCTGGCCGTGGCTTTGCTGCACAAAGGTGGGGTCGGCAACCGATACGCCAGCAGCGTTGTCGGCGGAGAGCTTAAACTGCTGCTGTGCCATGGCGTAGCCCTGCTTACCCCAAGAGGTGGCTTTCTTCAGTACGAGGTTGAAGGTAATGACATACTCGGCCTTGGCGTCCACTACGGTGGTGTAAGGAATGTTGATTTGGCAGGTGTTTCCAGGCTGCACCGATGGGACGGCCACCTGGTTCTTCTCCACCGAAACGCCATTGCGGAGCACCTCATAGCCGAGGTCGTAGCTGTCGGCCAGGTCGGTGAACGCGCGCTTGTTCTTCAGGGTGAGCACGTGGTTGGCGAACGACTCGAAGTCAGCGTCTCTATAAACATACTTCACCTCGGTGAGCTTGGCGGTCCACTCACGGCCCGGGGTGATGATGCCGTTGCTCATGAAGTCGCCCTGGAAGCCTCTGTCGCCACGGTTCATCTTGGTGTAGTCGTAACCCGATGTGTAATAGTGGAGCCCGGTCTTGGGATCCTTCAGCGGAAGACCCTCGCGTATGCGGCGCGTGTCGTAGATGCCCTGGTCCACCCAGTCCCAGATGCAGCCGCCAATAATGCCAGTGCTTGTCTCGATGAGATTCCAGTATTCTTGCAGATTTCCCACAGCCTGACCCATGGCGTGAGCATACTCGCAGATGAAGTAGGGCTTGTTGTTGAGACCGTCCATATGCGTCTTCATCACCTCGACTTTAGGATACATGTCGGAGCCGAAGTCGGAGTATTTGGCGCCGTTCTTATAGCCCTCATAGTGCACCCATGCGTCGCGGCCGGGGAGCAGTTCCTTCACCTTGTCGTAGGTAGCCTGGAAGTTGTCGCCACCGCCCGACTCGTTGCCGAGCGACCAGAACACCACGCTGGGATGGTTGCGGTCTCTCAGCACCATGCGCTCCGTGCGGTCTACGTAGGCGTCGCGCCAGGTGGGGTTGTTGGAGAGCGAATGGTTGTTGTGGCACTCCACGTCGGCCTCGTTCATGCAGTAGAGTCCGTAATAGTCGAACATGGCATACATCTTGGCCTGACGGGGATAGTGGCTGGTGCGGACAGTGTTTACATTGGCCTGCTTCATCAGCACCACATCGCGGAGCATGGTCTCCACATCGATGGCGTGGCCATAGAGCGGGTGGATATCCTGTGTGTTGACACCCTTGAAGAACACGCGCTTGCCGTTTACATACACCAGGTGGCCCTTGATGGCCACATCTCTGAAACCGTATTTGGTGGAGAACACCATCTCCTCCTTACCGTTTGCCTTCTGGCGCACGATGACGGTATAGAGATTGGGCTGCTCGGCCGACCAGGCCTTCAGGCCGGTGAGGTTGTCGAGACTGAGGCGAATGTGCTTCTGCGCGTCGTTGGCGGTCATAGCCACCTGCGCCTCCTGCTTGCCCACCTGCTTGCCCTGGGGGTCGAGGAGCTCTATTTCAAGCGTCTTCTCCGAGCGCTCCTTGGCGGCGTTGTCGAGGGTGAGGTCTACATTGAGGTTACCCGAAGCATAGTCGTCCTTGAGGGCCGATGTGATGTAATGGTCGGCCACAAAGGTCTTGGGCGTAGCCACGAGATAGACATCGCGGTGGATACCTCCGAGGTGCCACATGTCCTGACCCTCAAGGTAAGAACCGTCGCACCAGCGGTAGACGCGCACCGACACGTTGTTGTCGCCCTTGCGCACAAGGTGGGTCACATCAAATTCGGCGTCGGTATTGGCGCCTTGCGAATAGCCAGCATACTTGCCGTTTACCCACACCACAATGGCGCTGCAGGCGCCGTCGAAGTGGAGAAAGACGCGCTTGTCCTGGTCCCAACCGTCAGGCAGATTGAAATTGCGGCGATAGGAACCTACGGGGTTCTTGTCGAAATTGTCGTTGAACGCCGTGATGAAAGGGGGCTTGTTCTCGAAGGGATAGCCCACATTATTATATACGGGCACATCATATCCGGCCATCTCCCAGTTGAGGGGGACCTGGAGCTCTTTCCAAGAAGAAACATCGGCATTATCGGCCCAGAAATCGTCTTCCTCGGGCTTGCCCTGCTTCCTGTCGGCGGTGTAGTGGAACTTCCATTTGCCGTTGAGCAGCAGGTAGTTGGCGCACTTAGGCGTGAGCCATGGATACTTGTAGTAGTCGTCCTGCTGCATCGAGGCCGTAGAGGCATAGGGCACAAACGTGGCGTGGGCCTTTTCCTTGCGGTCCTCAAACTTGGTCTCGTCTTCTACCCACTTGTCCATAAAGGGGCATACGTCGGCCTTCGTCTCCACCACCTTTTTCTTCTTGGCGGGACGGGGGTGAGCCAGAGCCGATGCGCTGAAAAGGAAGGTCAACGCTGCCGCAGCTCCCCAAATTAGATGTTTTTGTTTCATTGTCATGTTGTATGGTTAATAATTGTTTTGGAATAGATATTATGGAGTTACGCATCCATGATACCGCTATAAAAGCGACACCTCCAAGGGGCGTATTCGGCGCTAAGAGGACTTTTATTTGTCCAGCCATTTCATAGCCCATTCCGTCAGAGGCGAAGGGCATGCGAGCATACCACTGTTACGCTGCAAGTTGAGGAAAGAGAAACGTATGCGGTTCTTGGGCTGGTAACGTTCGTTGTATACAACGATACTTCTGCCACTTACGCAGTTCTCTGCCTTTACCTCTACAGGTATTATCTCGTCCTCCCGCTGCAACAGGAACTCTATTTCTGCCTTCCCCTCCGAAGACCAATAGTAAGGCACTGAGCCATAGGATGGCAACAGACTTTGCAACACCGCATTCTCTGCCATGGCGCCTTTGAATTCGGTGTAGTTGGCTGTCGGGTCAATGACTATGCTTCCCGGCAGGTCGGCCAAGCGCCTCAACAGGCCACAGTCACTGGCATATACCTTGAATATGTCTGGTTCTTCGTAGGCGCTCAATGGCATTCCAGGTTTCGAGACGGCATTTACGCGATATATCATGCCTGCATCTTCCAGCCAGAGCAAAGCATCCTCGTAGTCACGGCTCCTTGCGCCTTTTTTTACAACCTTATAGATGAACTTCCGGTTCTCCTTGGCAAGCTGGGACGGAAGTGAGTGCCAAAGGGCATGAATGCGAGGTATCTCGCGAGGGTCTGCATACTTGGCGAAGTCAAGCTCATACAAGTCCAATATACCTTGCAGTATGTCGTCGACTGCCTGCATCCCCTGGTTTTCAAGCATACTGACGGCGGCTTCAGGCATACCGCCAGAGACCATGTATCTGCGATACTCCGACTTCAACTTGTCAAGGATAATAAGCGGTAGCTTCTCCGGTTCTTCTATCTGCTCAACATAATTGAATGTCTGGATGTCGCTTGCCCGCAGATACTCCTTGAACGTAATAGGATACATGCGCATAACCTGTACCTTACCAACGGGCACGGTCATCCTCCGCCTCTTAACAGCCACACCCAACAGCGAGCCAGCCGCTATGATGTGCCATTCGGGGGCTTCTTCACAAAAATACTTTAACGAGTTGAGCGCTTCCTCACACTCCTGTATCTCATCAAATATGAGCAGCGTCTTGCCAGGCACAAGGGGAACTGGGCTATAAAGAGACAGCTCCTTTATGATGCGGGCTGGTTCCTTTGACACCGTGAAGGCTGACAATAACTCCTTCTGGCGGTCAAAGTCAAATTTCGCCGTGTAGGCAAAGCATTCCTTTCCAAACTCTTCCATGGCCCACGTCTTGCCAATCTGGCGGGCGCCTTTCAATAGGATTGGCTTGTGCTTTGCCGCATCTTTCCACTCCTTGAATTTGTTGACTATGTCTCTTTTTATCTTCATAATTACACTAACAACTTCCGATTTGTGTCATTTTTGACATTTTTCCGAACTTGTCGTGTGCAAATATACGATATAAAGAGGAAAGGAACAAGTTTTCGGAGGGTTATTTTGGCCCACTGGCGGGAAAAGACAGAAAAAAGCGGCATAGGAACCCTGTTGTGGAATTCCTATACCGCTTATATTCTACGCCTACGGCTGAGAAAGTCAGCCCTTCAGCGATTAGTATTCATCATCGTTCCAGAGGAAATCTTCCTTGGAGGGATAGTCGGGCCAAATGTCTTCAATGCTTTCATACACTTCACCTTCATCCTCTATTTCCTGCAAGTTCTCGAGCACCTCGAGAGGAGCACCCGAACGGGTGGCATAGTCTATAAGTTCGTCCTTGGTTGCGGGCCAAGGTGCATCTTCCAATTTTGAAGCTAATTCAAGAGTCCAATACATAGTGTTTAGTTTTGGTCGTTAATTTTATTGGATGCAAAAGTAGTACTTTATATTCAATTACACGACTGTTTACGACCATTTTTGCTGTTAAATAATCATTAATAATAAAAAAAAGCAAAAATACAGGGACGATTGGATTAAAAATTGATTGTGTAACAACGCTTGTGCTTGCTCTGGTCCAGCATCACGATGCCGGTGTAGTATAAATCATAACAGACGGCAGCATGGCTGTTGCCCACGATGCGCTGCCAAGTCTCGCGCGAGCGGGCGTCGCGGTGTATGCCGTCGACCATGACCACGCTGGCGCTGTCTATGCGTGGCAACAGGCTGAGCAGAGCATCCACATGCTGCACACCGGTGCGTATCACCACGCGCTCGCCATTGACGACAGCGGGCGTCTCTTCGCCCTCAGCCACCGAGAGGATGCGGGCACGGCGCGCGCCGGCAGAGAAATACTCCTGGCGCTCAGCGCTCAAGCCGTCTATGAAGTCGAGGATATAGCGGGGCTGAACCTCGTTGGCCACGCGCAGACAGAGACGCAGCAGGCGCAGCGCCACACGGCTCTCCACGGGCACCCGCTTCTGCAGGTCGGCGTAGGCATAATAGGGGTAATGCTCGTTGATGACATAGCGCACAAAGCGGTAAGCCGACGGCGACTGGATGCCGAATCCCCTGCAATAGGCGATGCGGCTAAGCCATACTCCCACGGTCTGCAACCATTCTGTCACGTTGTTCATCTTACACCTTATTATATTTATAGCCTCGTATATTATATTTATAGCCTCGTATGCTCGCACATATAGCCACGAAGGCCACTGCAAAGGTATACTTTTTCTGCCAATTTATCCCCCTATCCCGTCACTTTTATCCATATTTAGAACCTCCATGACCCACGAGCGAGCCACCGTGACCATCTTCACAACTCTGCTGACCATCTCTGCGAAGCTCCTGAGCAACTCTGCGAAG
>OCQZ01000457.1_pt1 | contig 12500 bp, 10 predicted proteins | sample 1538921 | NCBI WGS metagenome assembly OCQZ01 (sample SAMN03418269, study PRJEB22391) | human gut metagenome | biome: human-gut; feature: organic feature; material: feces | host: Homo sapiens | place: Tanzania | collected 2013-01 | reverse complement strand
CTACTTCCGTAAACGCATAGCTTACATGTGCGGCTGCCTCGTTGCCGTCCATCGTTTTGTACTTCCTTACCATATCTTTTCCTCCGAAACAGAATTGGTCTGTATTATCCCTACGCAAGTAGTTTATCATTAAATAAGCACGCTGTAAACACCGCTTTCGATGTAAAAAATTTAGCTTGCTCTTTGTGTTTCACTGTATTATAATGTCTTAGTATTTATTTGATGTTTAGTAGCTTAACATATGAAAGGAGTCCCGAACTATGGTGAATATAAGCAACGAAAACGGCAACATCAGCATCACCAGTGAGGTCTTCACGAACATAGCAGGTCTTGCGGCGACGAGCTGCTTCGGCGTTAAGGGCATGGCAGGTCGCAGCAAGGAGGGCGGTCCTCTCCAGCTTTTGAGACGTGAGTCCATGTCAAAGGGCGTTTTTACCCACTTCGACGAGGACGGCAGCATCACGCTTGAGCTGCATATCGGTGTCGATAAGGACGTAAATATCGCCGCCGTGTGCCGCAGTATTATAAAGGAAGTCTGCTATAAGGTCAGCAAGGCGACGGGCGTTCCCGTAAAGAGCGTCGATGTTTTTGTTGACACCGTGCTTCTTGACTGATATTATTACACGAATTCCTCCCGGAGGTGCTATTGCATTGAGAGAATATATAGACGCCGCTTTATTTAAGGATATGATCCTTTGTGCGGATGCGGCACTCGCCGAAAATACAAGAGAGATAAACGAGCTTAACGTCTTCCCCGTTCCCGACGGCGACACGGGAACCAACATGGGGCTTACCATGAATAACGCCGCAACTGAGCTTCGCAAGAAGAGCTTCGCTTCCGTATCCGCTGCGGCAGACTGCGTTTCCGGCGCTCTGCTGAGAGGTGCAAGGGGCAATTCCGGCGTTATCCTTTCGCTGCTGTTCCGAGGCATATCCAAGCGCATAAAGGGCATGGATACCGTCGGCGCCAAGGAGTTTGCCGAGGCGATGAACGACGGCGTCGATGCCGCCTACAAAGCGGTCATGAAGCCCGCCGAGGGTACGATACTGACGGTCGCTCGTCTTGCGTCCGCTGCGGCGCTCGGCTGCGGCGGCTCAGGCGGCAGCTTTGAGGAGATGCTTGAAAAGGCGCTCGTTGCGGGCAACGAAGCGCTTGAAAACACCGTGAACTTAAACCCCGTCCTCAAAAAGGCGGGCGTGGTGGACGCAGGCGGCAAGGGCTACATAGTCATTTTGAATGCTATGCTTGCCTGCTTGAAGGGCGAAATGGCCGCTCCCGAAGCGTCCGTCTCCTCCGGCGTTATCGCAAACGAAAGCGGCGCTTTCGACGTGTTCAGCACGGACGAGATCACCTATGCCTTCGACACCGTTTACATCGTCCGCAAGGACGATCCCAAAGTTGACCTCGCCCCGCTCCGTGCATACCTCAACAGCATCGGCGATTCTCTCGTCATCGGTGAGGACGACGAGGCGTTCAAGGTCCACGTTCACACGAACATCCCCGGCGAGGCGCTCACGAAGTCGCAGCAGTACGGTACGCTGGAGCTTGCGAAGATCGAGAATATGCGCACCCAGCACGAGGACATCCTTGCCGGCAAGAAGGCGCAGAGCACCGACGATCTTGCAGGGATCGAGGAGGAGCTTGAGAAGTGCGAAAACGCAGCTCCGCAGAAGCGCTACGGCGTCGTCGCCATTTGTGCGGGCGACGGTATGACGAAGCTGTTTTCCGACCTCGGTGCCGATGCGGTCGTCACCGGCGGTCAGACCATGAACCCCTCGACCGAGGACATTCTGCGTGAGATAGAGCGCACCCCCGCCGAGACCGTGTTCGTGCTTCCCAACAACAAGAACATCATCATGGCGGCAGAGCAGTGTATTCCTCTCTGCGAGGACAGGCAGGTCGTCGTCATTCCGACGAAGACCGTGCCGCAGGGCATCACCGCAATGCTGAACTACGACGAGTCGGCAGGGCTTACCGAGCTTCAGGAGCAGATGAGCGAGTCCATTCAGTCCGTTCACACCGCTCAGGTGACCTACGCCGCAAGAGATTCCGACTTTGACGGTCACACGATAAAGGAGGGCGAGTACCTTGCCCTGCTCGACGGTAAGCTCGTCGGCAGCTACAAGGAGATGTCCGTTCTCATGGAGGAGCTTGGCAAGGCGATCGAGGGCTTTGAGCCTGAGCTTGTCACCCTGTACTACGGTCAGGACGTCGATGCGCAGGACGCAAACGACGCAGCCGAGGCGCTTTCAGGACTTCTGCCCGACGCAGAGGTCAGTGCCGTGAGTGGCGGTCAGCCCGTTTACTACTACATGATCTCCGTGGAATAATATTTAAGCAATAAGCACCGCCCGCAAAAAGGCGGTGCTTAGGACTATATAGAGGATTTGTTATGGCAGACTTTTCTCATTTTAACGACAGCGGCAGAGCGTGGATGGTCGACGTCTCCGCAAAAAGCGAAACGCATCGCACGGCGGTCGCCGCAGGCAGAGTGCTTGTAAACGAGCAGACCTATGCGCTCATAAAAAGCGGCGGCATGAAGAAGGGCGACGTTCTCGGCACCGCACAGATAGCCGGCATCATGGCGGCAAAGCGCTGCTTTGAGATAATCCCCATGTGTCACCCGCTCATGCTCAGCGGCGTCAACATCGACTTTGAGATGGACGACGAAAATCACAGCGTCGGCATCCGTGCAAGCGTCAAATGCCTCGGCGTCACCGGCGTCGAGATGGAGGCTCTGACCGCCGTGAGCGCTGCGGCGCTCACCGTATACGATATGTGCAAGGCGGTGCAGCGTGACATTGAGATAACGGACATCCGCCTGCTTTCCAAAAGCGGCGGCAAGAGCGGCGATTTTGTGAGAGACGAAGCATAACGAAACGGAGGAGCCTATGAAAAAGATCCTGCTTCTCGGCACGGGCGGCACCATCGCCTCCGAGCCGCACAATACGGGACTGTCGCCGGAGCTTTCGCCGGAGCAGCTTTTGTCCTTCGTCCCGGGCATAAGCAGCCGCTGCCGGGTCGAGAGCCGTTCCCTGTTTTCTGTGGACAGCACCAACATGACCCCCATCCACTGGGTGCGCATCGCCGAGGCGGTGCGTGACGCCTACGACGACTTCGACGGCTTTGTCATAAGCCACGGCACGGACACGATGGCGTACACCGCCGCAGCCCTGTCGTACATGATAAAGGGCTCAGTAAAGCCCGTCATTCTGACGGGTGCGCAAAAGCCCATCGGCTACGACTCCACCGACTCCAAGATAAATCTCTCCGACGCATTCGTCTGCGCCTGCGCCGACGGAATGTGCGGCGTAAACATCGTCTTTAACGGGCGTGTGATACTCGGCACCCGTGCAAGGAAAACGCACTCGAAGTCATACGCCGCATTTCAGAGCATCAACTATCCCTGCATCGCAACGGTGCAGGACGGCGTTCTGACGCAGTATATAAAGCCGGAGTCCGCCCCCGTGCCGGAATTCAACACCGAGCTTGACACGAAGGTCGGGCTTATCAAAATGACGCCGGGCTTTGACCCGGAGCAGCTTGAGTTCCTGCTCTCCCGCAAGGACGCCGTCATCATCGAGAGCTTCGGCGTGGGCGGCATACCGAGCTACGGCGACGACCGTCTGCTCGACGTCATCATCGACGGCATAAAGGCGGGCAAGGTCATAATAATGACCACTCAGGTGCAGAACGAAGGCTCAGACCTTGCGGTGTACAACGTCGGTCACAGGCTCCGAGGTTGGCGCAACGTGCTTGAGGCGTATGACATGACCACCGAGGCGGCGTTTGCGAAGATAATGTACATCCTCGGCAAGACGAAGGACCCCGACGAGATCAGCCGCCTTTTCTACGAGCCTGTGGCTCACGACATTCTTTATCGCTGCGGTGACTGAAATGAAAACTGTTACGGTTATAGGAGGCGGCGCCTCCGGCATAATGGCGGCTCTGACCGCCGCAGAGGACAAAAACAACAGCGTGCTGCTGCTTGAGCGTCAGGCTCGCATCGGCAGGAAGCTTTTAAGCACCGGCAACGGCAGGTGCAATCTCACGAACACGGGAGCGAGCGCTTCCGACTACCACGGTGCGGATGCGGAATTTACCGCCGCTGCGCTCTCCCGCTTCGGTGTTTCGGACGCACTGGACTTTTTCTTAGAGCTCGGTCTGCTCACCGTGACCGAGTACGGCGGCAGGGTGTATCCACTGTCAAACTCCGCAAACAGCGTGCTTGACGTCATGCGCTTTGCGCTCGACGCAAGGGGCGTGGACACACGCTGCTCATGTACCGTCACGGCGATAGAGCGAAGCGGTCCCCGCTTCACCCTCAAGACCGAGGGCGGCGACATTCAAAGCGACTGCGTCATCGTCGCCTGCGGCGGCAGAGCCGGGGAAAAGCTCGGCGGCACGGGGCTTGGCTATGAGCTGCTCGCACCCTTGGGTCATAGGCGCACGGCGCTGCATCCGGCGCTCGTTCAGCTTACGACCGACCCCACCTATCCCCGTGCGCTCAAGGGCGTTCGTGCGCAGGCGGCTTTGCGTCTGTGTTCGGGTGACGATACGGTAGCCACCTCCAAGGGTGAGCTGCAATTTACCGAGACGGGGCTTTCGGGTCCCGCCGCTTTTGACATCTCCCGTGCCGCCGCACTGTGCGGCAAAGACAGTGTCGTTCACATTAATTTTCTCGACGGATATGCCCGCTCCGAGCTTTCGGAGATGCTGAAAAAGAGGATCACGCAGATGGGCGATCACGAGGCATCGGAGATACTCACGGGAATGCTGCACAACCGCCTCGGCAAGATGCTGGTCAAATACTCCGGCATCGGCGGCGGACGCAGCATAAGAGAGCTTACGCCCCGTGACGTTTCGGCTCTTGTAAACGCCTGTCTCGATATGTGCATCACGCTGCACGGCGTCGGCGATTTTGCCGCCGCTCAGGTGACTGCGGGCGGCATCCGCTGCAGCGAGATAGATCCCGCCACGATGGAGAGCCGACTTGTGCCGAATCTCTATGTCTGCGGCGAGCTGCTCGACGTTGACGGAAACTGCGGCGGCTACAATCTGCAATGGGCGTGGACGAGCGGGCGCATCGCAGGGAGGCTCGGAAAATGATACTTCTGCGAAACGTAAAGCTCTACCCCGACGAAAGCGAGGAGCTCCTCAGCGATAAAGCCGCAAAGCTCCTGCATCTGAGAAAGAGCGAGATAAAAAGCCTTCGCATAAACAAAAAATCGCTGGATGCACGCAAGAAAAGCGACATACATTACCGCTATGCGCTGGCGCTTGAAACCGACAACGAAAAGCGGCTGCTGCAAAAATTCGGCGGCAAGGATCTGTGCGCCTTCTCGGAGCCGGACTTTGACATTCCACGCCTCAGCGCCGAGACCCGCCCCGTCATAGCGGGCTTCGGTCCCGCAGGGATGTTTGCGGCGCTCGTTTTGAGCCGTGCCGGACTGCGCCCTGTTGTGCTTGAGCGCGGTTGCGAAGCGGCCGTGCGCAAGGCGAAGGTGGACGCCTTCAGAGCCGGAGGCGCTCTCGACCCCGAATGCAACGTGCAGTTCGGCGAGGGCGGTGCCGGGACCTTCTCCGACGGCAAGCTGAACACCGGCATCAAAAGCCCCCGCATATCCTTCGTTCTCAAAACCTTTTATGAACACGGTGCGCCGGAGCATATCCTGTACGACGCAAAGCCGCACATCGGCACCGACATACTAATAAACGTGGTGCAGTCCATGCGTCGGGAGATAATTTCTCTCGGCGGCGAGGTGCGCTTTATGAGCCGCCTTTCGGGGCTTGGTATAGAAAAGGGGCGGCTTTGCTCCGTGACCGTCTCCTCCCAAGACGGTGAATACACCCTGCCCTGCGACAGGCTCATTCTTGCCATCGGCCACTCGGCAAGAGACAGCTTTGAGATGCTGCACGACGCCGGCGTTCCAATGGAGCCAAAGCCCTTTTCGATGGGCGTTCGCATAGAGCATCGGCAGAAAACGGTGGACCGTGCGCAGTACGGTGAAACGTCCTTGCCGCTGCCGCCCGCCGACTATTCCCTCAGCGAGCATTTCCCCGACGGCAGCTCCGCCTACACTTTCTGTATGTGTCCCGGCGGCGAGGTCATCGCCGCAGCCTCGGAGGAGGGCGGCGTCGTCACGAACGGCATGAGCCTTTCCGCCAGAGACGGTGAAAACGCAAACTCCGCCCTGCTCGTGACGCTGCACCCGGAGGACTTCCCCGACAGGAGCGTCCTCGGCGGGATGTACTGGCAGCGCAGCATAGAGCAAAAGGCCTTCGCCATGAGCGGGAGCTACCTTGCTCCGGCGCAGCTCGTCGGCGACTTTCTCGCAAGGCGCAAGAGCACGGGTTCCGGCAGCGTGACGCCCTCCTACCGTCCGGGCGTGCATTGGTGCGAGCTGCATGAGCTTTTCCCCGAAAAGCTCACCGACGTCCTCGAAAACGCCATCCCCGCCCTCGGCAAAAGGCTCTCCGGCTTTGACGACCCCGATGCGGTGCTGACAGCGCCCGAGACCCGCTCCTCCTCACCCGTTCGCATACTGCGGCGGGAGGACAGGTCGTCCGAGATATTCGGACTTTACCCCTGCGGCGAGGGTGCGGGCTACGCCGGGGGCATCACCTCCGCCGCCGTGGACGGCATCCGCTGCGCCGAGTCCGTGATGGATTCGTTGTCGCAAGAATAACAATTGTTGATTTAAAATTCAAATACGGTATAATGCAGTTAGGCTGACTTCGTCGGCTTATAATCAGTGCTTCAGGAGGCTGACATGAGCGCAAATAAGAATATCAATTTGACAATGCTATGCGATTTCTACGAGCTTACGATGGGCAACGGCTATTTTGAAAACGGTATGACCGACCGCATCACCTACTTCGACATTTTCTACCGCCAGAACCCCGACAACGGCGGCTTTGCCATCGCCGCAGGTCTGGAGCAGGCGGTCGAGTACGTCCGTGACCTGCATTTCGACGCCGACGATATAGAGTACCTCAGAGGGCGCAGTCTGTTCTCCGAGGCGTTCCTCGATTACCTTGCTCACTTTGAGTTTACGGGCGATATTTGGGCGGTCCCCGAAGGCACCCCCATTTTTCCGAGAGAGCCTATAATGACCGTGAGGGCGCCCGCAATACAGGCGCAGCTTCTTGAGACCTACCTTCTGCTGACGCTCAATCATCAGAGCCTCATCGCAACGAAGGCAAACCGCATCTGCCGTGCCGCCGAGGGCAGAGTGGTGCTGGAGTTCGGCTCCCGCCGTGCGCAGGGAGCGGACGGCGCCATAACCGGCGCAAGGGCGGCTTACATCGGCGGCTGCGCAGGCACCGCCTGCACCGTGTCCGACTCCGTCTACGGCGTTCCCGCAGGCGGCACCATGGCGCACTCCTGGGTGCAGATGTTCGACTCCGAGTACGAGGCGTTCGAGACCTACTGCAAGACCTACCCCACGAATGCAACGCTGCTCGTCGATACCTACAACTCCCTCAAATCCGGCGTTCCCAATGCGATCAAGGCGTTTAACAATGTCCTGAAGCCCCTCGGTATAACAAACTGCGGCATACGCTTTGACTCCGGCGACATGGCGTATCTCACCCGCAAGGCAAGAGAGATGCTCGACGCCGCCGGTTGGCCCGGCTGCCGCATCACCGTCTCCAACTCGCTTGACGAGCGCCTTATCACCGAGCTGCTGCTTCAGGGTGCGAAGATCGACTCCTTCGGCGTCGGCGAGCGCCTTATCACCGCTAAGTCCGACCCCGTGTTCGGCGGCGTGTACAAGCTCTGTGCCGTCGAGGACGCAGACGGGAACATCATTCCCAAGATCAAGATAAGCGAAAACGTCGGCAAGATAACGAACCCCGGCTTTAAGAAGGTCTACCGCTTCTACAACCGTGAGACGGGCATGGCGGAGGCGGACTACATCTGCCTGCACCACGAGACGGTGGACGACACAAAGCCGCTTGAGATCTGCGACCCCGAAGCGAGATGGAAAAGCAAGGTCATGGAAAACTTCGAGGCAAGAGAGCTGCTCGTGCCGATATTCAAGGGCGGCAAGCTTGTATACGAGCTTCCCGATCTCAAGGACGTAAAGCGCTACTGCGCATATCAGGTCAGCACCCTTTGGCCGGAGGTCAAGCGCTTTGACTACCCCCACAACTACTATGTCGATCTGTCCGAGGAGCTTATGGCGCTCAAGGACAAGATGCTCATGGAAAGGAGGGGCTGAGCCTTTTACAAGCAGAAGACGGCATACGAGATCTTAAAAACCCTTGCCGAAAGCTCCGCTCCCCTCAGTGCCACCGCACTTGCACGCAGGCTCGGCGTGAGCCGTCAGATAATCGTCGGCGACGTTGCCCTGCTCCGTGCGGCGGGCGAGTCGATAAGCAGCACGCCGAGGGGCTATATGCTCACCGACACTCCGGGGCTTGTGTTCACCGTCGCCTGCGTTCACGAGCGCAAGGATACGGAGCGTGAGCTTAACATCATGGTCGACAACGGCTGCACGGTGCTTGACGTGTCGGTCGATCACCCGATATACGGTCAGCTCACCGCAGCGCTCAGGCTCTCCAGCCGCTACGACGTGTCGCAGTTCGTGCTGAGCCTTGAAAGCGGCAGCGTAAGTCCGCTCTCGGCGCTCACCGGCGGCGTTCATCTGCACAGGCTCAGATGCCCCGACGAAGCCTCGTTCCTTCGCACGAAGGCACAGCTTGCGGAAGCCGGACTGCTCTACGAAAACTCGGAGGCATAAAACTTCATGCGTGAGCAACGCACCACGAAAATGCGCAATTGTCGGTGCATGAAGTTTTTGTGCATCATTTCCGGTTGTCCCGCAGGGACGAGGAAATGGCACATTTCTTATTTTTGATATGCTTTTGCATAGTAAAAAATCACACCCTGCAAGATCGGATCTTGCAGGGTGTGTTCTTTTTTATTCCGCTCCCTTGAGCGCCTCGACCATGTCGATCTTTTTGTTCTTTCGTGCGACCATGAAGCCGACGAGCAGCGACACGCCGAAGGTCAGGAGAATGCTCACGGAGTAGGTCAAAACGCCGAGGGTGATGCTCAGCTCGTACTCGCTTGCGAGAGAGACGACCAGCACCTTCAGTATGCCCACGCCGCCGGGAAGTCCTATCAGCACGCCGATGACCGTGAGCCAGATGTTCTGACTTATGAGCAGCCTGCCGATGGTCTTGTCACGGAAGCCGAGGATCTTGAGCGTTGCAAGCTCCCTGTACCTTTCCACATAGCTCATAACGCCGAGGTTGTACAGCACGACGACGCCAAGAACGATCGCCGCCGCCACAAGCACGACGATCATCGTGTTCATGATCTCCATGAAGGTATCGTAGCTGTCCATGAGCGTTGCCTTGTCCTGCTTGCCGACAATAATGGGCGAGCTTTCGATGTCGTCGGAATCGACGTCCGTGTACACGGAGCCGATGTGGTAGTCCATGCCGATGCTGTCGGCGTAGGCGTCGGTCATAACGATGCTCTCGGTTATGAGCGAACGGAAGTACCCTGCGACCTTCACCTCATAGCTTTCCTTGCTGCCGTAGGGTGAAAACACGATCGTATCGCCGATATCCGCCGTGTCCTTGAGACGCAGGCAGAGGTAAACGCCGTCGTCCGAGAGCTTTAACCGCTCGTTGTCCTCGCTCAGAAAATGCAGCTTTTCGCAGTCGGAGTTATATATCTCAAGCGACACGGTCTTGCCGTTGTAGCTGATTCCCTGCGCCGCCTGCCAGTCGCCGTCAAGCGTCTGTACAAGTGCGAGCGCATCCTCGTTTGTCGCCGTCTCCGACAGATTGACCTTCGTGACGTAGTTGCTGATATCGTTGTCCAGCATATCGAGGTAGTTTTCCATCGTGTCCTTCATGCCGAGACCTCCGACAAGCAGCAGCATACAGCCGAAGACGCCGACCAAGGTCATGGCGCTGCGTGCCTTGTGACGGATGACGTCACGGAAGTTCCACTTTGCGCCGAAGGACAGCTTGTCCCAAAGCGGCAGTCTTTCGACGGCGCTCTTTCTCATCACCTTCGGCGTGTACGGACGAAGGGCGTCCGCCGCCGTACCTCTGAGCATACGCTTTACGGACAGGTAGCTGATGAGCGTCAGGAACGCAACGGTCAGGATGATGACGGGGATGCAGAAGGGCGGCATCACAAGGCTCCAGTCGGGGATGTCGAAGTATGTGGACATCATTCCGTTCGGACTCATGATGACGGCTGCCACCGCATAGCCGATCACAATTCCGAGGAGCGTTCCCACGAGTCCGATGAACAGACCGTAGGAGGTGTAGTGACGCAGTATCCTCCTGTCACGGAAGCCGAGCGCCTTGAGGGTGCCTATCTGCACCTTTTCGGCGGCGGCAATGCGGTGCATGGTCGTGACCATCGTCAAAATCGCAATGGCAAGGAACAGCACGGGCAGGACAGACCCCATCGTCTTGCCCTCCTCCGACTCGCTCTGCGCTCCGGCATAGGCGTTGTGTTCGCTCTTGTCGGTGACCAAAACGGTGGTGCCGATCGCCTCGCGCACGGCGTTTTCAAGCTCGACCTTGCTCATGTCGGAGATGACGTTTATCTGCGGATAAAACGCCGTGCCGAGAGCGCTTTTCAGCTTTTCGGGGCTTATGTACGCAAAGCCGAACGCCTCATAGTCGGGCATGAGCTGATTGTCGTCGGCAACGCTTATCATGTTTTCGCCGCTCTTTGCAAGACCTACGACCTTGCCGGAGATCTCCGCACCCTGATACACAAAGGTCAGCGTATCGCCGAGGCGGATGCCGTTTGCGTCGGCAAACTTATCCGAAAGCCAAATGCCGTCGGAGCTTGCGTCGTAGTCCGCTCCGCTCGTTATATACATCGTCGAAACGTCGTAATTTTCCGAGACGTTCAGGGCAACGGACTTCTTCGTGTCCTTTATGCCGACGTTCACCGAGAGGTATCTCGTCGCAGCGTCCACACCGCTTATGCCCTGTATGGCGGCAATATCGTCCTCCGAAAAGCCCGCATCGGAGTAGATACGGAAGTCGGCGTAGTTCGTCTTTTTAAAGAAGTCGGAGGTGTCGGTCTCGATGCTCTGCCATTCGATGTTGAAGCCGAGGAAGATGCCGACGCCGATGGCGATCATTATTATCATTGAAATAAACTGCGATTTGTAGCTCCACGCAGTCCGCAGCAGTTTTCTTATCAGCATGACTTACCACTCCACTTCGTCGGCGCTCATAGGTTCGGGCTGTTCCTCTAAGGACTTTATTCTACCGTTTTTCACACGGATGACCACGTCCGCCATTTTCGCAATGTTCTGGTTGTGGGTCACGATTACGATGGTCTTGCCGTAGTTTTTCGCCATGGAGAGGAGGAGCTTCAAAACCAAAACGCCCGTCTCGGAGTCGAGCGCACCCGTCGGCTCGTCGCAAAGCAGGATCTTGGGGTTCTTTGCAAGCGCCCTTGCGATGGACACCCTCTGCTGCTCGCCGCCGGAAAGCTCCGCCGGGAACTGGTGCATATGATCGGAAAGCCCGACCTCGGCGATCATCTTCTTCGGGTCGATCGCATTTTTTGAAATTTCCTTTACAAGCGCCACGTTTTCGTAGACCGTCAGCGTGGGGACAAGGTTATAAAACTGGAACACAAAGCCCACGGTGGACGCACGGTAGTCCGCAAGCTCGTTTGCGCTGAGCGTGGATATGTCTCTGCCGTTTACCTTGATGGTGCCGCTCGTGGGGCTGTCGAGTCCGCCGAGCAGGTTTAGAAGCGTACTCTTTCCCGCACCCGAGGGCTATACTTTAGTAGGACGATAAATAATGCGTTCCTAAATTGAAAATAGGTTATCAAAGTCGGTTGCAGAATTTCAAAAAATATTTTTTTGATTCTTTGAAAAACAGTTCCGCTTTGTATCCCTATTTTCTCCTATTGGTAGAGGGAGTAATGCTTTTAATACCAAAACAGATTACATAAGGAAAGGAGGATAAGAGAATGTCAAGGACTTCAAAGATTACAGCACTCTATGAGCGTTTATCAAGAGATGATGACCTTAATGGTGAGTCAAATTCAATAACCAACCAAAAACAATACTTGGAAGATTACGCCCGAAGAAATGGCTTTACGAATATCCGTCATTTTACTGACGATGGTTTTTCGGGTGTGAATTTCAATCGTCCGAGTTTTCAGGAGTTGATTAAGGAAGTAGAAGCAGGAAATGTCGCAACGATTATTGTTAAGGATATGAGCCGATTAGGACGAAACTATCTGCAAGTCGGCTTTTATACGGAAGTTCTGTTCCCACAGAAAGATGTCCGTTTTCTTGCAATAAACAACAGCATTGACAGTAATAATGCTTCTGATAATGACTTTGCCCCATTTTTGAATATAATGAACGAATGGTACGCCAAAGACACAAGCAATAAAATCAAGGCTGTGTTTGACGCCCGTATGAAAGACGGGAAGCGTTGCAGTGGTTCAATCCCTTATGGATATAACCGATTAGCAACCGAC
>OCQZ01000454.1_pt1 | contig 12563 bp, 7 predicted proteins | sample 1538921 | NCBI WGS metagenome assembly OCQZ01 (sample SAMN03418269, study PRJEB22391) | human gut metagenome | biome: human-gut; feature: organic feature; material: feces | host: Homo sapiens | place: Tanzania | collected 2013-01 | reverse complement strand
AGAATACAATACGCATCAGACATCCATCTGGAGTTTGCCGACAACTGGAGATACTTGAAGGACAACCCACTGCAAGTGACAGGGGATATTCTTATCCTGGCAGGCGACATCGGATACTTGGGAGATGACAACTATACCAGGCATCCTTTCTGGGACTGGGCTTCCGAGAACTATCAGCAAGTGATAGCCTGCATGGGCAATCATGAGTTTTACAAGTATTATAACATCGCCAAACTTAAAGATGGCTATTGCCTTGAAATACGCCCAAACGTCCACAGTTATTACAATGCAGTTGTACATATAGAAAACACCGACTTCATCATAACAACGTTATGGGCTAAGATTCCCCTGAGCGAGGCATACTATACGGAGCATGTCGTAAGCGACTTCCGGCGTATCATCTTCAATGGGGAGATGCTCACGTTTGCAGAATTCAACCATGAGCACGAAAGGTGCCTTACGTTTTTGAAAGACGCAGTTTCATGCAGCAAAGCCAGAACGAAGATTGTAGTAACCCACCATGTTCCGTCTTTCCAGATGCAATGTCCTAAGTTCGCCGACAGCCAAGCCAATGGAGCCTTCACCGTGGAATTGGAAGATTATATCAAGGATAGCGGCATTGATTACTGGATATATGGACACTCTCACTACAACGCGGATGTAAAGATAGGCAATACCAAGTGTATATCCAATCAACTGGGGTATGTCTTTCATGGAGAGCATGAAACTTTCAACCCTTGTAAGTTTATAGAGGTAGACTGACTACTTTACTTGAAGCAATGGTTTTCCCAATAAAAAGGTCGGTGCCACAGCCATTACCTTCATCACCATCTCCACCCATGCAGCAAAGGCTGAGACCCTTGCGGCATGGGTGGAGATGGTGTTTATTCTGATTGTGGGGTGGGAAATAGTGATTGCGGGACTTGCAGTTATTATTGCAGGCTTGGCGATCACTATTTCGTGCCACGAACCCAACTTTACTGTGGACTCGGACGGGATGAGATGAGGCTCGTGCGGGATGAGATGAGGCTCGTGCGGGATGGACTTGGGCTCGGGTGAGATGGGGATGGTCGCTGACGAGATGGCTGTGGACTCTGGCATGACGACTGCGGGTATGGGCATGGCGGCAGCGGACTCGGGCGTATTGCCAGCGGACTCGGGCATATTGCCAGCGGGGGCTATCTTGGTCGGAGTCATGGGCGATGGAATGGGGATGTGGGGCGGCGTCGGGGGCAATCGTGAGGGTGGCGACAGCGCAAATAATTGCAGCGGCGGGGTGCAATTGTTTGTAAACAAACACATTACTTAATAATAATTTTGTAACTTTGCACCATAATAAATACAATCACAACAAATATGGAGAAGAATTTCAAGCGTACTACCGTGACTGCGGCGCTTCCTTACGCCAACGGCGGTGTGCATATCGGCCATCTCGCCGGCGTATATGTGCCTGCCGACATCTATGTAAGATATCTCAGACTGAAGAAAAAGGATGTGATATTCATCGGCGGAAGCGACGAGCACGGCGTACCCGTGACCATACGTGCCCGCAAGGAGGGCATCAGCGTGCAGGAGGTGGTAGACCGCTATCACAAGCTCATCAAGGACTCGTTTGCAGAGTTCGGCATCTCGTTCGACATCTACAGCCGCACCACCAGCAAGATACACCACAAGTTTGCATCCGACTTCTTCCGCAAACTCTATGACGACGGCAAGCTCGAAGAGATAACCGAGGAGCAGTACTGTGACGAGGTAACTGGCGAGTTCCTCACCGACCGCAATATCGTGGGCACCTGTCCGCGCTGTGGTGCCGAGGGTGCCTACGGTGACCAATGCGAGAAGTGCGGAGCCACGCTCTCGCCCGAGGAGCTTATCAACCCCACCAACAAGAACAACCCTGGCCACGGCCTCGTGAAGCGTCCCACCAAGAACTGGTATCTCCCGCTGGGCGACTATCAGCAGTGGCTCAAGGACTGGATACTGGAGGGACACAAGGAGTGGCGTCCCAACGTGTATGGACAGTGTAAGTCGTGGCTCGACATGGACTTGCAGCCACGCGCGATGACCCGCGACCTGGATTGGGGTATCCCCGTGCCCGTAGAGGGTGCCGATGGCAAGGTGCTCTACGTGTGGTTCGACGCGCCCATCGGCTATATCTCCAACACCAAGGAGCTCTGCGACAGCGACCCGGCCCGCGGGGGCAAGGGGGAGAGGGGGGGGCGGGACGACGATCCCCGCCTCATCCACTTCATCGGCAAGGACAACATCGTGTTCCACTGCCTCATCTTCCCCACCATGCTCAAGGCCCACGGCGGATATATCCTGCCCGACAACGTGCCTGCCAATGAGTTCCTCAACCTGGAGAACGACAAGATTTCCACCTCGCGCAACTGGGCGGTGTGGCTCCACGAGTATCTCGTCGATTTCCCCGGCAAGCAGGACGTGCTCCGCTATGTCCTCACAGCCAATGCTCCCGAGACCAAGGACAACAACTTCACCTGGAAGGACTTCCAGGAGCGCAACAACTCTGAGCTGGTGGCCATCTATGGCAACTTTGTCAACCGCGCGCTGCAGCTCACCAAGAAATACTGGGGCGGCGTGGTTCCCGCCTGTGGCGAGCTGACCGAGGTTGACCGCCAGACTATCGCCGAGTTCAAGGACGTCAAGGCCAAGGTCGAGGAGCTGCTCGACGGCTTCAAGTTCCGCGACGCACTGAAAGAGGCCATGAACCTGGCGCGTATCGGCAACCGCTATATCACCGAGTGTGAGCCCTGGAAGGTGTGGAAGACCGACCCCAAGCGTGTGGAGACCATCCTCTACGTGTGCTTGCAGCTCTGCGCCAACCTCGCCATCGCCTTCGAGCCCTTCCTACCGTTCTCTTCCAAGAAGCTGCGCGCCATGCTCAATATGGACAGCTTCGAGTGGGAACAGTTGGGCAGCATGGACATCCTCGCCGCCGGCACACAGCTGGGAGAGGCGTCGCTGCTCTTCGAGAAGCTGGAAGACAGCGTCATCGACGCTCAGCTGCTCAAGCTCGAGAACACCAAGAAGGCCAACGAGGCTGCCAACTATGAGCCCGAGCCTATCAAGGACAACGTGGACTTCGACACCTTTGAGAAGCTGGACATCCGCGTGGGCCTCGTCACCTCGTGCGAGAAGGTGAAGAAGTCGAAGAAGCTGCTCAAGTTCCACATCGACGACGGCACCAAGGACGGCCGCACCATCCTCAGCGGCATCGCTGCCTACTATGAAGACCCACAGGAGCTCGTGGGCAAGCAGGTGTTGTTTGTAGCCAACTTCGCGCCACGCAAGATGATGGGCGAGGAAAGCCAGGGCATGATACTCTCGGCTGTCAACTACGACGGCACACTCTCTGTGACCACCACATCAAAGGATGTCAAGCCTGGAAGCCAGGTAGGATAAATATAGACTGTAGAGCCTCATGTGCCTTTCATTCCCTCGGGAAGTCTAAGGCTCATGAGGCTTTTCGCTTACCCTGGCGCGAGCAGACGGGTCATGAGCAGAGCCGCAGCGCCGATTATCCCCGCCCTGTCAGCCCTGCCAGCCGACAGTGTGTTCACCCCGCCAGCCGTCAGCCGCCGTCCCGGTGCTCCAGTTGCTGCTCCGGAGAGACTGTATACCAACCCAAAAGTAACTATCCACTATCCGCACAACGATGAAGAGATACATCATCACCACACTTCTTGCCCTGGTAGCCATCACGCTGCAGGCGCAGAACATCAAGGCCGTAGACCTGGGTCTGTCGGTCAAGTGGGCCGATGCCGACCTTGGCAGCGCCGACGGGGAGAGCAAGTACTACTTCCAATGGGGTGAGCCCAAGGGAGTATGGATGCAGGATTACAAGGCCTCTGCCTATCCCCCTGCCATCCAAGCCAAGCTGGACCCCAACAAGACTATATACAGAAGCCAGATAAGTAGCCAACTGGCCGAGCGAGTGGGCAAAGACAACATCCTTCTGCCCCAATACGATGCCGCCAGAGTCATTCTGCGAAGCCACTGGCGCATGCCCAACAAGGCAGACTGGACCGAACTGATAGAGAAGTGCAAGTTTGAGTGGGACAGAGTCAATGGCAGGAAGTGTATCAAGGTGACCGGCCCCAACGGCAACCACATCTTCCTCACCAACGGCGGATGGCTGGATAGCGACAACAACAAGCTGAAGAAATACTATATAGGCAAGGTGAGCTACTATTGGTCGAGCGAGGTCATGAACTATGGCTATGGCCCCGCCGAGATTATCTCCTTCTGGTGTAACAACAACCCCAAAGGCAAGATAGAGCCCCGCATCGACACATGCGACTTCCCCGCGCGCGGCATCCTTGTACGCCCCGTCTACGACGACCGCATCCCCGCCCCGCAGCCGGCTCCCCAGCCCGCACCCAAGCCACAACCCCAACCCAAGCCTGCTCCCGTAGTGACCGTCAAGGCTGTGCCCACATTCACCTGGGCCTCCCTCCCCGCCACCACCACGCTGACCAGCGTGAAGATATCGGTGGGCATACGCTCAAAGAGCCAGATTACCGCCACACATGTCTATGTCAACGGTCAGATGTATCGTGGCATCAAGGCGGTGACCAACGATGGCTCGGATATGCGCATCGAGCAGACCGTGCCCCTCGTTGAGGGTAGCAACATCATCAAGGTGAGCGCCACCAATGCCGACGGCACCGCCACCTCCGAGCGCACCGTAGTGCGCCAGACCACCAAGCCAGTGACAGTGACCCAGGGCAAGCGCATCGCCCTCGTCATAGGCAACTCGGCATACCCCGCCCAGCGGCTCACCAACCCGCAGAACGACGCCGCAGATATGGCTGCCAAGCTCAAGACGCTGGGCTTCGAGGTTATCCTGCTCCAGAACGGCACCAAACGGCAGATGGACGACGCCATCAACCAGCTGGGACAGCGCGCACAGGGCTACGACGCCGCCATGTTCTACTACGCCGGTCACGGCATACAGTACAAGGGCGCCAACTACCTCATCCCCATCAACGCCAATATGCACTCGGCGAGCGATGTGGAGTATGAGTGTACCGACTTGGGCCGCGTGCTCGACAAGCTCGACGAGTCGGGCTGCAAGATGAAGATTATCGCTCTCGACGCCTGCCGCAACAACCCCTTTGAGCGCAGCTGGTATCGCGGAAGCGCCGACAGGGGTCTCTCGGCTGTCAATGCGCCCGTGGGAACATTCATCTCCTACGCCACAAGCCCAGGTAGCGTGGCTGCCGACGGCCAGAACCGCAACAGTCCATACACTACAGCACTGCTGCAGACGCTCGACACGCCCGGACTGTCTATCGAGACGGTGTTCAAGCGTGTCGCCGCCAGCGTGTTCACCGCCACCAACCGTCAGCAGACGCCCTGGTACTCCAGCTCGCTGTTCCAGGGAGACTTTATCTTCAACAACAAGTAGACAGACATGAGAATTACATCACTCCTCATAGCCCTGCTCTGTGCCACCGGCATGATGGCACAGAGCGAATATGGCACCGGACTGGTCTTCGACGACGACGCCTACGCCCGCATACCGCGCCAGGCCACCCTGCTTACCCGCGACTACACCGTGCTGCCCAAGGCTTACTCTCTGAGGCGCTTCTGCCCCGTCGCCCGCAACCAGGGACAGTTTGGAACCTGCACCAGCTGGGCCACATCATACGCTGCACGCACAATAGCCGACGCCATACGCAACGGGTGGACATCGCAGATAGTGATAGACCGCGAGGCGTTCTCGCCCATATTCGTCTACAAGCAAATCAAGGGCAGCAACAAGCCCGGATGCAGCGACGGCACATCCATACAGGACGCCCTCGACCTGCTCACCGAGAAGGGCGCGCCCAAGTTCAGAGACTTCAACGTGCTCTGTGCCGACTACATCCCCGCAGCGCTCTTCGACAAGGCGCGAAACCACACTATAGACGACTACAACACCCTCTTCTACCCCTTCGACACCTACGATGAGAAGGTGAGGACGGTCAAGAAGGCGCTGTCGCAAGACATGCCGGTCATCATCGGCATGTCGGTGCCCAACTCGTTTTTCAAGTGCAAGGATGTGTGGGTCAAGACCGAGCCCAACAATGACGGCGGCGGCCACGCCATGTGTGTGGTGGCTTACGACGATTATAAGTACGGCGGCGCCTTCCTCATCCTCAACAGCTGGGGCACCGCATGGGGCAACAACGGTTATACCTGGGTGAAGTATCGTGACTTTGCCGACAACACCCGTTATGCCTTTGAGATGTATGTGGCCAAGAGGCCCAAGCCGCAGCCACAACCCAAACCGCAGCCTCAACCCCAGCCCAAGCCGCAGCCACAGCCCAAACCGCAGCCACGCCCCCAGCCGGTCGTACCCACCTACAAGCTGGCCGGCTCACTGCGCTTCCAGCTCTCCACGGGCGAGACTATGGCAGCCACGCTCAACGCTGGCATCTACCGCATGAAGTCGGCATACATCTCCGGTACCCGCTACCGCCTGTACGTCACCAACAGCGCCCCCGCCTATGTCTACATCATCGGCTCGGACATCACCAACAAGGTGACGCGTGTGTTCCCGCCGACCGACAATATCAGCCCCGCCCTGCTCTACAGCTCGAGCAACATAGCCATACCCGACGAGAAGTGGTATATCGAGATGGACGACACCCGAGGCACCGACCACGTGTGCGTCATCTACTCGGCCAAGCCCATAGACATCAAGGCACTGATGGCACAGGCAGAGAGGTCGGCAGGCACCTTCAGCCAGCGTGTGCGACAGGCTCTGGGCTCGCGCGCCGTAGCAGCCTCGGCCATCACCTACACCCCCGGACAGATAGGGTTCAAGGCTGAGAGCACCGCCACCGCCGTTCCCGTATTCATAGATATCCAACACCAATAAGCAACAACCACTTACAAGAAATGAAGAGAATAATAGCAATGGGCGCCATGCTCCTGATGGTACTCACAGCCATGGCCCAAATGGAAGACCCCGTAAAGTTTACCGCCGAAATCAAGACCGGCAAGACCGCAGAGGCAGAGATAGTGTTCAGCGGGCGCATCGAGGCCGGCTGGCATATCTACTCGACCAACCTGGGCAGCAGCGGACCCACCGAGGCTTCGTTCCATGTCAACAAGGCCGACGGTATAGAACTCGTAGGCAAGCTCATGCCCCGCGGCAAGGAAAAGAGCCACTTCGACGCGATGTTTGGCATGAACGTGCGCTACTTTGAAGGCACCGCACAGTTTGTCCAGAAGATACGATTTACCAAGCCGACCTACACCATCGATGCCTACCTGGAGTATGGCGTGTGCAGCGACGAGAACTGTCTGCCGCCGGGTGAGGTAGCGCTCAAGAAGAACGGCAAGTCACCCGCCGTGGCTGCTGCCACCGAGCCCACAGCAGCCGATGTGGCCGAGGCTGCAGCCCCAGTCGTGTCCGACAGCACTGTGGCTCCTGCCGACAGCGCCGTGGCTTCCGTCACCGCCAGCACCGAGACCCTCTGGTGGCAGCCCGTGACCGAGCAGCTCGAGGCGTTAGACAGCGAGGCCAACATAGCCAACCACTCGCTGTGGTACATCTTCATCGTGGGATTTATCGGCGGACTCCTCGCCCTCGTCATGCCCTGCATCTGGCCCATCATCCCGATGACCATCAGCTTCTTCCTCAAGCGCGCCAAGGACGACCGCCGCAAGGGCATCAAGGACGCCATGACCTACGGTCTGTCTATCGTCGTCATCTATCTGGGTCTGGGCCTGCTCATCACCGCCATCTTCGGCCCGAGCAAGCTCAACGAGCTCAGCACCAGCGCCGTGTTCAACGTCATCCTGTTCCTGCTGCTGCTCGTCTTCGCCTTCTCCTTCTTCGGCTGGTTTGAAATCAAGCTGCCCGACCGTTGGGCCAACGCCGTAGACAGCAAGGCCAGCAGCACCACAGGTCTCATCTCGATATTCCTCATGGCATTCACGCTCGTGCTGGTATCATTCTCCTGCACCGCGCCCATCATAGGTCTGCTGCTGGTGCAGACCGTCACCACCGGCGACTGGCTGGCACCCACCATAGGCATGCTTGGCTTCGCCTTGGCACTGGCTCTGCCCTTCACACTCTTTGCCCTGTTCCCCTCGTGGCTCAAGTCGGCACCGAGGTCGGGCTCGTGGATGACCACCATCAAGGTCGTGTTGGGATTTGTCGAACTCGCCTTCTCGCTGAAGTTCCTCTCCGTCGCCGACCTGGCCTACGGCTGGCATCTGCTCGACCGCGAGGTGTTTCTCTCGCTGTGGATTGTCATCTTCGGAGCCATGGGCCTCTACCTCATCGGCAAGCTGAAGTTCCAGGAAGACGCTGTGGGCGGCGAGATAGACAAGCCCATGCCCGTGCCCTGCATCATGGCAGGACTCTGCGCCATAGCCTTCGCCATCTACATGGTGCCCGGACTCTGGGGAGCGCCCTGCAAGGCCATCAGCGCCTTTGCGCCACCCATCAACACCCAGGACTTCAACCTCAACACCAAGACCGTAGAAGCCCATTACCACTCCTATGAAGAGGGAATGGCGGCTGCCAAGGCACAGGGCAAGCCGGTGCTCATCGACTTTACCGGCTTCGGCTGCGTCAACTGCCGCAAGATGGAGGCTGCCGTATGGACCGACCCCACCGTGGCAGATATGCTCAACAACCAGTACGTGCTCATCTCGCTCTATGTAGATGACAAGACGCCGTTGGCAGAACCCGTCGAGGTGAGCCTCAACGGACAGCAGCGAACCCTGCGCACCGTCGGCGACAAGTGGAGCTATCTGCAGGCAAGCAAGTTTGGCGCCAACGCCCAGCCCTACTACATCGCCATCGACAACGACGGCCGTCCGCTCAACCATGCCTATGGTTTCAAGGAGGATGTGGCTGCCTATATCGACTATCTGCAGCAGGGTCTGAAGACCTATCGCCGATAGACCCAATCCCCCACCACGCATAGAGGCCCACGCCGACAGCCCCGCAATGAGGAGCATGGGCGTGGGCCTTTTATTGATATTTAACATACATCATCCCCACGGGTTGGGGATTTATATCTATCTTTGTCAAAATAACTATTTCCTACCTTATTATATATATGAGCACTTCCGACTTTACCAACCCCTACAACGAGACCAATGCCGACGCCGCCAAGCGACTCTACACCAGTGCTACCCAGAAGTACGACCTCAAGGACTATGCCGAGGCCGTAAGGCTCTATGAGCATGCGTGGCAGAAAGACCCCTATGTGGGCACTTTCCACAATCTTGCACTCTGTTACTACCACGGTTGGGGCACGGCGAAGAACGCTATGCGGTGTCACGACCTGACGTTCCACGCCGCACGGATGAACGATGCGCAGTCCATGTACAACCTGGCTTCGTTCTACAGCTCGGGCTTCGGATGTGAAGCCAACCCGAAGAATGCCCGCTACTGGCTGGAGCAGGCTGCCAACAAGGGCTACATCCCTGCCCGCTACACCCTCGCCGTCAAGCAGCACGCCGAGGCGCAAGCCAATCCCCCACTGCTCCATTTCTGCTACCGCAACCTCAAGGCAGCAGCCGACAACGGCCACGAGAAGGCACAGCGGCTGATGGCCGAATGGTTCGGACCGATGACCGAAGAAGAGTGGCAGGGCATGACGACCATAGATATGTTCAACAGAGGCTGCAACTGGACCAACGGCACCAACGGCTACAACCAGAACTATGTACTGGCGCTGCGCTGCTACTATGCCGCCGCCAGCCGCGACTACGATGGCGCCTGGTGCAACATCGGTTGGATACTGGCAGAGCAAGACCGGATGAGCGAAGCCAATGAGGCGTATCTCAAGGCTGCCAACCTGGGCAACAAGATAGCTATGGTAAACCTCGCCAACAACCTCTTCTACGGCAGAGGATGGGCAAAGGACGGAGCCGGAGCCCGCCAGTTTCTGCTCATGGCAAAGAGCCATGGCTACGAGGGCATCGACGAGATAATGGCTGGCTACTTCCCCGAAGACGAGGTGGATCGCCAGGCCGAGGGCATGACTCCCTACCAGATGGTAAGACGGGGATGGACGCTCATGGAGGGCCGCGACGGCGAGGCGCGCAACCTCAGGGTGGCTGCGCTGTGGTTCGACCGCGCCGCCCGCAATGGCTACGACGACGCATGGGTCTACCGAGGCCGTGCACTTGCTCTGCAGGGGCTCCACGACCAGGCTTTCGCCGCCTATCGTGAAGGTGCCGACCAGGGCAATATCGACTGCATGGGCATCCTTGGACGATGCTACGCCACAGGTCGGGGATGCGAGCAAGACAAGGGGCGTGCCATGGACTGGTGGGATAAGGCGTACCACAGATTCCACCCCAGGGCGGGCAAGATGATGACCAAACTCAGTCCCGTAGCGGCTCGCAAGAGGATGGCGCAGTACATGATAGACAACATGAAGAGATGTATCGACCTGGAATTCCGCTTCGACGATGTCAATGTAAGGAAACTGGCCGACGAGCTGATAGACAACGAGGAGTATGACACTGCGCGCACGCTGCTCAGGCGCTGCGTCTCGACCATAGCCAACAACGTGGGCGGCAGCGACCTCTACGAAGACGTGCTCGTGCAGCTGGCGTGGGTATACTTCATGGACGGCAAAGGCGACGACAACTACAACGCGCCCTATTACAACACCCGCGCAGCCCACGACATCGCGATACTCATCAGCAATGCCTACAGGGGCAGCGACTGGGGCAAGGCTGAGTTCAGGCTTGCTAATATCTTCGACGAGTGCTACGCCAACTACGAGGACTATGAGATTGACCAACTGGAAGAGCACTTCAGCCAAGATTGGTACAACCGACGGGCATACCACTATTTTGCTATAGCGGCAGAGCATGGGTATTACTATGCCATGTTCCGCCAGGCGGTGGCGCTCATCTATGGCTCGCCGGTGGCGGAGGATTACGACAAGGCCTACGAGCTGCTCTGCCGGTGTCAGGAGTATCAGCCCAGGGCGCTCGCCTTATTGGGTCTGATGCATTTTGACCCAAAATACGGGCGCCAAGACTATCAACAGGCACGCGAATACTATGAAGACATGGTCGAAGAACTCGATATAGAGGGAAACGGCGCCCTCACGGTCAGGACGTCCATGGCCTGTGTCAATCTGGCAGACATCTACATCGGGCTAAACTCGTATGCCTACGACCGCAAGGCGCAACAACTGCTCGAGATAGTGCGCGACTACCACGGCTATCCACACTCCGACGCCGACGCTCTCTATGGCTACATGATTGTCCAAGGCCGATGCGACAACAGGAGATACTCCTACAACGACGGCGTCGAAATGATGCGCAGAGCCTATCGCCAGCACGACGACCGAGCAGCCAAACTGCTGCGTAAGTGTGGATTATAGGGCTGTTTTAGTTAACAATTGTTATAGCGAGATGACATTTAACGAATAAAGTTGTGCCTTTGAACCTTTTGTGCAAACTATTGCAATACTTTTGCGTGTAGAAACAACACCTAAAGCATTACAATATGAAAAGAGAAATGGTTATCTCCTCGGCACAGCCAGCAGTTGAGTTCAAGAGCATCAGCAGTAGAATAGCCGCAGCGGTACGCATGCCGCTGGTGGCACTGAGCCGCTATTATTCGATGGTTCTGGAGCGCGAAATCAACATCCGCCAGACCCTCATGCTTCTCAATGCGCAGACAGCCTTTGTCTTCGCCGTTTTTCCCGTCGACGGCCCGCTCGTACTTCGTGCCCTCTGCGCCGCATGGCTATGGCATGCCGTCAAGAAATGTCGCAACATACTTACCGACTAATCTATGATATACCTCGTAGGGCTATCCCGCCAATCTCATCTTGTCACAATAGAAGCGGGATAACCCTATACGCAGCAATTATCTTTATCTCTCCCAATCCATAATGGCATCCCAGTCAGACAGGATGCCCATAATCTAATACAATGAACACCGAGGGGCCCTCGCCAGCAGTCCACACCAAGTAGGAGGAAAGCTGCGGGTGGCCCCTCGCTATGTGTAGTGGGACAGGAGATAGAACGCCGAAGCCCCTCTCCAACTCTCCCCAAGGGAGGGCACTGAAAAACTAAAACCCACTATCAAATTGAAAGTTGATGACGGAGAAATAGCTGTTTTACCCTTTATTATCTGTCTATTTTAGCCTTATTTTAGGCGATTTGCAGAAAGAGAAGTTACAAATCGTAAGCATTTTCCGTTTTGGTCATAAAAAAAGGGGACTTTTTCAGTGCCCTCCCTTGGGGAGGGCCGGGGAGGGGCCACCCATCAGCAGCGGCAACTCTGACGGAGTTGCGTTTTCCCAGCCCAGGGTTGAGGGGCGAAGCACCTCTACCGTGGGTATACATATAATAAGGTGTAGCAACTCTGACGGAGTTGCGGTTAGCCGAAGGCGTTACCACAACGCAAACCCATCGCTATCTATATGTAGGGGAATAATCCAACTGAGCATAACGCCTACGGCTAAACGCAACTCTTACAGAGTAGCTATATTAGTGGGTGCATTACCCAGGGTAGCGGGCCATGCCCGCAACCCTGGGCTATGTAATCGCAACTC
>OCQZ01000444.1_pt1 | contig 12673 bp, 10 predicted proteins | sample 1538921 | NCBI WGS metagenome assembly OCQZ01 (sample SAMN03418269, study PRJEB22391) | human gut metagenome | biome: human-gut; feature: organic feature; material: feces | host: Homo sapiens | place: Tanzania | collected 2013-01 | reverse complement strand
ATTTAGTTTTATGCAGACAGTTAATTTACAATATAACGTTCCTGCAGGTTATAGTCTGGAGGAATTTGTGGCTAAGGTTAATTCTTATGTTGCCCGCTTGGCAAAGAAATGTCAGGCTGGAGAGGAGTATGAGCCAAATGAAGAAACGAAAGCGGCTATTCGTGAAGCCCAGGCTCACATAGAAGCATATAAGCGAGGTGAAGAATGGGCAAAGAAAAACGTATTTGATAACGTTGATGATTTAATGGCTGATTTAATGAAAGAATGAAACAGATTCATTATTGGAGTGCCATATTGAAGATGATTATCTGTTGATATGGATTGATGATGATATGATAGAGCTGTTAAGGCTCGGTTCTCATACAGAATTGTTTAGTAAAAATAGAAAATGACATAAAAGTCTAAGCCCCGACTGCCGTTCTGTAGTCGGGGCTTTTTCGTACCTTTTCTAAGCAGAATTTGACCTTTTTTGCTTTTCTTCCGTACTTTCTTGTATAATTGCTGAAAAGATTTGGTGGTTACGAGTTTTTATTGTACTTTTGTATGCAGTAAGACAAGTAGGTTTAGCAGTGTATGTTTGTACAACTGAGAGCTTATAACAAGTCAACTTTGCGACTCACACCGAACGGTGTGAGTGCGTGCATCGAACGAAGTGAGAGCGTGCGGCGTTCGATGTGAGCACGTGCATCGTTCGACGCACGTCGGAAAGTCTTGGAACTTCAAGCTTATATCATTAGAACTTAGCACCTTATAACATACTTGTGATAACAGCTAATAATACTAAACTATGGCAATAAAGTATGAAATCCATTCCATCCATAACTCGAAGGGCGAAGGTGGAGAACAGAAATTTGTCCGGTTGCGTGACCACGAACCGATGACCAGTAAGCAGATAGAGCAGCATATAGAGCAAGCATGTTCGCTTACCAGGGGTGATGTGCAGGCTGTAATGACATCGCTGCACGATCTTATCGTGACCGAGCTCTCTCAGGGCGCCCGTTTCTATCTTCCACAAGTGGGCTATCTCTCGCTGTCTGTTACAACGGAGTTGCCGGAAGGTAAATCCATGGATAAGGTGACAGGTAATAATATCCGCTTGCGTAACATCAACTTCAAACCTACTGCCGAATTGTTGAATGAGGTGGCTAGACAGGTAAGGTTCGAACGTTCTAAATATACCACGAAGTCTCGCAGATACACCGAAGAACAGTTGTGGGATAAGATTGTGGCTTTTATAAAAGAGCATGACTATATTTGCCGACGCGACATGGAATACCATTTCTCCCTGCGCCAGCAGACAGCCTTGAAATGGTTGAAGCATTTTACCGAGAAAGGGCTTTTGGTAAAGGAGGGGGCAATAAATGCTCCTATCTATTTCCTGGCAAAAGACAATAAAGGCAATGAAGACAATAAAGGCAATGAAGACAATGGAATCTCCCTTCACACTAAACGTCTTGAGCCATAGAAGTTTAGCGTAGCTGTGAAAGGAGAAATGAAAATAGAAATTAAAATTAATACCTGATAAAAATGAATAATTTGATCACTAAAACTTGGAAACCGCTGCTGTCGCTGCTCTTCGGCGTGGCAGTGATGCTGTTCTGGGCTGTGCCTTATATGGCAGGACTCTGCTTTCAGGAACAGTATCAGATGTTTCTCTTTGATACCAACTATTTCCTGGAGCGCATTGTTCTGCCGGGAGGATTAGCCGACTATATCAGCGAGTTTCTGGTACAGTTCTACTATATGCCAGTCTTGGGCGGTGCCATCATCGGACTGCTCCTGATAGGTATTCAGACTGCCGTATGGGGACTGATGAAGCAATATGGAGCCAAGCATGTTTTCCCGGGCTATCTCCTGAGTTTCCTTCCAGGCATCGCCCTATGGTGTGCCATGGGCGATCAGAACATCCTGCTTTCTTTTGTAGTGGCACTTTTCGGAGCCCTGCTGATGGGATGGATTCATAACCGATTCCACAACCGGTTGGTGAAGGTGGTGTTCGAACTGGTAAGCACGGCATTGGTTTATTGGTTCCTGGGTCCGGTGGTGTTCCTTTATGCCGCCCTGATGATAGGTGATACGCTGAAGAATGCAAAGCTGAAGGGCAACATCCTTTCCGGCGTAGGCTATTCTGCCTGCATCCTTGTGCTTACCATAGCCTGGATCCTGCTGAGTACGCAGACTCTGCAGTATCCGATGTACCGCATCTTTGCCGGACTCAATTATTATCGCTATCCGGGTGCAGTATCTCCGTTGTCTTTTGTTGTGATGGCATGGGCGGTGGTGATTCCTTTCCTGGGGATGATTCCTTGCCGCCAGAAGGCAATGCAGAAGTTGCAGCAATCCAAGGTGGTGATGGTCTTGAGCTATGTATTGGTGATTGTGGCTTCATGGTACGGCATCAAGGCTTCTTTTGACGAGATGACCTACGACCTGATAGACTATGACTTCCTGGTTCGCACCGAACAGTGGGATAAGATTATAGAGAAGGCAGAGAAGAAGCCGGCAACCATACCGCTCAGTGTATCGTGTGTGAATCTTGCCTTGAGCCAGAAGGGTGTTCTTGCCGACCGTCTTTTCGAGTTCTATCAGAATGGAGGCGAGGGCTTGTTCCCTACCTTTACCCGTGATATGATTTCGCCGGTATCTACTGCAGAAATCTTCTTCCGTCTGGGAATGGTGAATGATGCCGAAAGATATATGTTCGAGGCGCAGGAGGCGATACCTAATTATCGCAAAAGTGCCCGTCTGACCCGCAGGATTGTAGAGTGCGAAATCATCAACGGCAACTATCAGGTGGCTGCCAAGTTGCTCCGCCGATTGCAGAAGACGCTCTTCTATAGCAACTGGGCGAACCAGACGATGGCGCTGCTGGGCAATGAGAAGGCTATCAACCAGCATCCTATTTATGGCAAGCTGCGCAAGTATCGTGAGAAGAAGCAGGACTTCCTCTTCAGCGACCGGGAGATGGACCAGATGCTGGGCTTGCTCTTCCTGAATGATAACCATAACAAGATGGCATACGAATATCTGATGTGCTACGAACTCCTGCAGCGCAATATGGAGAAGTTCGTGCAGTATTATCCGCTGGGCAGATTCGTGGGTTACGACCATATTCCACGCTCCTTCCAGGAGATTCTCATCGGCAACTGGATGAAGACGCATAGCGATCCACGTACCATCCCATATAGTGTGGATGCACAGAACGTGAACAATACGCTCAACTTCATTCAGCTCTATATGCAGAATCCGAAGAATCCTCAACTTGGTCAGCAGCCGTATGTATCCAATGCCTGGCACTACGTGATGGTGCAGGGAGCTGATGAGGCTGCCGGGAAGAAGGAGGGAATGAAAGAGGTTTATTGATAATGTTAAGTGTTAAATGTTAAATGGGCATTCTTGCTGATTGGACATCTGGCATGATTATAATATAGATTAATGATGAATATCAGACAATATTTTATGGGATTATTGCTCATGGGGGGCATGTTGGGACTAGGCTCTTGTATGTCCAAACCGGGAATTCTTGTGCCCACCAATCCCATCCAGGCAAATCAACTTCCAAAGATTTATCCCGATTATATCGGAGTTACTGTGCCCGCAACGATTGCTCCTCTCAACTTCCATGTGGAGGATATAGATGCGGAATCTGTCAATATCGTGGTAGAAGGATCAAAGATAGGTGAACTTCAAAGTGAAGGGGACTACGCAAACTTTGACATCGATGAATGGCATCATCTGCTTGCTCAAAATAAGGGAGGAGATTTGAAAGTTACCGTTTATGTGGAAAAGAAGGGTAACTGGACGCAGTATAAGGATTTCGATATCCATGTAAGCCCATACGAACTGAACGACTGGGGTTTGACCTATCGTCGCATTGCTCCTGGTTATGAAGTGTATGGCAAGTTGGGCATCTATCAGCGCAACTTGAGTAACTTTGAGGAGACTGCAATCCTTGAGAATACGGCAGCACCGGGTGTCTGTCTCAATTGTCATACGGCAAATAGGACTAATCCTGATCAGTTTACCTTCCATGTCCGTGGTGATCATGGCGCTACCTTGGTTTCGCAGAACGGCAAGCGGGAGTGGCTGAAGGCGAAGAACGATTCCCTGAAGGGTTCAATGGTTTATCCTTACTGGCATCCATCGGGCAAGTATTGCGCCTATAGTACCAATACCACCCATCAGAGTTTCCATGCCGTGAAGGATGAACGCATCGAAGTCTTCGACCAGGCATCGGATGTATTCGTTTATCAGCCGGCAACCCATGAACTGATATTGGATTCCCTCCTGATGACGAAAGACCATTACGAGACTTATCCAGTGTTCTCTCCTGATGGCAAGACGCTCTATTTCTGCTCTTCTACCGCAGAGCCTATCCCAAGCGGTTATAAGGATATCAAGTATAATATCTGCAAGATAGGTTTCGATGCAGCTACGGGTAAGTTTGGTAACAAGGTGGATACCATCTTCAATGCACGTGAACTTGGCAAGAGTGCTACCCATCCACGTCCTTCGTATGATGGCAGGTACATCATGTTTACGATGAGCGATTATGGCTGTTTCCCTATCTGGCATAAGGAAGCGGATAACTGGTTGCTGGATTTGAAGACTGGTCAGGCTAAGCCTATGACGGCTGCCAATAGCAGGAATACAGATAGCTGGCACAACTGGAGCAGGGATTCCCATTGGTTTGTCTTTACATCCCGCCGCGGTGACGGCCTCTATACCCGTCTTTACCTCGCCTGCGTTGATGATAAGGGCAATGTAAGCAAGCCGTTCCTGCTGCCTCAGCGCAATCCGAAGAAGTATTACGATGAGTTGCTGGATTCCTATAATACCCCTGATTTCACATCGAAGCCAGTAGAGCTGGATGCCCGTGCGGCAGGAAATGAAATCATGAGTGATAAGAGGATTCCAACGAAGGTTAGATAATCCAATAAACATATAAAAAAAGCCCGAGCCATTATCAGCTCGGGCTTTTTGTGTTTATTGGATACTGTGTTTATTTGAACTTTTCTGCTTCCTGTTTCATCACATTCTCAACATCGATGGCATTGAATGGAACGGGACCACGACTCAACTCCGGGATGTTGAAACTCTTCAGACAATCGTCGTAGAAGGTTGGTTCCTTCTGCGGCAAGACGAAAGGCTTGTGAGCCTTGCCATGCTCATCAAAATAGCAGAAGTAAGGCTTGCCGTAGAGTCCGTCATCGCGTTTGCTTGCAAAGACAAACCATCTGCCGGAATGCGACCAGCTATGATAGGTATCGCTCTTCTTGCTGTTTACGATGCTGAGGCTGTCTATCTTTCCAGTCTGCAGGTCGAGCATACGGAGGTCTGCCTCTGGATGCCAGATAGGGAAGGTGCCATAGTCGGCAACGGTGAAGAGGCAGTATCTGCCGTCTGGACTAATCTTAGGATGGCATACCGAGCGCTCCGTGTAGAGGGTATCTACCTCTGAACCGAATGTTCCCGTTCTGTCTTCGAATGGGATGCGGACAAGCGCATATTTCAATCCCTTCAGATTCTTTGTCTTCAGACCTTTCTTATCTGCTACGCAATAGTAGATGTATCTGCCGTTGGGCGAGAAGGTTGGGAAGGTCTCGAGTTTTGTACTGTCGCTGGTGAGCGGCGATGAGATGATGGTGTTGTTGTCGAGGTCGGCAACATACACATCACTCTTCGAATCATACACCTCCAGTCGCTTGTCGGGGTTGGCATGGAAGGCTGGGATGATGATGTTGGTAGAAAACGTGACGTATCTGCCCGAAGGGTCGAACCCGTAATACACGCTCGATGAAACCATATTGGCTGTCTTCAGGTTGAGCTTGCGCAGCTTGCCGTTGCGGTTGAGGATGGCTCCGCCGCCTTCGCCTCTTACATATACCATACTGAGGTTCGGGTTCTGGTTGCCGAAGGCATGACAGTTCATGCAGCGGTTTTCCTGCAGATGATGGTCGGTGAGGATCGTCTCCTTCCAGTTCTCCACGCATCTCTGCCTGATCTGTATCTTGTTCCAAACCTCGTAGTCGGGTTCTATCAGTCGGTAGGTGAGATTGGGGTCTATGCTGTCGCCTACCACCTGCCATTTGAAGGACTTGAATGCGGTCCATTCTCCGTCATCGCTCTTGGAGTAGATCTGCACCTTCACGTTCTTGTTCACCGCCTTCTGAAGGAATGTTTTCCAGGCGTCGATATCGAACTTCAGGTTCTGGCTGTTGCTCGTAGCGGTCAATGTGTTGTCGGCATCGTTGGCATCAGCACCCTCGATGGTGAGGATGGTTTCGATGTTGGTGAGGTGCTTGTCGCGAATCTCGAAATTGAGCGGGGCGATATTCACCGGAATCGTTACATCTGCATAGTCGGGATACATATTGGGGTAGTGATCTACCTGTTCTGCATTCTCGTGAGTCTGGGCGCAGGAGGCGAGCAGAAGAAGGCTCGCCACTGCACCATATAGTATATTCTGGAATTTCATATTTCTCTATTTTAGAAGATGAATCGTATCAGGAATTTGCTCTAGTTGTTGTTCAGCTTAGGTACCTCTGCCTTGTCGAAGTAATACCAGTAGGTATCCTTGAAGGCTGGGTTGCCTCGCTGCTCATTATACTGCTTGAATCTCTGCAATACATCCTGCCTCTTGATATACTTAGCCCATTCGGCTGGTTGTGCCTGGGTTCCTGCCAGATAGATGGCAAGTGCTTCCTGGTATAGCTTCTCGTAAGCTACATTCTGCAGCTTGAGATAATAGTCATCGTAATCGTGCTTGAAGGTTTCCATATCCTTCAGGAGCAGGTCGCTGCAGAGCATATAGTTGATGGCGATATTGTTGTTGGGGTTGCTTTCCATCAGTTCGCTCATGATGGTGTGGCAGTTGTCGTTCAGTCGCAGCGTATCCCGTGTGTTGAGATAAGGACGCTTGTCGATGTACTGCTGCAGGAGGGCTTTGTCATAGGATGAAGCCTTTCTGCCGAGGGCATCAAAAGCACGGTTGGCCCATCTGCTCCATACGAACGTCTTCTGCAGGATGCGCAGATATTTGCGGGCGGCATCATAGTCACCCTTTACCAGATTGATCTCTGCAAGACGCTTCATCATCCGGATGTTGCGATTCTCCGGCGAACATACGTTGGCGAGCATGGCGGCACGCTCACAGAAGGTCATGTCGCCCAATATCCAATACAGTTCGTTGAGGGTCTTGATGGTGAGGGGTGGCGTGTCGGGACCCAGTGTCTCGAAGGTGCCGAGGTTGTTGTTGGGGAATTTCAGCAGCACTGCGGGGAGACTGCGTCCTTGTGCTGAAATCAGGTTATAATAGAACTTCATATAGGAGTTAGGCTCCTTATCTTTTTCTATCATATTGACCACCTTGTTGTAGTTGCCGAAGTAGTATTCGCAATCTGCAGCCAGGGTCTTCTCCAGATCCATCTGTGGCTTTACAAACTTGCCCAAGCCAGGGTGGGTGTATAAGGTTGGGAAATCGACGAAATAAAGGCGTTTGCCCAGCATGATGATGAAGAGGGGGATGGCAATGGCTGCCAGACGGATATAGTTGCCTGGCTTGTTGATATACTTGATGCAGCCTAACAGTACGAGGGCTGCGTATATCCACATGCCACAGCCAAAGAACCAGTGGCAAACCAGCATGCTGATGAAGATGCTGACTGATGTAATCCACTGGGGTAATCTTGTTCCGTTTATGGAAGTATGTCGCTCTGCCAGGCTTTCCAGCTTCTTGACGAACATACGGGTGGAGACCAGAATCTTGGTGCTGAACCGGAAGACATTGGCTCCGCCGGCAATGGCAATGATGCTGCTGAGCCTGTAGTCGTAGTGGAAACTGAAGCACACGAGCATCGTCATCACAGCGATGGCTATGGTGTATGGTATCCAGGTTCCCTTGATGTCGGTATCCTCTACGCCACATCTTACGTTGTATCCAGTCATAAGGATGGATAGGGTCAGTATGGTGGGACCGGCATAACGGTAGTAATAAAACTGCGTGAGGAAGTCGCCTGTCAGGCAAGCTAGCCAACCCGGCTTGTCGAGATAGGTGGTAATATAGTCCCATGAAAACAGAAACAGCTGGTTCTGCTCCTGGTAAAAGAGATGATAGGGATAGAAGAATTGGAAAAACACAAAACTTGCTATTGCCCACAATAAGATGAGTACGTGTACTCCGGGTTTAGTGATCAGACTGTTCATTCTACTATTATTTAGACTACAAAGTTACACAAAAATATTAAGAATGAGCAAAAAATAAGCAGAAAAATGACATTTCCTTATCATTTTTCTGCTTATTTGTATATAAATGTAGGTATGATATTTCTGATATCTGGGTTTTCTGATACTTTTCTTCAGGACCCTATTCCTTCTCTGCAATGCATTCCATTTCTATCAACCAGCCTGGTCGGCATACTTTTGCCTCCACGATGATGCGGGGTATCTGGGGATAAAACTGCTGCATCATTCTATCTACCGTATGATAGTCGGAGATGTCGCGCAGATAGATGATGAAGTACTGGATATCATTCATTGTGGCATCGCCATCTTTCAGTAGGGCTCCGATGTTCTCAAGCAGTCTGCCGGTCTGGCGCACGATGTCTCCTTCATAAACCACATCTCCATGCTTGTCGATGCTGGCTGTGCCGGAGATGAAGTATTGTTGCTTGAACAGTTGGCTTCCTTCTGAATTGCTGGAATGCGTTGGCAGCGTAACCCGTGTTCCTCTTTCGAAGGCTACACCATATTCATGGGTAGGATTCAAGTGCTCCTGTGCCTGGAGATACTTCTTGTCTTCTTCCTTGATATGGGGAACGGTGAGGAAGTCGATGGCTACAGCTGCATGGCGTACCGGAGTGGCGCCACCGATACCTGTGCTGGCGATGTAGTGGGTGTCGGCTGTCAATCCCTCTTTGTCGAAGATGTCATTGCGGGCTTCTACTACGCCCTGATAGTTTACATCGATGTTGGTGACGTATATCCAGGTACGGACCAGGTTGCGTTCCATAGTCATATCCGTATTTTTGATGAGATGCAGATATTTATTGAAAAGGAGGCTTGTCTGCTCGTACGAATCCTTTCCCTTTGCTTCTTCCTCTGTGAGGCGAAGACTGTGGAATAAGATAGGGGTAGCATCATCCGTAGTCTTTACCAGAAGTGAAATCTTACTGCCATTCAGTGGTGTCTGTTCCACGATGGTGAGGTTCGTATCCTTTAGAAACTCCTGATAAAGGAGAGAATCCTCTAACTCTTTTATCTGGTTCTGGGAGTCGCTGAGGAATACCTTGCAATATTGCAGGTCACGTTTTTCCAGTTTCTCCGTATCGAGATAATTACCTAGTTTTAGATACAGAAAGTTAAGGCGAGCATTGAATGAACCCTTAGCTTCTGGTGATAGTATTATGTATTTGTCCATCTTGTTCTTGTCTTTTTTCGAGATGCAAAGATACGGATAATATTTGAGATATAAGAATATAGAGCGGATGAAAAGATAAAAATACCGAGATATGGGGATGGGATGATGCAGGGTATAACAAAAAAAGGGGAAGTAAAGGTTTGTTTTCCTTTACTTCCCCCTATCTTTTTCTTATTTCCTGCTTTAGAGTGATTCGAGCATACGCTTGATGACAACTTCGGCTGAAATCTCACGGTTGGCTGCCTCTGGAATCACCAGACTGTTCTTGCCCTCGATGACATCATCGGTGACAATCAGGCCGCGGCGAACTGGCAGGCAGTGCATGAAGCATCCGTCATTGGTCCAGCTCATGTGCTCCTCGTCGATGGTCCAGCTCATATCCTTGCTCAGAATCTCACCATACTGTGCTGGGTCTTTCACGCCCGGACAGCTCCAGTTCTTGGCATAAACGAAGTCTGCACCTTCCAAAGCCTTCTTCTGGTCGTACTCCACTTTGGCATTGCCTACGAACTTAGGATCAAGCTCGTAGCCCTCTGGATGAGTAACCACGAAATCTACATCGGCTGCGTTCATCCACTGGGCGAATGAGTTTGGCACAGCCTGAGGCAAGGCACGGCAATGAGGAGCCCAGGTCAAGACTACCTTAGGACGAGCCACCTTCTTATGTTCCTCGATGGTGATGAGGTCGGCGAATGCCTGAAGAGGGTGAACGGTGGCTGTCTCCATGGCGAAGACTGGGCGACCGCTGTATTTTACAAACTGGTTCACGATGGTCTCGGCATAATCGTAGTCGCGGTCTTTCAGACCGGCGAAGCTGCGCACACCGATAAGGTCGCAGAAGCTTCCCATCACTGGGATAGCCTCCAGCAGGTGTTCGCTCTTGTCGCCATCCATGATGACGCCACGCTCTGTCTCCAGTTTCCAGGCACCTGCGTTTACATCGAGCACGATTACATTCATGCCCAGGTTCATCGCAGCCTTCTGTGTACTCAGTCGGGTACGGAGACTGTTATTGAAGAATATCATCAGCAAGGTTTTGTTCTTGCCTAACTCCTGATAACCGAAACGGTTTGCTTTCACTTCCTGTGCCTCGGCGAGCGCTGCTTTCAAGTCGCCAAGGTCTTCAACATTAAAGAATGTCTTCATACTATCTTATTTTTAATTTCTTGTTTGTCCATTTCCTGTAATCAACCACTTGTAGGTGGTAATCTCTTCGAGTGCCATTGGTCCGCGGGCTCCGAGTTTCTGGGTACTGATGCCTATTTCGGCACCCAGTCCGAACTGTGCGCCATCGGTGAAACTGGTTGGAGCATTCACATAGACGCAGGCTGCATCTACCAATGCCTGGAACTTTTTCTGGGCAGCTTCATTGTTGGAAACAATGCTTTCGCTGTGTCCGCTTCCGTAAGTAGCGATATGTTCTAGTGCTTCATCTTCCGAAGCTATGGTCTTGATTCCCATCTGCATGCTGAGCCATTCGGTGTTCCAGATACTCTTCACGTTGGCATCAGCCTCTGTTGAGCCTGCGGATTTGCAATCCGCAGTCAGCAAACCTACCTCCTTCATCTTCGCTTCGCTTTCCTCTGCCTTATATAATAAGGTGTCAGGATAGTGTCCCTTTAAGGCTTCGTAAGCCTTGGCATCTGCATGAATCTTGGTCTGCTTTTCGGCGAGACCTTCGCAGAGGGCAGGAAGGTCGCTTAATCTGCTTTCATGAATCAGCAGACAATCGAGCGCATTGCATACGCTCACTCTTCGGCACTTGGCATTGGTGATGATGCACTTGCCCATCTCCAGGTCGCCATCCTTGTCGAAGTAGCAGTGTACCACGCCAGCTCCGGTCTCGATAACCGGTACCTTGGCGGTATCGCGAACGAAGTTGATAAGCTTCTTTCCACCTCGAGGAATGCAGAGGTCTATATAGCCTACGGCATTCAGCATTTCGCCTGTAGCCTCATGGGTGGCTGGTAGAAGCGTACATACGTTTGGATCCACGCCATACTTTATCAACACCCTGTGGATAAGTTCGACACCCGCTGAATTTGAGGCGTTTGCATCCTTTCCACCTTTCAGTACGCAAGCATTTCCGCTCTTGAAACAGAGTGAGAATACATCGTAGGTAACATTAGGACGGGCCTCGTAAATCATGCCGATGACTCCGAATGGAACGGCCACTCGCTGTAGGTGCAATCCATTGTCGAGTGTCTTGTTTTTGAGAACTCTTCCTAGCGGTGAGGGCAGGGTACTTACGTGTCTCATATCCGAAGCAATATCCTGGAGTCGCTGCTCTGTGAGTTGCAATCGGTCGTAGAGCGGGTTCGCCTTGTCCATCTTAGCCAAGTCTTCTGCGTTCGCTGCAAGGAGCGCAGGAGTTTCGGCGATGATAGCATCAGCCACCGCCTGCAGGATTTCATTACGTTGTTCGTCGCTGAGCAAGCCTAGTGTCTTGCTAGCTGCCTTCACTTTTTGGAAAGTCTCTTTCTGTTCCATTTGCTATTTCCTTTCTTATTTGATGATAAGATATTACTTCGTTGCAAAGGTAAGCATAAATATTGATAATTACAAACTTTATGCAAGAAAAAGTAATGATTTTGTAGATAAATGGATAGTTATACGGAAATGAGATGAAAAAAGGTCAGACACAACTGACCTTTTTGGGGAAGCAAAGAAGATTCAGCAGACAGTGTCTGCTGTTTTTGCTTTTTGAATTTCTCAGACACTGTCTGAGGAATTGTTAACTCTTTGATTTTCAGGTATAACTTCTTGAAATTCATGATATCTAGTTGTCTGCTGTTACTCCATGCTCATAGAGATATTCTGGCGCAATATCGGCGCCATTAGCCCAAAATATTGTTTGGTCTAATCCGAATTGAATGAACTTGCTTTTGTCTTTCAACTCGCTGAATGCTGGGTATTTTAAGAGCGAGGTTAAGTCAACCTTTTTCTTTACTCCGTCATTAAAAGTACAAAGAAGAGTATAATCTCCTAAGTAGTCTACATCTTTAATCGTTAAAATCATAGCCGTTTTGTTTTTATCGTTGTACTTTCTTTATTGTTTCTCCTCTTTGGGCTTTGCCCCAAAGTTCCATGATTTCATCTTCATGTTCGTCGATGAAGTCATTAATCAGGCGAATCGTCTTTGATTTAGCACGTCCTTCTACGATTCTGTCTTTGATAGTAATCGTAAAAGTACCTTCTCCACTTCGTACATGAATGTGCGGTGGATTGTGGTCGAAGGCATAAATGTAAATCAGT
>OCQZ01000443.1_pt1 | contig 12686 bp, 8 predicted proteins | sample 1538921 | NCBI WGS metagenome assembly OCQZ01 (sample SAMN03418269, study PRJEB22391) | human gut metagenome | biome: human-gut; feature: organic feature; material: feces | host: Homo sapiens | place: Tanzania | collected 2013-01 | reverse complement strand
GTCGATGAACGCGACCTCGCCGCCCGCCTTCTGCGCCTGCGCCAGCACGTGCAGCGCCAGCGTCGTCTTACCGGAGGATTCGGGCCCGTAGATCTCGATGATGCGGCCCTTGGGCAGTCCTCCGATGCCGAGCGCAAGGTCGAGCGCGAGAGAGCCGGTGGAAACGGCCTCCACACTGCTTACGGTATTGTCGCCAAAGCGCATGATCGAGCCCTTGCCGTAGGTGCGCTCGATCTGCTGCATCGCCGTTTCAATGGCCCGCTTCTTGTCCTCGGCCATCGCGGCGGCCGCCTTCGTCTGAGACTTTTCTGCCATGTTCGCTTTCCTCCCGTAACGTTATGTAAACTATTTTGCTTTTCAGATATGGTCGCACAGCGTGCCGTAGACCACGCGCGGAATGTTGTTGAGGTCCTTGACGATCTGAATGTCGCCAAAGCCGTTCGTGCGCATGATGCGCAGCACCTGATCCGCCTGCCCGATGCCGACCTCGAAAAAGAGCATCCCCTCGGGCGCGAGCGCGTCGCGCCACTTTTCGCAGATGGCGCGGTAAAAATCGAGTCCGTCCTCGCCGCCGTCGAGCGCAAGGCGCGGCTCGTGCTCGCGCACGGAAACGTCGAGCGAGGCAATGTCGCCGCTCGGGATGTAGGGCGGGTTGCTCACAAGGAAGTTGAATTCGCCGAGGGAGCGCGAGGGCTTCTCGCGCGCGTCGAGCCCGAGGCTCGCCACGCGGGAGGTCAGGCGGTTGCGGCGGATGTTCTGCCGGCAGATCTTGAGCGCTTCCTCGTCGTATTCGCCGAGCAGCACGCGCGCGCCCGGCAGGTTTGCCGCCGCCGCAAGGCCGATGCAGCCGCTGCCCGCGCAGAGGTCGAGGATGCGGCAGGGCCCGGCGCTGCGCGCCGCGTCGATGAGCTTCGTCGCCAGCACCTCGGTATCGGGCCGGGGAATGAGCACCGCAGGCGAGATATCGAGCGGCAGGCCGTAGAACTCCCACTCGCCGATGAGATAGGCCACCGGCTCGCCGCCGAGGTGGCGCCTGACGAGCGCGCGCGCGTTCTCTTCCACCTCGGGCGAGGCGTAGAGCGCGCCGTCGCGCACGAATTCCTCGCGCGTCTTGCCCGCCGCCGCGCACACCAGCTCGCGCGCGGACTGCGTTGCCTCCTCGTCGCCCGCGCGCTTGAGCTCTGCGCGCAGGTCCAAATAGAGATTATTGTATGTCGTTGCCATTTTTACCACGCATCCTTGCCTTTTTCTTCGGGAATGACCAGCTCGAGCGCGCGGATGGCCACCTCGAGCATACTGTCGTCCGGCTCGTTGGTGGTGAAGTTTTGCAGCCACAGTCCCGGCTTTGCCAGCGTGCGCGTCACGCAGTTGTCGTGCCCGCCGACGTAGCGGTTGAACTCATACGTCACGCCGATGATGGGGATGAGTAGCAGCAGATGCATCCCCATGCGCACCCAGATGTTGCGCCAGTCGACAAAGCTGAACACGACGCTCGAAACGATGATCGACACCACCACGACCACAAAAAGGAAGCTCGTGCCGCAGCGCGGATGATGGCGCGGCTGGATGCGGCAGTTTTCCACCGTCAGCGGCAGACCCGCCTCGTAGCAGAAAATGGTCTTGTGCTCCGCCCCGTGGTACTGGAACACGCGGTAAATGTCCTTCTGCTTTGAGCAAAGCAGAAGGTAGAGGAAAAAGATGACGAGCTTGATGACGGATTCAACAAGGTTGTGCACCGTCACGCTCTTGATGAGGGGGTCAATAAGCCCGGCGAGGAACGTCGGCAGCAGGAAAAAGAGCAGGATCGTCAGCCCCAGCGACAGCACGACCGCGAGTGCCGTGATGAATTTCTGCATCTTCTCGCTGCCGAACTTCTTCTCCAGCCAGCGGTCGAACTTACTCGGCTCGCCGAGGTCCTCATCGGGGAAATAGTCCGCCGAAAACATCAGCGCCTTCACGCCCTTGACCATCGAATCGACGAAGGTCACCGCGCCGCGGATGACGGGAAGCCCCAGAATGGGATATTTGTCGCGCACGAGCGTCAGCTCCTCGACCTTTTCCACAAGCCCCTCCGGCGAGCGGACGACGATGGCCTGCTTGCCCGGCCCGCGCATCAGAATGCCCTCAATGAGCGCCTGTCCGCCGATGCTCGTGCGGAACTTCGGCGCGGGCGTATGTTCTTTTGCCATGAATGGTTCTCCTTTTTCTATGCGATATCATACCACGGGCGTTCCAAAAATGCAACACCCGTTCTATTTTTATTGCTGGAACGGCAGTGTGATCGTCACGACCGCACCGCCGCCGTCGGCGTTGGCGATGTCGAACGTGCCGCCGTGCAGGCGCACGATCTCGTCGCACACGGCAAGGCCGATGCCGCTGCCGCGCGCCTTTGACGAACCCTTGTAGAACTTCTGCTTGACGAACGGAAGCTCCGCCTCCGGCACGCCGGGGCCGTAGTCGCGCACGCGGATGACAAAGCTTCCTTCCTCGCGCGCGGCGCTCACGTCGATGCGCTTGCCGCTGCCGCCGTGCTTGGCGGCATTGTCGAGCACGTTGCAGAAGACCTGCTTCATGCGCTCGCTGTCGGCCACAAGGGGCGGGATATCCTCCTCGGGGCCTTTGTAGCTCACCTCGATACCCTCCTGCCGGAAGAGCTCAAAATAGGTATACACCGCGTCCTCCAGCTCGCCGGCAAGGTCCACGCTCTCCACGCGCAGCGTGAAGCGCCCGTCCTGCATCTTCGTAAATTCAAGCAGCTCCTCGACCATCGACGTCAGTCGCCGCGACTCCTTCACGATGATGCCAAGTCCCCGCTTGGTCTGCTCGATGTTCGCGCCGGGATCGGCGGAAAGCGTCTCGGCCCAGCCGTTGATGGCCGTGAGCGGCGTTCGCAGCTCGTGGGAGACCGACGAGATGAACTCCTGCTGGATCTTCTCGCTCTGGCTGATCTTCATCGACATATCGTTGATGTTGTCCACAAGCTCGCCCAGCTCGTCGCGGTAGCGGTTTTCGATGCGGATGCCGTAGCTCCCGCCCGAGATGCGCCGCGCCGCGTCGCTCACCACCGCCACGGGCTCGACGACGTTGTTGATGAAAATGGCGTTTGAGGCGGCGATGAGCACCATGCAGCCGAGCGCCGCCGCCGCTGCGAGCAGCGAATCCATCAGCACCCGGTGCTGCGCCTCGCGCAGCGACGTCACATACCGCAGCACGCCCACCACGCGGTAGTTGAAGTACAGCGGGTAGGACACCGCGAGGATATTCTCCCCCGTCTGCGGGTCGCGCCCCTGATAGGACGCCATGCTCCCGCCCACGGCCGCGTCAATGTCGCTCGTGCCGGGGAGCGTCCCCGCCGTAAGGCCGTAGGACGAGACCTGCACGCGCCCGTTCGTGTTGATGAATTGCAGCTCGATCGTGTCCTTTTCCTCAAAGGTCTCGGCAGAGTACGAGGCAAGGCGGTAATACTCGCTGTAGCTCTTCACACCGTAATTGGAGAAGGTCTCCGCCGCGATGCGCGCCCGGCTTTCAAGCCCCGAGCGCATGGCGCTATAGTAATATTCCTGCACGCCGACGCTGAACATTGACACCGCCAGCACCAGCAGCAGCAGGATGGGCAGCGTGGCGCTCAAGAGCCAGCGCTGGCGCAGGCCGCGGATGTGCAGCGCCGCGGCAAAGCCTTTTCTGTTTTCCGGCACGGCGCTCCCCTCCTTTTCGTCCTTTCCCGCGCTCACACTGTCCATTTATAGCCGAAGCCCCACACGGTAGAGATATACTTCGGCTCCTGCGCGTCGTCCTCGATCTTGATGCGAAGGCGGCGCACGTTTACGTCCACGATCTTCAGCTCGCCGAAATACCCCTTGCCCCACACCGCGTCGAGGATCTCCTCGCGGGCAAGCGCCTTGCCGCGGTTTTCCATAAAGAGCTTCATAATGGAGTATTCAAGCTGCGTCAGCTTCACGCGCTCGCCGTTTTTCTCGAGCGTGCGGTTGGTCATATTCAGCAGGAACGGCGGCTGGTAGAGCTCGCCCGAGCGCGCATTCGGCGCGCTCTCCCCCGTGCGCCGCAGCAGCGCGTCCACGCGCGCTGTGAGCTCGGCGGGGGAAAAGGGCTTGGTCACATAGTCGTCCGCGCCGGTCATAAGCCCTGTCACCTTGTCCATCTCCTGTGCGCGCGCCGTGAGCATGATGATGCCGATCTGCGCGTTTGACAGCCGGATGCGCCTGCATACCTCGAACCCGTCAATATCCGGCAGCATGATATCGAGCAGGCAGACGCGCGTGTCGGGATTGTCCTGCAATTTTTGCAGTGCTTCCTCGCCGCACTCGGCCTCTACGACCTCGTAGCCCGCGCGCTGCAAATTGATGACGATAAAACTACGGATACTGGCTTCGTCCTCCAGCACCAGCACTTTTTTCATATCCAGCCTCCTCTCAGTTGTCGCCCATCGTCCACTCAGCCATGATGAGCGAGAATCGGTCGCGGAGCGACTGCTCCGTGAGCTGCACGTTCCATGTTTCGCCGATCTCCGCGGCGTATACCGCCTCGACCTGCCGCGTCAGCGTGAAGCGATCGCCGAAATCGGCAAGCTCCTCTCTCATACTGCCCGTCAGGCGGCAGATCGTCAGCAGGCGCTCCCGCGTGCCGCGCGCGCCCACGCGGTAGAAGGAGACCGCCGTCTCCTCCGCGCCGACCGTGCGCTCGGCGGCGAGCTTTGCCTTGCCCCACTCCTCCGGCAGCTCCAGGTTCCAGCCGTCCTCTACGTTGTGGTAGCAGCTCTGCACGTCCGCCGCCGTGCCGTCCGCGCCGTACTGCCGCCAGACGACATAGTACTGCATCTCGCCTTCTTCATCAAAGCGCTGCATCTCGCGCGCCTCGGGCACTTCGGTCACGCCGTCGCCGTTTTCATCGCGCGGGAAGAGGCCCAGGAAGGCCGCGCCCTCCGGCAGACGGTCGCCCTCCGGCCCGAGGGCCGCGTTTTGCAGCAGTCCGCTGCGCAGCGCCAGCACGTCCGTCACCGTGAGGTTATCCGCCGTTACGCCCGTGACGAAAAGGGCGTTCTCCCCGCCCGCCAGCTTGCCGGCCGTCAGGCGCCGCACCTCTGCCACGGGGAACGAGAGGCGCATCGAATAGCGCATGGCGAGCGTGCCGTCCGTCCAGTCGTAATAGTCCACGCGGCCGGCGCTCTCCGTGTCGCTGCAAATGATGAGCAGCTCCTGCTTGCCGTCGCCGTTCATGTCGATATTTGCATAGCGCGAATAGCCCGTGATGAGCAGCGCCTCTGGCGAGCCCGCCGTCGTCGGATAGATGGAGAGGCCCTGCACATCCGAGCTGCTGCGGTAGCCGACGAGGATCTCCCGCCGCCCGTCGCCGTCAAGGTCTGCATAGTTCACGCTGTAGATGAGGGTCGAAGTCCCCTCGATGCAGGCGTACTGCTCGTAGCTGTCGCCCTTTGCCTTGAAGATGTAGATCTTCATCGGCTTTTTGTCGTTCGGAAAGCGGAAGAACGCCACGGCCTCTTCCTCGCCGTCGCTGTCAAGGTCGATCATCTGCACGCTTTGCAGGTTGCTGCCCGAGGTCGGCGCGGCGTACTCCCCGCCCATGGCGAGCAGCGCGTCGATGCGCGCTTCGAGCGACTCATATTCGCCCGCGAGCTTCGGCAGGCGGTAAAGCGTTGCCTCCGGCGCGGTAAAGATGCAGCCCGAAAGCGCCAGCGCCAGCACGCACAGCACCAGCGCCGCCATTGTTTTCCTCATGCGCTCACGCTCCCTTCGCCTCCGATGCCTATTCTAAGGTATCATATCACGCGGCAAATGAAAAAGGTAGTCCCTTTTATGAAATTCCTGCAAAAAAGCCCCCTGCCGCGCGCTTTGCCGCCGCAGCGCAAAAAAAGGAGAGCGGCGCTCGCCGCTCTCCTTTTTTGTATCAGAACTTATAGAGCACCGTTGCCACCTGTGCGCGCGTCATCGGCGCGTTGGGGCGGAAGGAGCCGTCGTCATAGCCCGCGAGGATGCCCATCGCGCTCAGCGCGCCGACATACTCGGAAGACCACGGCTGGATGGCGGCGCAGTCGGTAAAGCTCAGCGCGCCCTGCGCGTAGCCCTTTTCACTCAGGCGGCCGAGCATCGTCACCGCCTCCTGACGGCTCACGTTGGCCGTGGGATTGAAGTAGAGCTTGCCCGTGCCGTCGTCGCTGCCCTTGATGATGCCGAGGGCGTACATCGCCTTCGCGCCGCTCAGCGCCCAAGGGGCGATGGCGCTTGCATCGGCAAAGGGAAGCTGCACGGAGGGATCGTCCTGCGAAGCGCCGAGATAGCGCGCGAGCAGGACCGCGAATTCCTGACGGCTGATGTTCGTATCCGGCAGGAAATTGCCGTCAGAGCCGTTGGAAATACCGCTGCGCTTGAGGAAGGCCACCGCGTCGTTCGCCCAGTGGTCGGCCATGTCGTTGAAGGCGGGCACGGTGCTTGCCGGGCCGACGTTCACGCCCGAGCGGCTGAGGTTGCCGCTCGCATCGCCCGCCACCACGTTCACGCGGTGCTGCGCGCCGTCAGAGGCGGGGAGGGTGATGCTCAGCGCGCCGCTCGACTGGTCATAGGTGTAGGATGCATAGCTCTTGCCGTCGTAGCTCACGCGGATGGTGGGGATGGATGCGCCGTCGATCGCGTCGCTTACCGTGCCGCTCACGCTGCCGCCGAGCGCGTCATACTTGAGCGAAATGACCGGCGCGGCCGTATCGGTCAGCCCGCCGTAGGACAGCACGAGCTGGTCGAGGTAGAGCGCGCTGATGATGTCGCTTGCGGAGGAGACCGTCAGCCCCGTCACGCTTGTCGCCGTGCCGAGCTGCGCCGTCAGGAGCTTCCAGCCCGTAAAGCTCAGCGTGCCGAGATCCACATAGCCCGCGTCCGTCGTCAGCATGAGCTGCGCGCCGCTCGCGTCGCCCCAGACCCAGAGGTTGAGCTGGGCGTAGTTCGAGGGGATGGCGTAGTTGAAGCCGATGCTTGCGCTGCCGGCGCTGCCGGTGGCGTAGTCAAGGCGCGCCGAGGCTCTGCCGTTGTGCACGCGCGTGAGGTCGGTGCTGCGCGTAAGCATTGCGCGCGTGCCGGTCACCGTTGCAAATTCGCTCTCAAAGCCGTCGAGCGTGCGCAGTGCACGCGCCGTCACCGTCACCGGGATGGTGACCGACATCGTGCCGAGGCTCACCGTCACGCTGCCGCTGCCGATGCTGCCCGACGCCGTGAAGACGCCGTTTTCGATCGTGCCGACGCCGCCCTGAACGCTCCAGACAAAGCCCTTGTTATCCCCCAGCACCGGAAGGTGGCGATACATCGCCGAGGCGGAAAGCTCCGCCTTCTCGCCGGCGCTGAGCGTGATGGACTTTACCGCCTTGCCGCCCTGCTGCACGGCGATGCTGTCAGGCTGGGTGATGACGTCGATCTTCGTCTGCGCGCTCGCGCCGCCGACGCTCGCGTACACCGTCACCGTGCCGGAGGCGGGCGCGGTCAGGACATCGCCGTTGATCGTCCCCTTGTCCGCGCGCAGGGAGACATTGGAATTCGTCATGGGGATATAGTTCGTGTCGAGCGCCGCCGCGGTGAGCTTCACCTGCGCGCCGGGCAGCACGCGCGTGCTTTCGCTTTCAAGATACACGTGCCCCACCATATTGCTCGGCCGGCCGTCCGCCACAAGGAAGATGTGGTTCGTCACCGCGCGCTCCTTGCCGCCCGAGGGCTTGTCGACGAGCGTCGCGCTCATGCTGTCGGGCCGGGTCGCAACCATAGCGGTCGAGCCTCCGCCGTCCAGGCTCATCGCCGTCACGCATCCGAGCTCCGCCATGCGCTGGGCGACCTGCGTCAGCGTCGCGCCGATGGAATAGCCGCTCTGGCGGCCGTCGATGGTGTAGAGCACGAGCGAGCCGTCGGGCTTTAAGCCGATGGCCGTGCGCGGCGCCGCGCCGGCGGCAAGACCTCCGCAGACCTGACCGTTTTCGACAAGCTGGTAGAGCGCGCCGATCATGTTCGTCACGCCGCTCCACTCGCTGCCGCTTGCGCTCACGCTCACGCTCAGGCGCTCGCCCGGCTGGAGCGCGCGCAGCTGGTCGGCATAGGCCCCGGACTTTACATTGGAGGAGAGCACATACTGCCCCGCCCCCACGGGGGTATCCTTCGCGCCCTCGATGACGCGCTCTACCTGTAACAGCAGGCTGCCGCCGAGGGAGAGCGAGCCGCCGAGCACCGAGCAGACAACGTCCACGCCCTCCTCGCTCGTGCCGGTCGTGGCACGGGCGTTGAAGGTCGAATCGTAGAGATAGATGCCGAACGTGCTCTGGCGCACATAGTTGAAGGCCGTGACCGTCAGGCTGCGGCCGAAGTCGGACTGCGCCGTGATGCGAAGCGAGGGCTTGCCCATCACCGTGCTGCCGTCGTCACGAAAGCCGATGGCGTAATACTCGCTCGAGGCGTTGCGCAGCACGCCCTCGGTCATCATGCTGCCGAGGGGAATGCCCGTCGCGGTGTCGTAGTAGTCGCCGTTCACGCCTGCCACCACGCGGTAGCCGCGCGCTTCAAGCTTCTGCGCGGCGGCCGAGACGGTGGTGAGATGCGTTGTATAGTCGCCGCCCGTCACGATGGGCTTCACGCGCATATTGGGCGAGTAGACCACATAGTTCTCCTGCCGGAGATCGGAGTAGGTATTGCTCCAGAATGTACCGGCGTTGAGCGCGGTGCGCTCGTTCACCGTGGTGGACGACGCAGCCAGATCGTCGCCGAGGGCCTCCGACGCAAGCGCCGTCAGCGGCGCCGCCGCGATCACGACCGCAAGCGACAGCGAGAGAAATTTACGGATGATGGATCTCACGATTTGCCTCCTTGATCAAAATGCTTCTCTGATGGATCGGTATACATAATACAGTTTCACAGTATAGCAGACACACTGCCATAAGTAAAGACGCAGAAAGGCGGAAAAAAGTTCCATTTCCCCTTCTTTTTTCACAGCGCAAGCGCCTCGAGCAGCCGCACGATGACGGCGTTCGACACGAGAAAGCCCTGCGGCGTGAGCCGCCAGCGCCCGCCCTCCTTCCGGGCAAGGCCGTGGCGCGCGCACTCTTCGAGCACTGCCCCGGCCTGCGCCGTATCCTCCTTGAGCGCCGTGAGGTCAAGGCCTGCCGCCGTTCGCAGCGCGAGCATGACGCGCTCTTCCTCTCTCTCTCGCTCCGGCGGGCAATAGGACTCGCTCAAAAGCGCCTTTCCCGCAAGATACGCGCCAAGGTCGCGCGCACAGGCGAAGCGCCTGCCGCCGAAGTCCGAGTGCGCGCCCGGCCCGAAGCCGAGGTACTCCTGCATCGTCCAGTATTTGATGTTGTGGCGCGATTCGCGTCCGGGGCGGGCGAAGTTGGAGATCTCATACTGCCGGTAGCCCGCGCGCGCGAGCGCGTCGACCGTCGCGAGGTATTCCTCCGCCTGCACATCGTCATCGGGAAGATGCATGGCACTTCTCTTCTCGTAAAGCGGCGTTCCCTCCTCCACCTTGAGTCCGTAGCAGGAAAGGTGCTCGGGCGCAAGGGCGATGGCCGCGCGCAGGTTTTCCTCCCAGCGCATACTCGTCTGCCCGGGAAGACCGTAGATGAGATCGAGGCTCACGTTGTCAAAGCCCGCCGCGCGGGCGGCTCTGACGGCGGCGATCGTTTCCTCATGCGTGTGCACGCGCCCGATGCGCCGCAGCTCTTCGTCGCACGCGGACTGCATCCCGAGCGAGATGCGGTTAAAGCCCGCCTCCCTCAGATGCCGCAGCGGCCGCTCCTCGCGCGCGCTGTCGGGGTTTGCCTCGGTCGTGATCTCGGCGTCCGCCGAGACATGATAGTGCGCGAAGACCGTCTCTAAGATCGCCGCCAGCCGCTGATCGCCCAGATAGCTCGGCGTGCCGCCGCCGAAGTAGACCGTATCGACCGTGTAAGCGCCCGCCGCCTCCGCCCTCTGCGCGATGTCGCGCCGCAGCGCGGCGGCATAGGCGTCCATCTGCTCCTCCGCGCGCGGCAGAGAGTAAAAGTCGCAGTAAATGCACTTGGCTTTGCAGAACGGGATGTGGATGTAAAGTCCGAGCGGTTTCATGCGCTCCGCCCCCTTCCTCTTCTTTTCTTATTTTCCGCCCTATTGTAACACAGATCGCGCCGCGCGCAAGATGGCAAAATTTCCCTGCGCGGATAGTCTGCCCGCCTTTTGCGCAGACTATCACAAAAAAAGGAGGCAGCTTTATGGACATGACACCGCAGGAATACAGCGCATACCTCAAAAGCATCGCGCCCCACTCTCCCATCGTGAAGGACACCTCCCTCGCCTTTCTCACGGGCGGGGCGATCTGCGCGCTCGGGCAGCTCATCCAGAACGGTTTTCTCGCCCTGGGGCTAGAAAAAGGCGACGCGGGCAGCGCAGCCTCGATCGTACTCATCTTCCTCTCCGCGCTTCTCACGGGGCTCAACCGCTACAACTCCATCGCGCGCTTTGCCGGCGCCGGCACGCTCGTGCCCATCACGGGCTTTGCAAACTCCGTCGTCTCCCCCGCCATCGACTTTAAAAGCGAGGGCCTCATCACCGGCATGGCGGCAAAAATGTTCGTCGTCGCAGGGCCGGTCATCGTCTTCGGCACGCTTGCAAGCGTCGTCTACGGCGTCGTTCTGATGCTGCTGTAAGGGAAAAGAGCGCGGCGGCGCTCTTTTCCCTTTTTTCGCCGCCTCCTTGCAGGGGGCAAATTGACGAAAAGCCCCGCGCCGCCCCTTTCCGCGCGCAAAAGCGGGAGAATCGTCAAGGGCTGTTTCATTCACGAATATTCTGTTGACATAACGGTGTGGAAAACTCTGTGGAAACTGTGAATAACTTTGTGCTTGCAGTCTCTTCCGCCGGTTGACCCTTTATTATGCTTCGACGGAAAGCGACGCATTCGCGTAATAATTCCCGGCGAAAAACGCATATTGACGCAAAACATGAATTTTTCCGCCGCGCACTTGCTATTGTGGTCAAAAAACCGTATAATGTACTAAGTTTTGTGTTTGAAGATCAGAATGTAAAATTTCGGCGAAATGGAGAAACGCGCAATGGCAGAAGCAAAAAAAGCGAATTACGGCAACGAAAGCATCTCGTCCCTCAAGGGCGCGGACCGCGTGCGCAAGCGCCCGGGCGTCATCTTCGGCTCGGACGGGCTGGACGGCTGCGAGCACGCCGTTTTCGAGATCCTTTCCAACTCCATCGACGAAGCGCGCGAGGGTCACGGCAGGCTCATCACCGTCACCCGCTACTTAGACCACAGCATCGAGGTCGAGGACATGGGCCGCGGCTGCCCCGTGGACTACAACACGAAGGAAAAGCGCTTCAACTGGGAACTCGTCTACTGCGAGCTTTACGCCGGCGGCAAGTACAACAACCTAGACGGCGACAACTACGAATATTCCCTCGGTCTCAACGGTCTCGGCGCCTGCGCCACACAGTATTCCTCGCGCTACATGGACGTGACCGTCTGGCGCGACGGGAACAAGTATTCCCTGCACTTTGAGCGCGGCGAGCCGACGGGCAAGAAGGGGCAGGAGCTGACGGTCGAGCCAAGCGACCGCGGCAGGAAGACCGGCACGCGCACGCGCTGGCTGCCCGACCTCGATGTTTTTACCGACATCGACATCCCCGTTGATTACTATGTCGACACCCTGCGACGTCAGGCCGTCGTGAACGCCGGCATCACCTTCCGGCTCAAAAACGAGGTCCTGCCCGGCCGCTTTGAAACGCAGGACTTCCTCTACGAAAACGGCATCATCGACTATGTCAGCGAGATCGCGGGCGAGGACGCGCTCACGACGCCCGTCTTCTGGGAGACCGAGCGCCGCGGCCGCGACCGCGAGGACAAGCCCGAATACAAGGTCAAGCTCTCCTGCGCGTGCTGCTTCTCGAACAAGGTCCAGCGCATCGAGCACTACCACAACTCCTCCTGGCTCGAGCACGGCGGCAGCCCCGAAAAGGCCGCGAAGAACGCCTTCGTCTACGCCATCGACAAGTATCTGAAGGACAACAACAAATACCAGAAGAGCGAGGGGCGCATCGCCTGGCAGGACGTGGAGGACTGCATCATCCTCGTGACCAACAACTTCTCCACGCAGACGAGCTACGAAAACCAGACGAAGAAGGCCATCACGAACAAGTTCGTGCAGGAGGCGATGACGGACTTCTTGAAGTCTCGCCTTGAGACCTATTTCATCGAAAACCGCGTCGACGCGCTCAAGATCGCCGAGCAGGTGCTCATCAACAAGCGAAGCCGCGAGAGCGCGGAAAAGCAGCGCCTGAACATCAAAAAGAAGCTCTCCGGCAGCATCGACATTTCAAACCGCGTGGAAAAATTCGTCGACTGCCGCACGCGCGACGTCTCGCGCCGCGAGATCTACATCGTCGAGGGCGACAGCGCCCTCGGCAGCGTCAAGCTTTCGCGCGACGGCGAGTTTCAGGGCATCATGCCCGTGCGCGGCAAGATCTTAAACTGCCTCAAGGCCGACTATCCGCGCATTTTCAAAAGCGAGATCATCACCGACCTTCTGAAGGTGCTCGGCTGCGGCGTTGAAGTCCCCGGCAAGTTCGTCAAGGACCTGAACGCCTTCGACCTCAATAACCTCCGCTGGAACAAGGTCATTCTCTGCACCGATGCCGACGTGGACGGCT
>OCQZ01000433.1_pt1 | contig 12838 bp, 6 predicted proteins | sample 1538921 | NCBI WGS metagenome assembly OCQZ01 (sample SAMN03418269, study PRJEB22391) | human gut metagenome | biome: human-gut; feature: organic feature; material: feces | host: Homo sapiens | place: Tanzania | collected 2013-01 | reverse complement strand
ATTTCATTTTTGACTTTATTGCTTGATTTTATTTGATTAATGCTGGCATAATTCAAATAAAAGCAGTATCTTTGTAACGTAATCAATGAGAGATTACAAAGGAGAATTAACCTGCCTGCAAGTGGTTAAAATAAACCCCCAAAAACTTGAAAAGATGAAAGTGCGAATTTATCTTAAAGTTTGGAAAGTAAGGATTAGCTTTGAAATAGCAATCTAAAATTCCAAAGGGGGAGCGGAAGCTCCCCCGATTTGGGGGTTTGTTTTTTTCTTCTACAAAATTATAAAAAATATGGTGAACGAAAAAACTCCATGGGGAGGAAAACGTGAGAATGCAGGGCGGAAGCCCACGCACGGCAAAAGGATAACGCTGTCGGTGAGAGTGAGCGAGGAAGCGAAAGCAAGGCTCGACGCTTTCTGCGCCGCCAATGGGTGTAGCCAGTCGGACGGCATCGAGAAAATACTGAGGTCGTTATAGGTATTATCGGGGGAGTGCATTTGCTCTCCCTTTTTTGTGGAGGGTCACGAAACCTTTGGCGGTTGTCTGCGACGCTGGCGAGTGCCACATTGTCCGTCCCGCCCTCCCGAAGACGACAAGGCTTCAAGCCGAACTTGCCGCGCTACATCGCCGCAGCGGCTAAACAGGGCTGCGCAAGCAAGAGCGACAACCAGTCGCCCATAAGCGGAACTGGAGAATGTGGACACATTACACACGGACACAGCACGCCCACACTCGCACAAAACTCGTTGGAGGCGTAACGTGTCCGTGCTACATTTTGCCCACATACTCCATCGGCCGCGCCGTCCGCAGGGCAACTTGCACTCACACCCCCTCCGCCCTGTATCGCTCGATCCGGCATTCGCTCACAGCATCGGCACAGAGCCCCGTCTGCTTCTTTCCCCAAAAGCGGAGGCACTCGCTGTAACGCCCCGTAAAGGGGCAGAGAGGTAGCGGCAGCCACTGCGCACGGCGGCTCACTCCGAAGCTGCGGCTTCCACGGACTGCTAACCAGGCACGGCAGTACGAGCAAATCACGGTCTGCGGTCGGGGCGGGTCATCGCCCTATGTGGAGGAAACTGCGACTGCACAGTGTCCCCGTCGAGGGCGAGGGGAGCCGCTTCGTCTCCGTTCCTGCACAACGCTGACGCTTACAGGCTATCACCCTCTGTGAACAGCCCGACCGCCAACCTATGCTCCAACTGCCGTGCCTGCCACGCAGCCGCTTCAGCACTACGCTTCGGGCAGAGCCGCCGCACACACTGGCCTCACACTATATTATCCCGCCCACAAGCCCCGACGCACGGTGAAATCGAGTGCACAGACTGCATTTCGAGCCGAAGGCTTGCCGCTCCACTGCTTCAGAGCCTGCCGGGCTGCCTGTCCGTGGCGGTGCCGCACAGCGAGTCACACGGCTATTCGCCACAACACGCCTCCACGCCATTCGGCTTCGGCGGTGCCGCCACTGACAGCCCGACGCTCAAAAGCCGCTACGCTACGCCTTCAACGCTACATTCGCGCGCACTCCGATTTCACCGTACATCGCCATCACCTCGGCAAAAGCCGAGAGAGCGGTAGCCCACACGCACACAAAATCGGCAAAGCGACTTTGTGATGCGCATGGGGAGAGTTCACCGCACAATGGAGGGAAGGGAGAACGCCACGGCGGTGGCATATTCCGAGATGCTCGGCAACAAGGAAAAGGGAGGCTCTCGGCAGGGCGGTGGGGGGTCTTTACAGACAGTAGTTAAGGGAAATCCCTTAACAATCCCTCTAAACGGCTGAATAACAGCCGTCGGAAAGTTTCAACACTTTACGAATTGAAACTTTCGGGAATTTCCGCGCATTTATAAAACTATATACACGCTGTGAATGTGTGATTTAAGGCGCAGAAATTCCACCACTTCGTGAAAGACACTATCCAAATACTGGCGTAAGGATAACAGACCGTTTCGACAGTCTGCGCCGTGTCCTTTTCTTTGTGGATTTTTCGGCTCAAATTTGTAGCAAACAGCAACAAATTTGAGCATTTATAATTTATGGCAAATTACAACACTACGGCTAAAGTCACACTTTCGGTGAACGGCAGACAGGCGCAACAGGTACTCTCCACTCTTCAGGCGGAGGCACAATCGCTGGAACGAAAAATCGCCAAGGCCGCCACTGCTGGCGACAAGGCGACAATGAAGAAACTACAGCGCGAACTGACATCGACCAACCGCCTTATCTCACAACTACAAGGCTCCGCCAACACTGCCGAGCAGGTGCTGCGACGGCTGGACAAGGCGACACCGAAGGAGTTGCAGAGAACACTGCGCACACTGAACGCACAACTGAACAGCATCGAGCGTGGAAGCGCGGCGTGGAATGAGCATATCAACAAGATTAGGCGTGTGAGGGAGGAACTGGCGGCGGTCAACCGTCAACTGTCGGTGCAGCAGTCAAGATGGGAGAAACTCAACAACTGGCTGAACAATACGCAGACGGCGTTGATGGGTATTGCCGCCGCCTTCGCAGGTTTGGTGATGGCAGGAAGAAAGGCGGTGAACACTTACGCAGAAATGGAGGAACAGCTGGCTGGCACAAGAAAATACACCGGATTGAGTGAGGAGTCGGTGCTGAAACTGAATGAGGCGTTCCAGAATATGGACACGCGCACATCAAGGCAACAGCTGAATGAGCTTGCGCAAGAGGCTGGTCGCCTCGGCAAGAATACGCTTGAGTCGGTGCAGGGATATGTGAAGGCGGCGGACATCATACATGTGGCTCTCGATGACCTCGGCGAAGGTGCTACACAGACCATCGCAAAACTCACGAACATCTTTGGAGTGGACAAGATGCTCGGCACGAAAGAAGCGATGCTGGCGGTCGGCTCGACGGTGAACGAGCTTTCGCAGAACTGCACCGCCTCAAGTTCCTACCTCGTGGAGTTCGCACAGAGAATGGCGGGTATCGGTGCGTCGGCAGGACTCACCATTCCGCAAATCCTTGCGTTTGGCGCTGTGCTCGACGCTAACGGCCAAAAGGTGGAAATGTCAGCAACCGCCATTCAGAAGGTGATTAACAATCTCGCGAACAAGAACCAGGAGTTCGCCTCACGTCTGGGACTTGACGCGCAGAAACTGAACGAGACGCTGAAGCACTCGGCTCGCGACGGTATCATGATGTTCCTCCAGGCTCTGCACGACATCGGGGAAAAGGGAGGCTACGAGAATGCCACAATGGTGCTCGCTCCTGCGTTCAAGGATATGGGAATGGACGCCGCACGTGTCTCGCAGGTGCTCGCCACACTCGCTAACCATATCGACGAGGTGAAATGGCAACTCGGGGAGGCGGACAAGGCTTTCGAGGAAGCATCGTCCGCAACACACGAGTACGAGATTTTCAACAACACGGCACAGGCTTCTATCGACAAGGCGAAGAAGAGGGTGACGGAACTTGCCGTGCAGCTCGGGGAAAAACTGTACCCTATCATGAAGCATATCTACTCTTCATCGGGGCTGTTTCTCCGTGCACTCAACCAAATAGTTTCGTTTATAATAGAGTACAAGGGAGCAATTCTTTCGCTAATGGCGGGAATGGTCGGCTATTATACAGGGGTGGCCATTGCTTCGGCCAACACAAAAGCTTTTGCTGTAGCAACGAAAATAGCGAAAGTGGCGCAAGAGGCGTGGATAGCGGTGCAGGCACTTGCTTCCGCCGCTGTGTCGTTATTCACAGGGAAAATCAACGCCGCGGTACAGTCTTTCAAAATATTCTCGGCAACAATAAAAGCAAACCCTATTGGCCTTTTTTTGGGGGCTTTCACCGCGCTTTTCGCTGGTTTGGCAACTTTACGCACAAGAATGGAAGAAAACAGAAAAGAGGCGAAAAGGCTTGCGGAAGAGCAGAGGAAATGGAAAGAATCAATATCCAACGTTGATGAAGCATCAAACAGATACGCAGCTAACGAACTCTCAAGACTAAAGGCTCTGTACAACGCTGCGACCGAGGAGAATTCAGCACGCAAAAACAGAATTGACGCTGCGCAAAAAATGCAAAGCCTTTATCCATCGATTTTTTCAAGCTTCACAACAGAGGAAATAATGGCAGGAAAAGCGAAAAAGGCTTACGACGAACTCAGTCTCTCAATAATTAAGAACGCAAGGGCAAGAGCAGCAGCGGAAAAAATACAGGAAAACGAAAAGCTCATTCTCGACCTTGAAGACGAACTCGAAAAAAACAAGGCTTGGGAAAGGAATGCCGGAAAAAGAGCGGAAAACGCAAAAGAAAAAAGGAACAGGTTATATGAAAGCAATTCTTCACAACACGCATTTATGCCAGTGCAAGTGCAGACACATGCCGAGCAAGGTTTAACAGAGGAAATAAGAGAGAACACAAAACAGCAAAAGCAAGCGAACAAGAACATCAAAGATATTAATAAAAAAAGGTCTGAACTGAAGAGGGCCAACGATAAACTCGCAAAAATCCCCGGCGTTGGAGATGTCATCGTCGGTGATGGCAGGAAAACAGAAATCCCATACACAGGGACAGGGGGCGAACCAAGTGCAGACAAGGTAAATGGGAACGGAAATGGAACCGGTTCAGGAAACGGAAGCGAGCAAAACCGCTTTGCCGTGGAGGAAGAGGCGAAGGAACGAGCCGAAGTCGAAGCACGCATCGCTTACGCCACAGGCAAGAAAAACTATCTTGACTACCTCGACGCGATGAACGAGGCATCAAAGAATTACTACGATTCTTTGCTGAAGCGCACCGACCTCTCAGAAATGGAGAGGCTGAAGATTCAAGCGCAATACGAGGAAAGCCGCAAAAAGATTGCCGATCAGGGCATCGCACGCTCGGCAGAGGAAGAGGAAGCAAGATACAACAACGAAATGGCGACGCTCCGACAGAGCTATATCGATGGGCACATCTCCAAGAAAACCTTTGATGCTTCCGTCGAGGAGCAGGAAATCATTCATCAGAGGAATCTGACGAAGACTTACGCCGAGGGGTCAAAGGAGCGTCTGCAAGCCGAGAGGCAGCTGCAACAACTGCTGATGGCACAGACTGGGCGGCGACAGCAGGAGACGGAGGCGGCAGAGAAGAAACTTGCCGAGGCCAGAAAGAAGTATTTCGGGCAAAGCCCTGCCGAAAAACAATGGCAGTATTTTAAGGAATACAACTTGCTGATGCAAGCGTATGACCGCGAAATGAAGCTCGCAAAAAACAACGCTGAAGAAAAACTGCGCATCGAAAAGGCGTACCAAATCGCAAAACTCGCACTGCAAAAAGAATACGGAATAATAGCAGAGGCGGACACGAGGAACGCTGTACAACGCGCAGTCGATTCTTCTATAGAGTTCCTGAACTCTGACGGAGGAAAAGCAATTACTGGCACTATGTCAACTCTAAGTTCTGAAATGGGAGCGATTTTTTCATCTCTTTCCTCTGTTGTGCAAGCAGAACTCGAATTGCAGACAGCAGCCATCGAAAAGCGATACGAGAGGGAAATATCAGCCGCTGAAGGTAACTCTTACAGGGTGAAGAAACTTGAGAAAGAAAAAGAAAGGGAAATCGCAAGAGCAAAGAATGAGGCAAACCGCAAAATGTTTGCCATGCAGGTGATACAAGCAGTGGCACAAACTGCGCAGAATGCGATTTCAGCATACGGTTCGGCAGTGGCGATTCCACTTGTTGGTTACATTCTTGCGCCTATCGCGGCGAGTATGGCAGTGGCGGCTGGCATGATTCAGATAGCGGCCATCAAGAAGCAACAGCAGGCTTCGGCAGCACAAGGCTACTCGACTGGTGGCTTCACGCCAGAAGGCAAGGTCGATGAGCCTGTGGGCATCGTCCACGCCGGTGAATGGGTGGCATCGCAGAAACTTGTGAAGTCGCCGAGAACACGACCGCTGATCGAGGCGCTTGACTATGCGCAACGAAACAACACGATCGGCTCGCTGAAGGCCTCCGACGTGTCTCGCTCCATCACCGCGCCTATGGTGCTGGCGCAGCAGTCAGCCTCTCCGCAAATAGTGGTGGCGCAAAGCCAGCCTACGGTGGTAGTGGAGCAGAACAGGGAATACACAGACACAATGCGAAGGCTGGCTGACAGACTCGCCGAACCTTTCGTGACGGTGGCGACAGTTACAGGCGACAAGGGCATCAACAAGGCGCAAGAGGAATACGATAGGCTGATGAGAAACAAAAAACCAAAATCACGCAAATAATGGAAATCATCATCAACGGAAAAAAAGCATGGCTGAAAGAGGGGAGTTCTTTCGAGTATGTGGCGGACAACCATCTGTTCAGCGGTTCTGACAGTTATTCGCTCACTATCACATTCCCTCTTAGGGGATGCGCGCAGAACCTCGCCATTTTCGGACACATCAACCGTGCCGACATGGTGGCGAAAAAGGCGGTGTTCGACTGCATAATCTTCGACAGGAATTTCATCAAGCACGGCACGGTGACAATTACAGAGATTAGCGAGACGGAGGTGAAAACGCAATTTCTTGAGGGACGCAGCGAGAACAACTACAGCTCGACTTTCGACGATATATATATTAATGAGTTGGATTTAGGAACTGCACCAGCAACGAGCGTAAGCAATGTGACAACTGCGCAAGCGTGGAAGGACGGTGTGAAGGATCTGACATGCGTGGCGCTTCCATGGGTGAACAACGAATCGGGCAACATTCAGAACTGTCCGATATACGAGAACGGCGCATACAAGTGGGACACAACGACGAAAGGACTATCATGGCAGCCATATCTCATCCACATCGTGAAGAAGATATGCCGCGCGGTGGGATATTCATACGATTTCCTCGCATGGGAGAACAGGGAGGAACACCGATTCCTCCTACTGTGCAACACGATTCCGTGGGTGTGGGACAAGAGAAACTTCGCTTCGCCACTGCCTCACTGGACGCTAACGGAGTTTTTCGAGAAGCTGGAGCTGTTCCTTGATGCGGAGTTCGACATCGACCACCGGGACAAGCATATCCATTTCGCCTACACGCAGACGATGCTTGCAACACAGCCCCCCGTGAAAGTGGAGAATGTGCTTGACGAGCATTCCGTGTCCGTGGCGATGGAGGACGAGAACTGCGACTACCGCGAGGCTAACAATCTCGCATACTCGGAATGCGAGCACAACATGTGGAAGTTCTATTCATGCGACTGGTTTATCAAGGCATGGAAAGACAATGTCGTGAAATATGCCACGCTCTCCGCACTGTTGACGGCGAACAAGGGGCTGGCTGTCGATGGCTCTACCGGAAGAGGGTCGAACATTCACAAGGTTTTTTACGCCGCAGACGTTGACACATATTTCGTGGCAAGGGCTATCGAGAAAACACTCATCAGAGAGGACAAGGTGATGCCTAACAGCTACTCGTATAGATATGTGCTCCAACCTATCAACACGTTCGGCACAAGAATCGTCGACGAGAGCGACGATGCGGACTGCAATGAGATAGATTTCGTACCGGCATGGATAGACTACACGGAGAAGAAATACGGCAACTGCCTATTTCTTCCATTCACAGGAAACGAGGGGGCGACAGAAAGCACAACAGCAGGTAGTACCGGAAGCATGTCACAAGACTATAAGGAGAAAGTTGACGGAACATTCTATCAACCGTTTTCCGTGCAGTCGTTAGAGGCTGGCGACAGCGAGAAGAAAAGCGAATATTACAATAAGATTTTCTTGGGATGGTGGAATGGTGAAACGGACTTCAAGGGGAAACTGCCTTATCCATTCGTCGATGACGTGGTAATCAACGAGGACTGGAGCGGATATTTCCGCACGAAAGCCGCTTTTCGACTAAACAGCAAAAAGGCAATCGAGAGCAGAATCGTGTACAAGATTGACACGAAGAGGAAATACACGTTCAAGTTCCTGGCTGACACACTGCCGAGCCCTCGCGCAATCTTCCATATCCGAGGGAAAAGGTATGTGTGCGAGAAACTGACAGCGACTTTCTCCAGGGAAGGAATGTCACAACTGGTGAAAGGGGAGTTCTGGCAGGTCATCGACTAAAAGCCCTTTCCTTTTGTTCGGGTGTAGACTCCCTCCATAGCGGTGTCAATGTCCTTGATGCGGAAGGTCACCTCACAGCGTGGGGGTATCGTGTCGGGCAACTGGGGCACTAAGCGGTCTATCACTGAATCAACATTGCTGAAACCAATATCGCACAGCTCCGCCACTACCTCGCCCTTGAAGTAGGCCCTGCCGCTTACCATTCGCTTGGGCGAGAGGCGGAACTGCTTCGAAAGCGGATTGTCGATGTCGTCGGCTTCTCCCTGCTTGCTCCTTTTGGTGCTGAACAAGACAAAGTCTATCACTTTCGCGTTCAGCTCCCAGGCCGGGGTGAAGTCGAACTTGATATAGCCCCGTGTCACAGAGTGGCCGTGGCTGTGGTTCATCGCAAAACCGACCTCGGCGATATTAGCTCCGCAGTCGTTCTGCGCCACAGTCGCCCAAGAGTGGCGAAAGGTATAGACACAGTACCATCGGTCTTTACGCAATCCCATCGACTTGCAAATGCGCTTGATGCCGTGGTTCACGTTGGCATTGAAGGAGTCGGAATCGCGATAGCGTGTGTGGAAACTGAAAAGATAGGGGTCGTCGGCATCGGTCTTGTATTTCTCTAACAACGGCTGTATCACTGGCTCGACACGCATTTCAATATAAGCCTCGTCACGACGGCTGTTGCGGGTCTTGGCGCGCTTGTAGCAGATGAGTCCTTTGCGGTAGTCGGACTTCTGCAAGTTGTAAAGGTCAACGGTGTTGATGCCGGCAAGGCAAAAAACGAGCTTCGCTACATCGTGCCCAAGTTCCGGAAGTGGGTCGCAAAGCCTGCTCTCAGGAAAGGGAGCGGCGAAGAACTTGCGCAAGTTCTCTGGCGAGATGGCACGCTTGGTCGTGCGGTCGCTTTGGGGAATGACAACTTTCGGCCATGGATTGGATGCAATCTGAATCAAGCCGGTGTCGTAGTCGTTGTATTCCAAAACCGCCGCACGGAAAATCTGCCTGACACAGACAGGGTACATCTCTTTGGCACGGTGAGTTTTCGCCAAACTCTCGATCCAAAAATTGACGGCCATTGAAGTCAGTTGAGAGAACTTGACATCTGTGGTGCCCAAGTAACGCTCAAGATGAGCCACGGCAAGCCTGTAGTTCCTGGCACTCCGAAGCCGTCCGTCCTCATTCAACTTCGATACATACTTACGAGCGTAAGAACTGAAACTGATGGAACGCTCATCGGTCGTGAGGAAGTCAATAACTTCCCTCAAAGTCCAGGCAGAAAGATTCTGCTTGTTCAACTTTTTGGTGAACTCCAAAATCTTACGAGTGCAGTAATTCAACACGTAATTGTCGAGGATTTCTTTGTTTTTCGAAACGTCGGCACGGTGAACAACCTTATCGGTTTTTATATAACCCACTTTTCTACAATGGGTTACGCGTATGTAAACTGGGTAAAAACCATCTACGCGCATCTTCTGAACAACAGTCTTAAAAGTAGCCATAATTAATTAAATAACAGTTAGTTGGAAACAATTCTAAACGCTCTAAACACTCTAAACAAAGCCCAAAACACTCTCAACAATCTCTAAACACGTCCGTTCATTTGGCACAAAAAGTGTGTCCAAATGAACGAGCCGTATAAGAACAGTTTAGGCTGTAACCCCTGTTTGTTCAGAGAATTACAGCCTAACTTTAAGTTAAAAGGAAAATTCCTTTATTCCTCCACGGCAGCCTGCGCCGCTGCAACGCGGGCGATGGGGACGCGGTATGGAGAGCATGATACGTAGTCGAGGTTGAGTTTTGCGCAGAACTTCACTGATGAAGGTTCGCCACCGTGCTCACCGCAAATACCTACGTTCAAGTCGGCCTTGGTTGAGCGACCACGTTCGGTGCCCATCTTCACGAGTTGGCCAACACCTGATTGGTCAAGGATTTCGAATGGGTCGTTCTTGAGGATGCCAAGTTGCTTGTATTGGCCGAGGAACTTAGGAGCATCGTCGCGAGAGTAACCGAATGTCATCTGGGTAAGGTCATTGGTACCGAATGAGAAGAAGTCGGCGATTTCAGCGATTTCGTTAGCCACGAGAGCTGCACGAGGCACTTCAATCATTGTACCTACCTTATAGGCAACAGTCGCGCCACGTTCTTCAAACACTTGCTTAGCAGTGTTGTTGATGATGTCGGCTTGACGCTTGATTTCTTCCTTCACGCCCACCAGTGGCACCATAATCTTTGGATGCACGTCGATGCCGCGAGCCTTCACGTTGAGAGCAGCCTCAATGATAGCGCGAGCTTGCATTTCGGTGATTTCTGGATATGTGTTGCCCAAGCGGCAGCCACGGTGACCGAGCATTGGGTTGAATTCTTCGAGTGAAGAGCAGATTTGCTTAATCTGGTCGAGAGCCATGCCTGTTTCGTTAGCGAGTTCACGCATAGTTTCGAGCTGATGAGGAACGAATTCGTGCAATGGTGGATCGAGCAGACGGATAGTCACATCGTAGCCGTCCATAGCCTCAAACATACCCTCGAAGTCGCCACGTTGGAGTGGGAGGAGCTTAGCAAGAGCCATTCTGCGGCGTTCCACAGTATCAGCGATAATCATTTCACGCATAGCCTTGATGCGTTCGCCTTCAAAGAACATGTGTTCGGTACGGCAAAGGCCAATACCCACTGCACCAAACTTGCGAGCCACCTTAGCATCACGAGGGCTATCGGCGTTGGTGTAAACCTTCATCTTGGTGTACTTTTCTGCGAGGTTCATGATTGCAGAGAAGTCGCCACTGATGTCGGCATCTACAGTTGATACGAGGCCATCATAAACTTCACCGGTAGAACCATTGATTGAAATCCAATCACCTTCTTGATAGGTCTTGCCACCCATCACCACGGTTTTAGCCTTGTAGTCAACCTTAATTTCGCCAGCACCTGACACGCAGCACTTACCCATACCACGAGCCACAACAGCAGCGTGAGAGGTCATACCACCACGAGCGGTGAGAATACCTTGAGCCACGGTCATACCACGAAGGTCTTCAGGTGAGGTTTCGATACGAACCATAATCACCTTTTCGTTACGTTGTGCCCATTCTTCTGCATCATCAGCGAAGAACACAATCTTACCAGTGGCAGCACCTGGAGATGCAGGAAGACCCTTAGCCATCACCTGTGCATTTGCCATAGCGCTCTTGTCGAACACTGGGTGGAGAAGTTCGTCGAGTTTACCTGGTTCCATACGCTTGAGCACGGTCTTTTCGTCGATTTCGCCTTCACGAAGAAGATCCATTGCAATCTTCACCATAGCAGCACCGGTGCGCTTTCCGTTACGGGTTTGGAGAAGCCAGAGCTTGCCATCTTGAATGGTGAACTCCATATCTTGCATATCCTTGTAGTGGTCTTCAAGACGAGCCTGAATTTCAACGAGCTGAGCAGCACACTCAGGCATAGTTTCTTCGAGTGAAGGATATTTTTTCTTACGTTCTTCTTCGCTAATGCCTTGGAGCTTAGCCCAACGACGGCTGCCTTCGGTCATGATTTGTTGTGGGGTACGCACACCAGCCACCACGTCTTCACCTTGAGCGTTGATGAGGTATTCACCGTTAAAGAGGTTTTCGCCTGTACCAGCGTCGCGAGAGAAGCAAACACCAGTTGCTGAAGAATCGCCCATGTTACCATATACCATAGCTTGCACGTTCACTGCGGTGCCATAGCTTTCTGGAATTTGGTTCATCTGACGATAGAGGATAGCGCGTTCATTGTTCCAGCTGTCGAACACAGCGTAGATTGCGCCCCAAAGTTGATCCCAAGCGTCGGTAGGGAAGTCCTTACCAGTATTTTCCTTAACAGCCTTCTTAAAGAGCTTAACAAGTTGCTTCAAGTCGTCAACATCGAGTTCGGTATCAAACTTCACACCCTTAGCTGTCTTCACTGCTTCGATGATTTCTTCGAATGGGTCGATATCATTCTTGTTTTGTGGCTTCATACCGAGCACCACGTCACCGTACATCTGCACGAAACGGCGGTAGCTATCCCAAGCAAAACGCTCGTTACCCGATTTCTTAGCAAGAGTTTCAGCCACTTCGTCGTTGATACCCAAATTCAACACGGTATCCATCATACCTGGCATTGAAACTGGAGCACCTGAGCGAACTGACACGAGCTGTGGATTTTGTGGGTCGTTGAATTTGTAACCTGTAAGGCTCTCGATATGATGCACAGATTTGATTACATCTTCTTTAATCAGATTCACAACTGCCTCACGGCCTTGTTCGTTATAGATTTTACAAACATCACAAGTGATTGTAAAACCTGGAGGAACAGGAACACCGATAAGGTTCATTTCAGCCAAATTGGCACCTTTGCCGCCAAGAAGTTCCTTCATGTCGGCGCGTCCTTCGGCATTACCGTTGCCGAATGTGTAAATTGTCTTCATTAACCTTGTGGATTATTAATTAACTACTTATAATACAATCAAATATAATCAAATACCGCTACTAATAAATCATTCACAGTATTGCTATCTAATTATCTTTTACTTTTAGAGATGCAAATATACTTAAATTTTACGACATATCCATAAAAGTTGCACACATAATTGCATTGTGCGCAAAAAATCATATCGCTTTACACACTAAATGGATATTTTTAGCACTATTCAGTTTTAACAAATAAATGTTATTCGTAACTTTGCAGAAAATTTAACAAAGTAAACAGACTGTTTTGAGTAGAAAAAGAAAAAATCTGCCCGTAGTAGAAGGGCTTGAGATAACTAAAGTGGCAGCCGAGGGTAAAAGTATCGCTCGCTGGAACGACTTGGTGGTGTTTATACC
>OCQZ01000418.1_pt1 | contig 13097 bp, 9 predicted proteins | sample 1538921 | NCBI WGS metagenome assembly OCQZ01 (sample SAMN03418269, study PRJEB22391) | human gut metagenome | biome: human-gut; feature: organic feature; material: feces | host: Homo sapiens | place: Tanzania | collected 2013-01 | reverse complement strand
GCCGCGGTTATGTCACAGCTGACGAGAACCGCGCGTTCTGCACCGACGTCAACGTAATTCCAATCGATTCTATCTACACCCCAATCCGTAACGTAAAGTACGCAGTTGAGCCATATCGTGTTGAACAGAAGACCGACTATGACAAGCTCGTACTCGAAGTTACAACAGATGGTTCCATTAGTCCTAAGGATGCGCTGAAAGAGGCTGCGAAGATCCTTATCTATCACTTCATGCTCTTCTCTGATGAGAAGATCACCCTGGAGAGTCCTGATCAGGATACTAACCAGGAGTTTGATGAGGAGGTTCTTCACATGCGCCAGTTGCTCAAGACTCGTCTCGTAGATATGAACCTCAGTGTTCGTGCGCTCAACTGCTTGAAGGCAGCTGATGTAGATACCTTGGGTGATTTGGTTCAGTTTAACAAGACTGACCTCTTGAAGTTCCGCAACTTCGGTAAGAAATCGCTCTCAGAGCTTGATGATTTGCTCGAGAGTCTGAATCTGTCTTTTGGAACTGATATTTCAAAGTATAAATTAGACAAGGATGCGTAATGCATCCTTTGTCCAAAAAGAACAAAAATTAAAATGAGACACAATAAGAAATTCAACCATTTAGGTCGTACTGCTTCTCATCGTAACGCGATGTTGGCTAACATGGCTGCATCACTTATCTTGAGTGAGCACAAAAGAATCACTACGACCCTCGCAAAGGCAAAGGCTCTTAAGAAGTATGTTGAGCCACTGATCACACGTTCAAAGAATGATACAACTACATCACGTCGTGTTGTTTTCCGTTATCTTCAGAACAAGTACGCTGTGAAGGCTCTCTTCGGTGAGGTAGCTGAGAAGGTAGCTAACCGTCCTGGTGGTTACACTCGCGTTATCAAGTTGGGTACCCGCCAGGGTGACGCAGCTGAGATCGCTTTCATCGAGCTCGTTGACTTTGATGAGAACATGGCTAAGACTCCTAAGGCTGCTGCTAAGAAGACTCGTCGTAGTCGCAAGGCAACAAAGGCTGAGGAGGCTCCTGCAACTGAGGCACCTGCAACTGAAGAGGCTGCAGCTGAATAAGTTACAAAAGATCTCACTAGATATAAGCGCTTCTGTCGTTAGACAGGGGCGCTTTTTTGTGTTTAATAGCTCTGCATTTCCCGGGGATAGTTGATGATGTCTTTCCAGTGATAGTTGATGATGTTTTTCCTGTTTTAGGGGATTCCCTAACGTTCTTTAGGGATTCTTTCTTGATGTTTTCGATAAATAGTTGTACTTTTGCAGCAGATTTAAATGATAGGGTTATGAAAAAGGTGATACTTTTGATGCTCTGCTCTTCCCTGGTGATGGGCAGTTGCGATACATATACTGGCAGTGGAGCCTACGCAGGAGGTTCCATTGGCTCCATCCTGGGTTCTGCCATCGGTGGATTATCCGGTGGACCTAGAGGCTCTGATCTTGGAACCATCATCGGCATGGCTGGTGGAGCTGCCGTAGGAGCTGCAATCGGAAGTCAGGCGGATAAGGCGCAGGCTGATCGTGAAGCTGCCTACCGGCAGGATAGAGTAGAGCGACGCTCCGGTTATCCTGGAAACTCACGTCGCTATCCAACAAATCCTCGAAACACCCGATCTTCCAATAATGGAGAGAATGAGGTTTATGACTATGGTACTCCTTCTACAGATTATGACAGATCTGGAAGTGATTATAGCAATGCACCCGTAACCGATAATCCGGAGATCTTCGATTCCAACAATGGTGGAGATGACCGTCTCTATGATTTCAAGGGCAAGGACTACACCGGCGATTACAGTGCCCAGCAGCCTACTACTTCGATGCCGGCTGCTACCGTTGAGGAGCTTGGTGCCCGATTCTCTTATTCTCCTACCTTGGAGATTGTGAATGCCCGGTTTGTTGATGACAACGAAGATAATTGTTTGAATCGCAATGAAACCTGCAAGGTGATATTTGAGATTGTCAACCGAGGTCATGCGCCGGTTTACGATGTGGTTCCAACCGTGGTTGAAACCACCGGCAACAAGCATATCTTCATATCGCCAAGTATCCATGTCGAGAAGATATTACCGGGTTCGGGTGTTCGATATACAGCAATGGTAAAAGCCGATAGAAAGTTGAAAGATGGAATGGCAAGGTTCTGTGTGAGTGTAATTCATGAGGGCAAATCCATTTCCAAGGTCAATGAATTCAATATCCCTACCAAGAGATAATTTTCCCCTAGTAGTTGCAACATAAAATCAAAAAAGCAAGAACCGGCAATTATGCCGGTTCTTGCTTTTTTTCTTGTTGGGGGGTGTAAAGCTTTTGCCCTTACAGGGCGCATGGAGCATTGCCGGTTTACCCAGGGCGATGCCCTGGGCTAGGAGCTTCTGCCCTTTCAGGGCGTGTTGGTGTTGGGAGCTTCTGCCCTTTCAGGGCGTATTGGTGTTGGGAACTTCTGCCCTTAACTTTCGGCCGGTGACCGTTGGCTCAGGGCGTATGGCGGTGATGATGGACCTTTTCCTTCGCCTTTACCTTCGCCTTTTCAACAGCCTTTTCCTTCGCTTCGATTTTTTCTTCCGCCTTCTCCCTTGCCTTTTCCTTCTTTTCGAAATAATGATCGGGTTCAAACTCAGCCATTTCGAAATCTATCTTCGGGAGCTTGCTGTCCTCAGGCTTGAAAGGAACAGGGTTATCCAGTCTTTCTACCTTCACCGTTGCCACACCCTGCGAAATCATGTCGATTTCCTTGGCGGCAGCCCAGGAAAGGTCGATGATTCTTCCCCTTCCGAACGGACCACGGTCGATCACTTCAACGATTACACTCTTGTCATTTCTCAGATTCGTAACCTTCAGCATCGTGCCGAAGGGATAATAACGGTGTGCACATGTCAGACTGTCATGGTGGATTCTCTGTCCACTTGCCGACCTGGCACCCGTGGCACGTTTAGAGTAAAAGGATGCCTTGCCACGCTGATGCTTCTGGCCGCAGCATGGGATGCATAAGAATGTACTCAGAAATGTACTCAATAATGCTATGATAAATAATCTTCTTTTCATAACTTCTCGATATTTTGTTTGCAAATATATAAAAAAACGATGAAAAATGCAAGAAAATCTCAGAAAATCAGTATCTTTGCACTATAATTCGCTACACATATGGAAAATAATGTACCCCAAGAGTGGAATAAGTTCTATTTGAAAGACGTATCATTTGTCAATCTCATGATGCGACGTATCTACAATGTCTTGATTGTAGCCAACCCTTACGATGCGTTCATGCTGGAAGATGATGGACGCATCGAGGAGAAGATATATAATGAATATATGGAGCTGGGACTCCGTTATCCTCCAACTTTCACCCAGGTATCTACCACCGAAGAGGCTGCCCAGGTGCTGCGCTCCACCGTCATCGACCTCGTCATCTGTATGCCGGGCAATGCCGACAACGATGCCTTCGATGTGGCGCGCGATATCAAGGGCAAGTTCCCGAATATCCACTGCGTGGTACTCACCCCGTTCTCCCACGGCATTACCAAGCGTATGGAGAACGAAGACCTCAGCATCTTCGATTATGTATTCTGCTGGCTGGGCAACACCAACCTCATCCTCTCCATCATCAAGCTCATAGAGGATAAGATGAACCTGGAGCACGATATCCGCGAGGCTGGCGTGCAGATGATACTCCTGGTAGAAGACTCCGTGCGCTTCTATAGTTCCATCCTGCCCAACCTCTACAACTATATCCTCGAGCAGAGCAAGAATTTTTCCAAGGAAGCCCTCAACCGCCATGCTGCCACGATGCGAATGCGTGGCCGTCCGAAGGTGGTGCTCGCCCGTACCTACGAAGAGGCGCAGAAACTCTACGATAAGTATTCCAACAATACCCTGGGTGTCATCAGCGATGCCCGATTCCCGCTGAAGAGTGCTGCCAAGGCTTTCGGCAACGAGGTGGAGCAGGAGGCGAATCCCGAGCACGGTACCGATACCTTCGGTCGTGAGAAATGTCCTGATGCCGGATTGCGTCTCTTCCGTTACATCCGCAAGACCGATCCGTTCGTGCCGCTCATCATCGAGAGTTCCGAGAGCGACAACCGTGCCAAGGCTGAAGCCGAGGGATTCCGCTTCGTTGACAAGAACTCCAAGAAGATGAGTGTGGATCTCCGTCGCCTGATGGAGGAGCACATGGGCTTCGGCGATTTCATCTTCCGCGATCCGAAAACCCACGAGGAAATCATGCGCATCCGCAGTCTGAAGGAGTTGCAGGATAACATCTTCAACATCCCCAACGATTCGATGCTCTATCATATCAGCCGCAACCACATGAGCCGCTGGCTCTGTGCCCGTGCCATCTTCCCGGTTTCCGCCTTTCTGAAGCACGTCACCTGGGAGAAACTGCAGGATGTGGATGCCCACCGGCAGATCATCTTCGATGCCATCGTGCAGTACCGCCACATGAAGAACCTGGGAGTGGTAGCCGTGTTCGACCGTATGAAGTTCGACAAGTACGCCCACTTTGCCCGCATCGGCGAGGGATCGCTGGGCGGAAAGGGTAGGGGACTCGCCTTCCTCGACAACATCATCAAGCGCCATCCTGAGTTCAACCAGTATGAGAATGCCACCGTGCAGATTCCGAAGACCGTGGTGCTCTGTACCGATATCTTCGACGAGTTCATGATGAGCAACAATCTCTATCCGATAGCCTTGAGCGATGCCAGCGATGATGAAATCCTGAAGTACTTCCTACATGCGCAGCTGCCCGATTCGCTGATAGCCGACTTCTTCACCTTCTTCGAGGCAACGAAGAGTCCTATCGCCATCCGTTCCAGTTCGCTGCTCGAGGATGCCCACTATCAGCCTTTCGCCGGCATCTATTCCACCTATATGATTCCTTATCTCGAGGATAAGTACCAGATGCTCCAGATGCTCGCCTGCGCCATCAAGGGCGTGTATGCCTCCGTGTTCTATCGCGATTCCAAGGCGTATATGACCGCCACCCGCAACGTCATCGACCAGGAGAAGATGGCGGTAATCCTGCAGGAGGTGGTGGGCAAGGACTACGGCACCCGCTATTATCCTACGATGAGTGGCGTGCTCCGTTCGCTCAACTATTATCCTATCGGCGATGAGGAGGCAGAGGAGGGTATAGCCAGTCTTGCCCTCGGATTGGGTAAGTATATCGTGGATGGCGGTCAGACCCTCCGCGTCTGTCCGTATCATCCGCACCAGGTGCTGCAGACTTCCGAAACGGAGATGGCGCTGCGCGATACCCAGACCCAGTTCTATGCCCTCGACATGAAGCATGTGGGCGATGACTTCAAGGTGGATGACGGATTCAATATCCTCAAGCTCCGCGTGAAGGATGCGGTAGAAGACCAGAGTCTCAACTACATCGCCTCTACCTTCGATCCTTACGATCAGGTCATCAACGACGGCGTGTATGAAACCGGGCGCAAGCTCATCACCTTTGCCGGCGTGCTCCAGCACGATGTGGTGCCTCTGCCGGAACTCATGCAGATGTCGATGAAGTGCGGTTCCGAGGCGATGCGCCGACCGGTGGAAATCGAGTTTGCCTGCAATATCCATGCCGACAAGACCTGCGATTTCTATCTCCTCCAGATCCGTCCGATTGTGGATGCCAAGGAGATGCTCGACGAGGATGTCAGGGCGATACCGGATGCCGACTGTCTGCTCCGTTCCCACAACTCCCTGGGCCATGGTATCAGCGAGGATGTCACCGATGTGGTGTATGTGAAGTACGATGACCACTTCTCGGCGATGAACAACTTCTATGTGGCCGATGATATCGAGCGCATCAACCGTAAGTTCCTTGCCGAAGGTAAGAATTATGTGCTGATAGGTCCGGGACGCTGGGGATCGAGCGATCATTATCTGGGCGTACCGGTCAAGTGGCCTCATATCAGTGCCGCCCGCGTCATCGTAGAGGTGGCATTGAAGAATTACAACATCGATCCGAGTCAGGGCACCCACTTCTTCCAGAACCTCACCTCTTTCGGCGTGGGCTATTTCACGGTAGATACGAATACCGAAGAGGGAGGCTTCGTGAACAAGGAGATGCTCGATGCGATGCCAGCCGTAGAGGAGACGCAGTATGTGCGCCATGTACGCTTCGACCGTCCGCTCAGAATCCTGATGGATGGCAAGAAACAGGAGGGAGCCGTCCTGCATCCGCAGGAATAGGCTCCCGGCACTGCCGGCATCAAGAATAAAAAAGTGTTCAGAAAAAAAGAAATAGAATAAAAAATGTTGAACCAAGAAACAGACAAACAATCAGTAAGCGACAAGAAATATCTTGTCCCGTTCATTCTCATCACGTCGCTCTTCTTCTTGTGGGGCTTCGCGCGTGCCATTCTTGATGTGCTCAACAAGCACTTCCAGAATGCCCTGCACATCAGTATCACCCAGTCAGCCATGATTCAGGTTACTACCTATCTGGGCTATTTCCTCATGGCTATCCCGGCAGGCATCTTCATCAATAAGTATGGCTATCGCCGGGGCGTGGTGTTCGGCCTCCTGCTCTTCGGTCTGGGCGCCATCTTCTTTATTCCGGGGGCATGGATAGGCAGCTTCTCTGCCTTCCTCTTCTGCCTCTTCGTCATCGGATGCGGACTGGTGTTCCTCGAAACAGCCGCCAACCCATACGTTACCGAACTGGGTGCCAGGGAGACCGCTACCAGCCGATTGAACCTCTCGCAGTCGTTCAATGGTCTGGGCAGCATCTTTGCCACCTTCTGCATCGGTCAGTTCCTCTTCAATGATACCCAGCAGGGCGGCAATGTGGTCATACCTTATGCCATCCTGGGCATTCTGGTGCTTGCCATCGCCGTGGTATTCTCCCGTGTCGATCTTCCGGAAATCCAGCACCAGCAGACGCAGGAAGACAAGGCGAAGGGCAGCAATATCGCCAAGCTCTTTGCCAACCACAGGATGTTCGTCTTCGGCCTCTTCGCCCTTCTGAGCTACGAGGTAGCCGAGATATCCATCAATTCCTACTTCATCAATTTCGTCACCGGTATGCATTGGATGAGCGACCGCACCGCCTCTCTCGTCCTCACCCTTGCCCTGGCTTTCTTCATGGTAGGCAGATTCCTGGGCAGCTGGATCATGCGCCACATCCAGGCTACCACCATGCTCCTCATCTGTGCCGTGGGCAGCGTGGTCTGCATCGGACTGGTGCTTTGCGATCTGGGCATCGTGTCGCTGGTAGCCCTGGTGGGCAACTATCTTTTCGAGGCAATCATGTTCCCTACCATCTTCAGCATCGCCCTCACGGGACTGGGCAATCTCACCAAGTCGGCATCCTCGCTCCTGATGATGACTCCGATAGGCGGATGCGGCTTCCTGCTGATGGGAATGATCGCCGATACCACCCATGTCACCCTGCCATTCGTGGTACCTTTCATCGGCTTCCTCATCGTCTTGGCTTATGCCGTTCGGGAGTACAAATTGCAAAGTGTAATTAGCAAATAAGGGGTTTTAGACCGCCAGAAAGGGGGAATTAACTTTTTTAACTCGCTTGTAACACGAAAAAGTAAGCTTATTTTTTGCCGTCTCAAAAGAAAAAGTTAAATTTGCAGTCGGTTATGGTGGGTGCGTCTAGGATTCACCAGATAAAAATGAATAGAATGTTTCATTAAACAATAAAATTAATAACAATTATGGCAGTAGATTACAAGAAAATCGGTCTTGTGAACACTAAGGACATGTTCGCAAGAGCTATCAAGGGCGGTTGGGCCGTTCCTGCTTTCAACTTCAACAACATGGAGCAGCTCCAGGCTATTATCCAGGCTTCTTCTAATTTGAAGTCACCAGTTATCCTCCAGGTATCTAAGGGTGCTCGCAAGTATGCTAACCCTACTTTGCTCCGCTACATGGCAGAGGGTGCTGTAGAGTACGCTAAGGAGTTGGGTTGCAACCATCCTGAGATCGTTCTCCACCTCGATCACGGTGATAGCTTCGAGACATGTAAGGACTGTGTAGATTTCGGTTTCTCTTCTGTAATGATCGACGGTTCTTCTCTTCCATACGAGGAGAACGTTGCATTGACAAAGAAGGTTGTTGATTACGCTCATCAGTTCGGTGTAACTGTAGAGGGTGAGCTCGGTGTCCTCGCTGGTGTTGAGGATGACGTAGTTGCTGAGGAGTCTCACTATACAAAGCCTGAGGAGGTTGTTGATTTCGCTACACGTACAGGTTGCGATTCTTTGGCTATCTCTATCGGTACTTCTCACGGTGCTTACAAGTTCAAGCCAGAGCAGTGCACACGTGACCCTAAGACTGGTCACCTCGTTCCTCCTCCATTGGCATTCGACGTATTGGCAGCAGTTGAGGAGCAGCTTCCTGGTTTCCCTATCGTTCTCCACGGTTCTTCTTCAGTTCCTCAGGAGTATGTTGATATCATCAACAAGTTCGGTGGTAAGTTGCCAGATGCAGTTGGTATCCCAGAGGAGCAGTTGACTAAGGCTTCTGAGAGCGCTGTTTGCAAGATCAACATCGACTCTGACTCTCGTCTTGCTTTCACAGCAGGTGTTCGTGAGACATTGGCTCTTCATCCAGAGTACTTCGACCCACGTCAGTACTGCGGTAAGGCTCGTGAGTACATGGTTGACCTCTATAGCCACAAGATCAAGGATGTTCTTCATTCTGACAACAAGTTGGCTAACCTCGACTAATTTTCGAGATTTATCAACCCAAAATAATAGCGGGAATCCTTCGGGGTTTCCGCTTTTTTAATGCCCTTTCCTTTCATTTTGTTATGTAACAGAATCGTTGTGTGCGTGAACGTTGTGTTTCTTTACATTATTTAACCTAAAATATTTGGAGCGTATTGCTTTTTTCTCTAAATTTGCACCCGAACAAATGTAAGAAGTACATTTTATATTCTTGTATATCATTTGTATATTGTAAAAGATGATTTAGGCCGAAAGGTTATTTTAGGAAGTCTTCCTAAGTACTGCCGCAGGGCAGAAGCTTGTAAGAGGAGACCAGGTTTAAATGATTGAATAACAATTAGTAAATGATAAAATATGAAAAAGTTTTTTGGAATGGTCATCACTTGTATGATGGCATTGGGTTTAGTAAGCTGCAGTGCGGCTGACGATGATTTGACCGGCGATACAACAACACGCGTCAACACCGTCGCTTCGAAGTCTAACTTCTCACTGCTCAGTTATTCACAGACAACCGGTGCTGAGGTAAATGAAACCTCTAACATCAATGGTGAGAACAACGAGAAGCTGGTATGCAAGGTTCTTTCAGGTGGTCAGTTACAGTTGACTCACAAGAATGTAATCTTCGATGAGGGCACAAATATCAAGTTTGACTCTCAGTTGGTTGGCAACAAGATTATCATCACCGAGACAGGCGATTACGGCAAGTCTGGTAAGTATGGTTATTACACACTTGTTGCGAAGGTAGGAATAGTTAAGGATGGTGACTATGTGATCGTAGTTAAGAGAAACGACCACACTCGCGAGGAGTTCAACATGCATTACGACTCTTCAAAGGCGAAATAAGATAGAACAATATGGTTAATACCTTACGATTATGATTCAATATATAAATATGTAGAAGAATAGAATATAATATAGAAAGTGAATTTAAAGTGTGATTAAAGAATGTAATTGAATAATTAAAAAATGTAATTGAATAGTTTAAAATTCATGCAATTGAATAATAGTAAATGGTAAATGATAATAAGTTGAGCGTCGCTTAGACGACCAGTCTAGTTCTTTTTTATTAATTGTTATTGATGACGCTGATGAGCAGTTCCGGCGTACAATCCTTTAAAACCACGATGTTACCCTTGTCTAATAAGTAAATCGTAGGCATCGCCTTGATGCTGTAAGTAGCACTTATCTTATCGTCCGCAATGATTCTGAGCATTCTGTATTCAGCAGGAATGGTCTGTTTTTTCAGCCACGCTGTTACCTTGTGGCAATTCTCGCATTCCGGATCATGGAAGTAGAGTATCACCTTTTCGTTTTGATAGTCAGTCAACTGATGCATTTTTCCATCTTCCAGTTTGAAGGAGAAGTTGGTAGCCTTGGTGCCTGGCAGATTCTTTTTGGCAGCCTTCCACTTGAAGTCGATGCGTTCCTTTTCCGCTTCATCGAAGTAAGGCGACTTCTTCATTTCCGCCAGGAAGAAGCTATACACCCTGTCGTTTCTCATCGGCGACTGTGGGTCGTCGAAATAATGCTCTATCAGGCTCTCGAATTTCTCCTTGGCAGGCTTCTGAGCGTAAGCCTTGGCAGAAAAGGCACTGATGCCTTTCTGGGCAATCTCGTCGTTGAAACGGGCGAGGATATCGATGAAATTGACGAATCCCTGCTCTGTAATCTCCTCGTTTTTCAGCTGGGTAGTATCCGCAAACTGGTAGTTGTCCCAGTAGTGCTCGCTGAGGTAGGTAGCGCGCTGTTCTACGCTGCGCAGCGTATCAGGCAGCGCAGGGTAGGGGAATGCATTCTGCGCCTGGGTATTCAGGCAGCATAACATAAGCATGCATGCGATAAGATAAGAGATATGTCTTGCTTTCATCATTTTTTCCTTTTATTATTTGTTGAATCTGTTATTCTTCTCCGGTAATCCCCCAATCCAATATGCCTTTTCCTTCCTCGTCCAGTTCTATGCCGAGGCCTATCACCTTTCGCTTGTCTGCCTTGAAAGGATCCAGGTATTGGTTGTCTAGAATTTGCTGGATGGCAGCCTTCTTGCCGCCATTGTTTTTCAGCTTCAGTTCTATCACGTAGATGTAGCGGGAAGTCTGGGCGATGAGGTCGATTCTTCCTGTAGCAAGCATGTGCTCCACTTCTACTTTCAGTCCGATAGCATTCAGAATGGTACTGAGGATAAGCCTATAGCGCTCTTCCATATCCATTGAGGCAAGCTTCTTGTTGCTGTAAGGCACGTCGGCAACCAATGCTTTCAATGTTTTCATGGCATCAGCGATTTCACCCGTTCCTAATTGACGGAACAGACTACTCTGCAGACTGATGATATCACTTTCAGACTGCATGGTCAAGGTAGGGAGAACCACCTCGTAGAGAGCCTGTTTCACTTCCTGATTAGGGAAACCGAGGAAGTAGCCAAATTCATCGCTGCTTTTGATGGTAAGATAGCCCGTCTGATAGAGGAAAAGCTCGGCACCACCATTGATTACATCAGAGCTCTCAAGCGTCTTGCGTAAGATCGGACAATGTTCGAAATTGCGTAAGCGAAGCTCCATGTTATCCACAAACTTCGGCAGCATGGAGGTAGCGCCTGATGAAACCCAGAAACAGCTCAGGTCTTGTGTATCAAGCGCATTGAGGAGGCTGAAAGGATTGTAGATATCCACCATATTTCTTCTGCTGAAATGGTAGCCGTCGTAGTAATCCTTCAGATTATCGTGGGTTTGCTGCAAAGTCCAGTCGTTCACTTCAGCCATTCTTTCCAGTTCCGGCTTGAAGTTCTGTCCGATTTCTTCTTCCGTAATACCGCAGATGGCAGCATATTCTGGAAGGAAACTGATATTGGTCAGGTTGTTGAGAACCGAGAAAAGAGAGATCTGCGTAAACTTGGTGATACCCGTGATGAAGACGAAACGCTGGTACGCATCATCAGCCTTCAGAATGGCAAAAACGCTTCTATATACTTCTGTGCAACCCTCGTGCTCGGGAGTTTTCCAGGAGTGCTGGAGAGGAGAATCATATTCATCGATGAGAATGGCGACCTTGAGCCCTGTTTGCTTATAAGCGGTTTGGATGATGAGGTCGAAGCGGTTTCCTAGTGAATCTGTTGGTTTGATATGAATGCCATATAATTGCTCATAAACATCAAAAGTTCGATCCAGATATGCCTTAACTTCATTTGCGGTCGCTCCGCCTCGGCTCATGTCGAGTCGAATCACCGGGTACTGTTTCCAATCCTTCTCCAACTCCATGATTTTCAGACCTTCGAAGAGATCTTTTCTTCCTTCGAAGTAAGCCTGGAGCGTATCAACAAGCACAGATTTTCCGAATCGGCGAGGACGGTTCAAGTAATTATACTTAAAACCTTGGTTCGCCAATTTCCAAATCATGTCAGTTTTATCAACATAGAGGTATCCTTCCTCTCTGATAGCATTGAAAGATTGTATGCCTACCGGCAGCTTTCTGTATTCATTGTTTGCCATAATCATTTCTCCTATTCCTTTCTTTATCCGCAAAGATACGGCAATTTTTTGAATTGTGCAAGTTTTTGGCAAATAAAAAACAGAAAGCCACTTTCAAAAACACTCTTCACCCTTCACCGGAAGGGCGTAAGTATTTGTAGCCAAGTAACTTGTACGGGTGAAGGGTTGCGTCAACCCTTCACCACCCTTCACCACCCTTCACCACCCTTCACCCGGGAAATCTGCGTTATCTCAAAGACCGAACAGGTCAAAATCTGCGTCATCTCATAGACCGAACAGGTCAAAAATCTGCGTCATCTGCGTGACCTTCTTCAAAGCCCGAACTGGTCGATCTTCCGTTTAAAATCCGTGGAGCCAGAATGTTCTGTTAACTCAGCGTAATCCGATGAAGAAAACATCCAGGTGAAGGGTGGTGAAGGGTGGGTGAAGAGTCAGCGCAACCCTTCACCTCTCGTAACCCCAGTGTTTATCGGGGTTTCAGCCGATTTGGTGAAGGGTGAAGGGTAAAAAGAAGAGTGTTTGTTTTACCGCTCCCGACGTAACGTTTTGTGCCTGGCAATGGCAGGTTATTGCCCTGGTAAGGGGCAATGTTATGCCGTAGTGAGGCAATAAGCGATACAAGCGGCTTTATGCCTCGTAAGTACTATCTTCGTTGCGTATAAGTACTATCGCTGTTGCTTGTAAGTACTATCATTGTCGCATCGTTTTTACGTTAATTGTCTTCGGAGTAACCTTTGCTTGTTGCCGGAAGAATTAATGGTATAAGCCTGAGATGCCTATACTTTCAGCCGCACAACAGCTGTTGTGCGCTTGCATAACAGCTGATATGCGCTCGTCCAACACCTGTTGTGCAAGCGTTAGCCTGCTGGTGGGCGATCTTTTTTTAGATAATCTCCCTATCCTCCGTCGGGACGCCTAGCGGGGTATAGAATTGC
>OCQZ01000414.1_pt1 | contig 13189 bp, 8 predicted proteins | sample 1538921 | NCBI WGS metagenome assembly OCQZ01 (sample SAMN03418269, study PRJEB22391) | human gut metagenome | biome: human-gut; feature: organic feature; material: feces | host: Homo sapiens | place: Tanzania | collected 2013-01 | reverse complement strand
ACCGTGAAATTCGAAAGAGTATCCCCTAACAGCAGTCGGCAGCGATCAACAAGCGGTTCCCCAAAAATCGCGTAATATCAGGGACTGCGAGGGACTCACGGTGATGCAACGCAACAGCTAAAAAGCTGTATCATGTACTCCTAAGGGGAAGGCCGGGGGTTCGAATCCCTTCTGGCGTGCCAGAAAGCGCTGTGATCTTGATCACAGCGCTTTTTTCTTTGCTCCGCTTCCGCCTTGCAAATGCCCGCGCGGAGGCATATAATACTGGCGATATATCATCGCTCCCGCCCAGATTCAGGCGTGGGCGCACAGGAGGAGAAGAAATGAAACCAAAATGCATCCGCAGTCTGATGACCCTTATGCTCTGCTGCCTTGCGGCGTTTGTGCTCACGGGCACGGCGCTGGCCGCGGACATCGTCGCATCCGGCACCTGCGGCGCGGATGACGGCGGCGGCAACCTCACATGGACGCTGGACAGTGAGGGCGCGCTGGTCATACGCGGCAGCGGTGCGATGGCGGGCGGCTCACCGTGGTGGAGCAACAGTGCTTCGATCAAATCTGTTCAGATCAGCCATGGCGTCACCTCCATCGGCGACAGCGCGTTTTCCGACTGCTCGAGCCTGACGAGCATCACCATCCCCGAGGGCGTCACCTCCATCGGCAACTGGGCGTTTTCCAACTGCTCAAGCCTGACGAGCGTCACCATCCCCAACAGCGTAACTACCATCGGCAACCGGGCATTTTCTGATTGCACAGGCCTGACGCGCGTTGACATTCCCGGCAGCGTGACCAGCATCGGCTACTCCACGTTCCGGGGCTGCTCGAGCCTGACGAGCATCACCATCCCCGAGGGCGTCACCTCCATCGGCGACAGCGCGTTTTCCAACTGCTCAAGCCTGACGAGCGTTGACATCCCCGGCAGCGTGACCTCCATCGGCGACTGGACGTTTTCCGACTGCAAGAGCCTGACGAGCGTCACCATCCCCGAGGGCGTCACCTCCATCGGCGGCAACGCGTTTTACCGTTGCACGGGCCTGACAAGTATCAGCATTCCCAACAGCGTAACTACCATCGGCGGCGGTGCGTTCGAGAACTGCTCGGGCCTGACGAGCGTCACCATCCCCGTGGGCGTCACCTCCATTGGCGACCGCGCGTTTTACGACTGTTCGGGCCTGACGAGCGTCACCATCCCCGGTAGCGTCACCTCCATTGGCGACCGCGCGTTTTACGACTGTTCGGGCCTGAAGCGCGTTGACATCGCCGATCTGGACGCGTGGTGCAGGATCTCATTTGCAGGCCCACCGGCAACGCCCATGTATTATGCCAAAAATGTCTATTGCAATGGGGATAAGATCGTCGCCGTCACGGTCCCGGAGGGCGTAAAGGCCCTGAACTACACCTTTTACGGCTTTCAGGATCTCATCCGTGTGACACTCCCCGGCAGCCTGACCGCCATCGGCGGCAGCGCGTTTTCCAACTGCGGCAGCCTGACGCGTCTTGATATCCCGGACGGCGTGACGAGCATCGGCAGCTTCGCCTTCTCCGGGTGCAGCGCGCTGGCGAGCGTCAGCATCCCGGAGAGCGTCTCGAGCATCGGCAGCGGTGCGTTTCACGAATGCAAGCGCCTGACGAGCGTTGCCATCCCCGAGGGGGTTTCCAGCATCGGCGATAGTACGTTCCAGAGCTGCGAGTGCCTGACGAGTGTCAGCATTCCCGGCAGTGTCACCTCCATCGGCGACAGTGCGTTTTTTAGCTGCATGAGCCTGACGAGCATCGCCATCCCCGAGGGCGTGACCAGCATCGGCGACAGGGTATTTTACAGCTGTAGGAATCTGGCAAGCGTCACCATCCCCAGCAGCGTGACCAGCATTGGCGCGGATGCATTCGACCGCTGGTCAAGCAGTGATCAGGACAGCGTTTCCATCACCGATATTGCCGCATGGTGCCGCATTTCCTTCAAAAACAACAAGTCCAATCCCCTGAATTCCATCGGAACGCTCTATCTCAACGGCACGAAGGTCGAGACGCTGGAAATCCCGGAGGGGACGCAGGTCATCTCGCAGTATGCCTTCATCAACGCCCGCTGCATCAAGCGCGTGGCGCTCCCCAAGAGCCTGATCGGCGTTGCCGGCAACGCCTTTTCCGGCTGCACGGGCATTGAAAAGGTCTATTACGCGGGCAGCGAGGGCGAGTGGAAGGATCTCTCCATCAGCAACGGAAACGAGCCGCTGACCGGGGCGCAGATCTTCTACGGCTCCACGCTGGACAACTACTACTGCCGCATCACCGCCAAGGTCTGCACCGGCGGGCGCGTCAGCGTGAGCGCGACGACGGCAGTGGAGGGCGAGACGATCACCGTGACCGCCACGCCGTATGCGGGCTATCAGCTCGACGGCATCTATGTGGACGGCACGCTCATCGAGGGCAATACCTTCTCCGTCACCGGCAACCATGAGGTGAGCGCGGTATTCTCGCTGCTGCCGGGCGGCACGGGGGACTACCGGCTCGAAGCCATCGCGGTCACAAGCAGCGCGGGTGAAAAGCTGCAGGAGCTGCGCGCCGAGGAACTGCTGGTGACCGTTGCGGTCAAGCACACGCAGGAATCCGGCGGCGCGGTCGTCATGCTGGCGCAATACGACGCCGAGGGGCGCTATCAGGGGCTTTTGTGGCTGACGCTGGACGAAGTGCCGGTCGGCGCGGCGATCAAGGTCACGCTGCCGGTGGACAACCGCAGCGGGAAGATCGCCAATCTGAAGGCCTTTGTTGTCGGCTCGGTCCTCTCCCCCGTCCCGATGGGCAACGCCGTGTCCTTCGGCAGCGTATAACGCGTCCGCCGGAAATAGAAGTATAAAATCAGGGCTGGCCTTGCGGCCTGCCCTGATTTTTGTATCAAATTCTCAGTCCTGCGCCATAAAGCTGCGGATGTAGGCGATGAGCATTTTCGCCGTCTCCTCGCAGCCGAGCACGTCGCTCTTGATGGTCATGTCATAGCCGCGCGCATCGCCCCATTTGGTGTTGCAGTAGTAGTTGTGGTAATTCTTGCGCGAGCGGTCGACCGACTTGATCTCATCGATGGCCTGCTCGGCGTCGAGGCCCATCTTCTCCATCACGCGCGCGAGCTTGAACTCCGGGCCGCCGCAGATGAAGACACTGATCATGTTGGGGTTATCCTTGAGCACCTGCTCGCCGCAGCGGCCGATGATGAGGAAGCTCTCTCCCGCCGCCGCCTTTTCGCGCAGCATGGCAAAGGTGCGCTCCGCCACGTTGACCTCGATGGAGTTGGAGTACTTCCCGATGCGGCGGGAGGCGAAGAAGTTCACGGGCTTTTCATCCGCCTTGCGGATCATCTCCTCGCTGTAGCCCTCGGAGGCGATCTCCTGCTCGATGGAATCCTTGTCATAGAGCTTGATGCCCAGCTCCCTGGAAATCATGTCGGCGATGTAATGCCCGCCGCTGCCGTGCTCGCGGCCGAGCGTGACGATGATCTGCTGTTTCATAGAACGCTCCTTTCTTCTCTCCGTTTACAGGTACCGCAGGAACAGATAGGCCGTGGACACCACCATGACGATGAGCGTGGCGGGCACGCAATACTTGCAGTAGCGGCCCCAGCTGATGGGGTAGCCGCCCTTGGCCGAGGCAGAGGTTCCCACCACGTTGGCGCTTGCGCCGATGGGCGTTGCGTTGCCGCCGAGGTCCGTGCCCAGCGAGAGCGCCCAGGCAAGCACGCCGATGTCCATGCCCTCCGCCGCCGCGATGGCGCGGATGACGGGGATCATCGTTGCGGCAAAGGGAATGTTATCCACAAAGGCGCTCGTGATGGCCGAGATCCACAGGATGATGACGACGATGACTGCAATGCTGCCGTTGCTGACAACGGTGATGAAGTTCGCGATCACGTTGAGCACGCCCGTCTTCTCAAGGCCCGCCACAGAGACGAACAGGCCGATGAAGAAGAGCAGCGTTTTGTAGTCCACGCCTCTTATTATTTCTATAACAGATTTTTTGCCGCTGGTCAAGCCCAAAACCAGCATCGTGAGCAGCGCGACGATGACGCCGATGCACGCGACGGTCAGCTCCGTCTGCGCATGGGTGATGAGCAGCACGACCGCAACGAGGAACACCGCTGCGCTCGAGAGGAACGCCGCCTTATTCTTGATGGCCGTTGCGGGCGCGGGGCAGGTCACGGGGCCGCCGTTGGCCTTTTCCGTGCGCAGCAGGTCCTTGCGGAAGCAGAGCGTAAAATAAATAAGGATGAACACAAAGCAGATCGCCACGACCACGCCGGTATTCTCGATAAAATCAAAGAAGGTGTAGCCGAGCGAGGTGCCGATGATGATGTTCGGCGGGTCGCCGCACATCGTCGCCGCGCCGCCGAGGTTGGCGCAGAAGATCTCGGAGAGGACCATCGGCACGGGGTCGAATTTCATCGTCTGTGCAAGCTCGAGCGTGACGGTGGCGAGGAAGAGAACGACCGTGATGCTGTCGATGAACATTGCAAGGAAGGCCGAGAGCGTCATGAAGCAGACGAGCAGCGGCACCGTGCGGTAGCGCACGAGCTTTGCAAGCGTGAGGCACAGCCAGCGGAAAAAGCCCGCCTTGCCGAGCCCCTCGACCATGATCATCATGCCCGCGATGAACAGCACCGTCTCCCAGTTGATGCCCGCCGTGCTCTCCCCGCTCGCGCCGTACCAGAACGAGCTGTGGAAAAAGGCGCCGAGGTTCAGCGTCTCCCAGATCGCGCCCAGCGAGCGCATACAGATGCCGAACACCAGCACGAGCACGAGCGCGCCGCTGCCGAGGGTGATGTAATGGCGCTCAAACTTATCGAGGATGATGAGCAGAAACATGGCAACAAAAATGCAAATGGCAATGATCTGTGCTAACATGGAAGCCTCCCGGAAAATATATTCTCAACGCGAGCAATTATAACTGCCCGCTCTAAAAAAGCAAGACACTTTTTTTGCATGGCAGCCATGCCTTTTTTCGATAGCTCAAAAAAGCCTGCTGCCATGCCGCTTTCCTGTCCCGGCGCGTGCCGTTTAATTCCCGTCAAGGTTTTCCCCGCCGCCATTTTTCGGCATAAGCAGCGGGCGGATGCCAAAAAGCATCCGCCCGCTTCGTTCTTTTTGCTGCGGCGCGGGGCTCGCGCCTTTCTATTTTTGTGCGGCGGGGCGGTCTTAAAGCCCCATCTCCTGTTTTACTTCACCGAAGCATTTGACGGCAAAATCGAGGTCCTCCTTCGTGTGACCCGCGGAGATCTGCGTGCGCACGCGGTCGCGGCCCTTGGGCACGACCGGGTAGCAGAAGCCGACGACGTACACGCCCTTTTCGAGCATTCTGCGGGCGAACTCGTTCGCAACCTTCGGGTCGTAGAGCATGACGGGGACGATGGGGTGCTCGCCGGGCAGGAGGTCGAAGCCGAGCTTTTCCATCTCCGCGCGGAAGTAGCGCGCGTTCTCGTGCACGTGGTCGCGCAGCGCGGTGGACTCGGTCAGCATATCGATCGTGGCGATCGTCGCCGCGCAGATGGCCGGGGCGAGGGAGTTGGAGAAGAGGTAGGGACGGCTGCGCTGGCGCAGCAGGTCGACGATCTCGCGCTTGGCGGCGGTGTAGCCGCCGGAGGCGCCGCCCATGGCCTTGCCGAAGGTGCCGGTCAGGATGTCGACACGGTCCATCACGCCGCAATATTCGGGCGTGCCGCGGCCGTGCTCGCCCATGAAGCCGACGGCATGGCTGTCGTCGACCATCACGAGCGCGTCGAACTCATCGGCGAGGTCGCAGATGCCTTTGAGGTTGGCAATGTAGCCGTCCATGGAGAAAACGCCGTCGGTCGCAATGATGATTTTCTTGCAGCCCGCCTCGCGCGCGCTCACGAGCTGGGCGCGCAGATCGTCCATATTGCTGTTTTTATAGCGGTAGCGGTGCGCCTTGCAGAGGCGCACGCCGTCGATGATGCTCGCATGGTTCAGCTCATCGGAGATGACGGCGTCCTCCGCGCCGAGCAGCGTTTCAAAAAGGCCGCCGTTGGCGTCGAAGCAGGAGGAATAGAGGATGGCGTCCTCCATGCCGACAAAGTCGGCGATCTTGCGCTCGAGCGTCTTGTGGATCTCCTGCGTGCCGCAGATGAAGCGGACGGAGGAAAGGCCGAAGCCCCAGTCGTCGTAGCTCTTCTTCGCCGCCTCGATCAGGCGCGGGTGGTTGGAAAGGCCGAGGTAGTTGTTCGCGCACATGTTCACAACGCCGTGCGCGGCGGTGGTGTCGATGCGGCTTTTCTGCGGGGTGGTGATGATGCGCTCATCCTTGTAGGTGCCCGCCTCGCGGATGGCGGCAAGCTCTGCGCGGTAGCTCTCGTATGCGGTCTTCATTCTGCTTAGTCCTCCTTTTTCGTCGTCCAGTCGAGAATGACCTTGCCGCTCATGCCGCTGTGCATGGCTTCAAAGCCCTTTTCAAACTCGCTGTAGTGGAAGCGGTGGGTGATGGCGGGGGTGAGATCCAGCCCGCCCTGTACCATGTAGCTCATCTGGTGCCAGTTGTCCATCTTGCGGCCGTAGATGCCCTGCAGCGTCAGCCCCTTGCCGATGACAAGGTTCATATCCATCTGGACAGGGCCGTTGCCAAGGCCGAGCAGGCTGATCTTGCCGCCGTTGCGCATCACGCCGATCATCTGATGCAGCGCAGCGCCGGAGCCGGACATCTCAAAGCCGACGTCGAAGCCCTCGACGAGTCCCTGCTCCTTCATGGCGAGCGTGAGGTCCTGCTTGGCGGAGTTGATGGCCGCGTCCGCGCCCATCTTGAGCGCAAGACCGAGACGGTAGTCGTTGAGGTCCGTGACGACCACGCGGCGCGCGCCGGCGTACTTGGCGATGGCGACGGCGAGAATGCCGACAGGGCCCGCGCCCGTGATGAGCACGTCCTCGCCGACGAGGTTGAACATCAGCGCCGTGTGCGTCGCGTTGCCCACCGCGTCAAACATGGCGACCACGTCCTCGTCAAGCGAGGGGTCGATGAGCACAACGTTGCGCGCCGGGATGCAGACATACTCGGCAAACGCGCCGTCGCGGTCCACGCCGACGCTCGTGGTGTTCTTGCACCACTGGATGTTGCCCGTGTGGCAGTTGCGGCAGTGGCCGCAGGTGATGTGACCCTCGCCCGAAACGCGCTGGCCGACGGTGAGCCCCGTCACGCCCGCGCCGAGCTCGGCGATCTCGCCGACGTATTCATGGCCGATGACCATCGGGGGCTTCACGTGCTGGGCCGACCACTCGTTCCAGTCGTAGATGTGTACGTCCGTGCCGCAGATCGCGGTTTTGTGTACCTTGATGAGCACTTCCCCCGCGCCGGGGGTGGGGACAGGGACCTGGCGCAGCTCCAGTCCGGGAGCTGCCGCGGGCTTGACGATGGCGTCCATCATGCGCATGTTTTTGTCCTCCGTGCATATTCATATTATGAGGAAGTGTTCTTCTCTCAGCGACATGGTATAACATAGACACGCCGTTGTCAAGGAAAAAACCGATGATTTTTGAAAATTTGCAACATTTTTCCGATGATTCCCTTGCCGCGGGAAAAAAGGCTCCCTGCAAGCAGGGAGCCTTTTTATTTTGCCGTATTCCCCTGCGCCGCCGGCTCGCGCTCGTGTCTGTGCGCGGCGGAAAGACGCAGAAGGAAGCTGCGCATATAGAGCGCGTCGCCCGTGCAGTGGAAATCGAAGGTCAGGCCGCTGCCGGAGTCGGTCGATACGCCGATCTCCGTCTGCTTGACGATGCTGTAGCGCGAGCGGATGCCATCCTTGAAGTACTCGCGCGTGTAGTTGTGCGGGCCGTTGAGGGGATACATCTCCTGCAGCTTTTCCAGCGAGCGGCTGTCGGGGTCAAAGTAGAAATAGGTGCCGATGACGGCAGCGGAGGGCTTGAGATACTGCTGCATCCGATCGAGATAGAAATCGTCGGCATAGATGCCGTATTCGTTCGTGCTGCAATAGTCGATCAGCAGGTCGACGCAGCCCTTTCGCAGGGGAAAGGTCGTATTGTCCGCCGCCGCAAGGTAGAGGATCTCCGGCTTCACGGGCAGGCGATCGATGTAGCCCTTATAAAGCTCGATGATCGCCGGGAACTTATCCTGCACAACGTAGATGTTGCTCGGGTTGAGGTGCGCCATCCGCTTATAGAGGGCGAAAAACGCGTTGAGGTGCGTCTCCAGCACGACGCTGCCGCTCGGCAGCGACAGCTCCTCCACCCGCGCGCCCATCCAGTTGTAGGACTTATGGATGAGCGACACCAGCTCGCTCGACGCGCTGCGGTACAGCTCGCGGTCGATGTCCGGCTCGTCGAAGGGATACTTTTCCTCGCACTCGGCATAGACGATGCCGCTGCGGATCTCCGCGCGGTAGCCGCAGGCGCAGTGCAGGTCGGCGGAGAAAATGGCGGAGATGTCCATATCGGCCTTGCTGATCTGGAAGCTCCCGCCGCAGCGCGGGCAGCACAGCAGCGAAAGCGCGCGCAGCGGCACGCCGGTCCGCGCGCCTTCTCCGCCCTGCGGCGCGGCCGCCCGGCGGTTCATCTCGCCGATGAGCTCGTTGATCTCCTCTTTATAACTCTTATAGAGCGCGCGCTGGTGCTCCAGATGCTTCTGGTGCTTGCGCAGCAGCGCCACGCAGTCCTCAAGCGTATCCTGCTCCACGCCGCTCGATACGCGCTCGAGCGACAAAAGCCTGTGCGCCGTTTCTAGGGAAAGCCCCCATTTTTTGAACTGCACGATGCGCTCGAGCGTATGGCAGTCCTGTTCGTCGAAAATGTACTGTGTTCCCTCGCCGTCGGGTACGATCAGTCCCCTGCGGATATAATAGCGGATCGTGGAGACGGGAACGCCGGAACGTCTCGATGCCTCGCCGATTCTCATAGGAGTCTCCTCTCATTCTTTTCAAAAGCAGCAAAGTGTAACATTCCCTATTATCATCTTACCATGAAGAGGAACGGAATTCAAACTCATTTTCAATACCATAAAGTTAACTCCACCTTTTGACCGGATTTGGCCGAAAGGTGGAGTTGGCTTATATGGAGTGCGTGAAACGAAAAAAACGCTCTCTTGACATGAACGCGGATTCCTGACTTACAATGGCGTCACAATCATACAAACAGTTTATGTAAAGTATAAGGAGGAACGCTATGCCGTCGATCAAACTCCCGCCTTGTGAGGCGGTCGAAGACCTGTACCGCGCCATTCTGTCTTTGCGCGACGAGGAAGAATGCCACCGATTTTTCGGCGATCTCTTCACCCGCCAGGAGCTTTCTCTTTTTTCGCAGCGGCTGCAAGTCGCACGGATGCTGTCCGACGGCTGCACCTACGGCGCAGTCCGCTCGCAGCTTTCCACCAGCAGCTGTACCATCACGCGCGTCAACACGAACCTGCAATTCGGCACCGGCGGCTATCAGCTTGTGCTTGAGCGGCTGAACACCGCCGGTACGCAGACAGACGAGCAGGAATGATTCTTAGATGAACTGCGAAACAATGACCGCAGCGATCATCAGAGGAATGTTGAAGGCGATGAAGGTCGGCACGCAGGTATCCCAGATGTGATCGTGCTGACCGTCGGCATCCAGACCGGACGTGGGGCCAAGGGTGGTATCGGACGCGGGGGAACCGGCGTCACCGAGAGCCGCGGCAGCGCTCATCAGCACGATGGTAGCAGCCGGGGAGAAGCCGATGTGATCGCAGAGGGGGACGAAGAGGACAGCCAGAACGGGGACCGTACCGAAGGAGGTACCGATACCCATGGTGACCAGAAGGCCGATGAGTGTGATGACGATCGCAGCGATCAGCTTGCTGCCGCCCATGATGGAAACGCCAGCTTCGACCAGCTCGTTGACGCCGCCGGTCGCCTTGATGACGGTCGCATAACCGCCGGCGATGAGCATAACGAAAGCGATCAGACCCATGAGCTTCACGCCACCGGCGAGCTGCTCGTCGATCTCGTTCCAGGGGATGGCGCGGAAGACGATCATGACGGCGAGACCGGCGAGGGAGGACAGAGCGAGGTCTTCGGTGAGGACCTGAGCGATGACGACGACGACGATGGCAGCCATGGTCACATAGTGACGGTAGCCGAGCTCGCCGGTAACAGCGTCGGACGCGGAGGTATCAGCCTCGATCATCTGATAGTCGCGGGGCTTGCGATAGAGCACGAACACGGCGATCAGCAGGCCGATGAGCATGGCGACCGCGAGGACCCAGTTGACCTTGGCGACATCGTTGACGGTAACGGCCATGCCGTTGGCGGTCAGGTTGTCGCTGATGATGGTCTGGAAGATCAGACCGAAGCCGAAGGGAATGGCGATGTAGGGAGCCTTATGACCGAAGGCAAGGCAGCAGGCCACAGCGCGGCGGTCGAGGCGCATCTTGTTCATCAGCACGAGCATGGGAGGAATCAGGATGGGGATGTAAGCGATGTGGATGGGGATGAGGTTCTGGGACAGGCAGGCGATCAGGGTGATCATACCGAGAAGCACGAGCTTCTTGGTGCCGATGACCTTGCTCAGCTTCTTGGAGACGATGTCGGCAAGGCCGGTCGTCGCGATCGCCGTAGCGAAGGTACCAAGCAGGATGTAAGCAAGAGCGGTGGTCGCGTTGCCGGAGAAGCCGGACGTGAGCAGACTCATAACGCTGTCGCCGGACGAGGCATAGATGGGGATGCCGCCGACAAGACCGCCGGCAATACAGGCGACCAGCATGGCGAGCAGAACGTTCAGCTTCAGAAGGCTGAGTACGCACAGCACGATGACCGATACGGTAACGGGGTTGGTTAAGATACTCATAGGTTTCCTCTCTCTCTAAATTATTTCTCCTGAATACACGGAGCGGCAGGGCAATGTCTGTCATGTCACCTCGCCGCAAGATATTTTACCATGTGGTTTATGCAAATGCAACAAAACGACGCGGTTGCGCGCCCTTTTGTTTTGTGCATCGTGACACCGGTGCACCGATGCACTAACGCAGGAAAGTAGTCAAGTGCATTGGCGCGATAAAGCGTGCAAAGCGCGCAGCGATATGGTAGGATAAGTTTCAACCTCAGCATGCATTGTATATCTTCTTGCCATTTGATATGCATGCATCTCTCTAAAAGTCACACAGGGAAACGAAAAGCGGGCACTTTTCGCATCCCTGTGTGCTTTTTTTATGCAAAAGCGTAAGCCGCAGGCCTGCCGGCCTGCGGCTTACTGATTCTGTTTTTTCTTTACGGCGCGGCATTCAGTACGACCGTCTCGCCGGTGGCGAGATCGACGCGCAGCGGCACCATGTCCATCGGCATCCCTTCCTCGCTCCATGTCGAGGTGTCAACGCCGTCGGTATAAAGGTATCCGCCCTCCAGCCGGAAGGTATCGGACACCGTGTAGTAGGTCCAGCCGCCGTTCTCATCGGTGGTGGTGTAGCCGCGGTTGTAGATGTACTTCGGGTCGCCGAGCGACGCCCACGTCTCGCCGCGGTTGCGGGAGATCCACAGATTATTCGGCGCCGGCGCGGCAAAGCTGTCTGTCTTGACGACCGTATCCCCGTCGATCAGGAATGTGGCGCAGTTGGGAAGGCGATAGGCGAGCTTGCCGGTGCCGCTGTCAAAAAGGCATTGCCATGTGGTTCCCATAACAGCGCCGCCCGTGCGGTAGACAAGCCAGACCATGCCGTCATAGCTGTCGAGCTTTTCCAATATGACCATGGAGGTCTCGCTGCTCGGCAGCTTGTAGATCTGCTCGATGCTGCCGCGTGCGTCGCAGCATCTGAGCGCACCGTCCGCAACGTACCAGAGCGCGCCGTCCCGCTCGAGGGTCATCTGCGCCGTCCTGCGGATATCCGCGCGGAGCTCATCGGGCGTTTTCTCCGCCGCCTGCTCCTCTTCCGCGTTCTCTGTCTCCGTCGGCGGCTCCTGCGCGGTCTCGTCCTCCGGTTCTTCTGCGCGGCTCTTCAGCCCCGGCGCAAGCGTGAAGCTCTGCGCCATCGCGCGCAGGATGTTCTCCTCGCGCGGATCGCCGTCCGGCTGCCAAGCGATTGAGACGATAAAGGCGCCGCCCTCTTCGCCGTTCGCGGCGAGATAGTTTGCAATCTGCGTGCCGGTCCATGCGTCATAGCACAGCCACGGGCCGCTGAGCGCCGCGTCAGCGCGGTACTGCTCGAGCGTGCAGCCGAGGTCGCGGTAGAAGTCCTCCATCATCTGCACGCTGTCGTAGCTCTTAGCCACGCGCAGGGTGCTGGTCTCGTCATCGGCGGCGTACCAGCTGTCCTCCCCGCGCGTCTTCTTCCATGCCTTATCCGGGATGTAGAGATACCAGCCGTCGCCGTCATAGCGCTGCGCCGCCGCGCCGTCGCCAAAGTAATCGGCGATCCGATCGGGCGGCACATCGAGGGATGCATCGTCCTCCCCGCTCGCGGCAATCTCGCTCAGGCGGAACAGCCAGCGGAAGGAGTGCATCCCGTCGGGGAAGTTCTCCGATGTGGCCCAATCATAGCCCATGATGAGGTAAAGCGTGCCGTCCTTTTGCTGGAGAAGGTAGATCTCCTCCGGCCACGCGGGGTCCTCCGAGGCCGTGCAGTGCCACGCCTTTTCGTTGCCGCGGCGCAGCTTCGCCGCCTCCGATGTTCCGCCCGCCCAGCCGCGCTGAACGTCGAGGAAGCGCTCGTCAAAGCTCTCCTTCGTGAGCGTGTAGGCCTCCAGCGGGCCGTAGGCGCTCTCCGCGCCGTCGCCGGAGCGGTCAACGACCGTGAGGGCCTCGCCGCCCGGAGCGATGCGGAAGCCGGGCGCGTCCTCGCTCGTCAGGGTGAAGCTGTAAGCGGACGGCTGATAGACGACCTCCGCCACCTCATACTCCTTGCCGAAGGGGTCGGTAAGCTCCGTCCGCTTGCCGGTAAAGGTGCAGGCGACGGAAAGGCAGGCGACAAGCAGCAGGGCGAGCGCCGTACAGGCCGCGGTCCTTGGCTTTTTCACCAGCAGTGTGATGCGCTCGCGCAGGCCCTTGCCGCTGTCGGTCATCATCGTGGCGGTGACGAGCAGCGCGGGGCGCTTTTCGCACGTCATGCGCAGAAGCGTGCGCCCGTAGGCGGCGCGCTCGCCTTCACCGAGGCGGCGGATCGTCGCTTCATCGCAGGCAAGCTCCGCGTCGCGGCGGGAAAGCTCCGCCGCCCACCACACGAGCGGGTTGTACCAGTG
>OCQZ01000403.1_pt1 | contig 13447 bp, 8 predicted proteins | sample 1538921 | NCBI WGS metagenome assembly OCQZ01 (sample SAMN03418269, study PRJEB22391) | human gut metagenome | biome: human-gut; feature: organic feature; material: feces | host: Homo sapiens | place: Tanzania | collected 2013-01 | reverse complement strand
GCGAACGCTTGGTCTGCTCGTCAACCTGAGGGGCGAAATCCTCGGACCAGAAGAATATTCTTTTGATTCTCAGTTTTTTTGAGTCTTTCGCTCCGATGTTGGAATAAGCCTTCATCTCAGTGTCGGTGAGGCTGGTGGTGTGCTCCTGGATTATCTTCAGGAAGGCCGGAAGGAGCACGAACTCGCGTCCGGACGGATCCTCGGTCGACCGGAGCGGGAAACTTACGACCTCGAACATGTCATTGATGGACTTGTCGGCTCCTTCTCCACCCTTGACGAGGGTCAGCATGTCGATTCCCGGCTCGGATTCCCTGCGGAACTGCCCTTTGACGACCATTAGAAAATAGAAGTCCGCGTTTCCCTTGAGGTTCTGGAATTCCTCGTTAGAGCAGAATTCGTAAGGGGAGACCGTCCATGTCGCGGCCACGCTTTCCTTGACGGCTTCGTCCAGAAATTCGTCACCGGTGAGGACAACCTTTGTTGTCTTGGATGTGAAATCCTTCAGTTTCTCCCTTCTTGTCGTGATCTGTGCCTGACCTAAGGCATCGGTGGTCAGAAGCAGCCCGGCGATGGCCAAGGCAAGTATTTGAATGAATCGTCTCATGTCTTGTAGCTGTTTGTTTTTCAGTTTGTTTATTCAATATTGCATTGGAGGGTACGGGCTTTGCCGTTGCTCGCGCCGACAAAAAACTCCATACTTCATGCCTCACGACACAAATGTACGAAATATTGCGTAAATTTGCCTTACAAAACTTGGTGCGGACAACCACTCCCTAAGATTTGAACGCTGTTATGTCTGAATACATCGTATCGGCAAGAAAATATCGTCCTGACTCGTTCGAGTCCCTTATCGGTCAGGACAACATAGCCCAGACCCTGAAGAACTCCATCATCAGGGGGAAACTGGCGCACGCCTACCTGTTCTGCGGGCCGCGCGGAGTGGGGAAGACAACCACGGCCAGGATATTCGCAAAGGCCATCAATTGCTCCAATCCTTCGCCGGATATGGAGCCTTGCGGCGAGTGTGAGTCCTGCCGGTCCTTCCAGGAAGGGCGGTCCTATTGTATTCACGAATTGGACGCCGCGTCCAACAACGGTGTTGATGACATCAAGAACCTGATGGACCAGGTGCAGATTCCTCCGCAGGTGGGAAAGTACAGCGTTTACATCATAGACGAGGTCCACATGCTTTCTACCGCGGCTTTCAACGCGTTTCTCAAGACGTTGGAGGAGCCGCCGGCACACGCCATATTCATTCTTGCCACGACCGAGAAGCATAAGATTCTGCCGACGATCCTTTCGCGTTGCCAGACCTACGATTTCAACAGGATCTCGGTGCCGGACATCGTGGGCAACCTTAGGATGATAGCGGGGAAGGAGGGTGTGAATATTGATGATGAGTCATTGCATGTGATAGCGCAGAAAGCCGACGGGGCTATGCGTGACGCGCTTACGATCTTTGACCAGACGGTGGCGTTCTGCGGGACCGATGTGAAGTACGAGGAGGTTTTGAAGAACCTCAATGTGCTTGATTATGACTATAGTTTCAATCTCGTGGACGCTTTTCTGGCGGGGGACTACGGCTCCGCGTTGCTGAAGTTCGATGAGATTCTTTCCAAAGGGTTCAACGCATTGCATTTCTGCGCTGCTTTGAGTTCGCATTTCCGGGACTTGATGGTGACGAAGAACGGCGGGCTTGAGGCTTTGCTGGAATTGCCGGATTCGCTGAAGAAGAGGTATGAGGAGCAGGCCTCCAGGTGTTCGCTGAAGTTTTTGTACGATGCGTTGAGTGTCACTTCCGCTTGCGAGGCTGGGTATAAACAGGCTGTGAACCCAAGGTTGCACATAGAGTTCGCTTTGATGAAGCTCAGTTTCCTGATTAAGGCGCCGGAGGCTGGGACAGTTAAGGTTGCTGTTGAGAAGGCATCCGCCGACAGTGGTTCATCAGACTTCCGCGCTTCGCGCTCCATCCCGTCACCTGCCTCGCAGGTGACACCCGTTCACGAGGCCATGGGCGGCCACGGCCTGACTGAACCGCAGTCGGCGGACGCCGCACGGAAACCGGGAGCGGTCGGCGCGGTCGCTGAGCCTGTGGTTCGACAAAACTCACCAACCATCGAAGCGGCTTCGGATAGGCCTATTGAAAGTGCGGTCACTTCGACAAGCTCGGTGACCGGAACCGCTGACTCGGCGACCGGAAATGATGTGTCTGTAGAGAATGTTGGTTCGCAGGTCATTGCTGAGGAGAATCCCGCCCCGAGGACGAGAAGGAAGCCGGTGAAGACCGGGGTGTCCTTGTCACTCAATTCGATGATCGAGGAGGAAGAGAACAAGAAAGTCGTCAAGGAGGCCGCACCGGTCGCTGACGTGATCCCGGATGACGATGCGGTGCTGGAGGCCTGGAAGACAATCCCGGCCGAGAACGCTTCAAGCCCGAGACTCGCCAACACCCTTCAGAACGCGGAGGTCGGCATCGAGACGAAGGACGGCTACAAGATGTTGACATTCAAGGTCAGCAACGCCGCACAGGAAAAATGGATCCGGGAGAACCGGCTCATGGTTCTGGAAGGAAATTTGCGGAAGAAGGTTGGATCTTCAAGAATCCGTCTTGAAGTGGGTGTGCTGCCGATTGAGGACAAAGGTGTACAGCCCTATACCGATCAGGAAAAGGCCACCGTCCTGATGGGACAGAACGGGGAGGTGCAGAACCTGGTCAAGGATTTCGGCCTTGAGACAAGATAATGATTGACAATTAGATTTGAGATAAGATGAAACTTCATTGCGAGAACCTCGTCAAGAAATATGGCATCAGAACTGTCGTGAAAGGCGTTTCGATGGAGATTAACCAGGGAGAGATTGTTGGCTTCCTCGGTCCTAACGGAGCAGGGAAGACCACCAGTTTCTATATGATCACCGGACAGATTGTCCCGAACGGAGGACGTGTGTTCCTTGATGATGAGGACATCACCGAGCTTCCTATGTACAAAAGAGCTCAGAAAGGAGTCGGCTATCTGCCGCAGGAGGCTTCCGTGTTCCGCAAGATGTCTGTGGAGGACAACATAATGTCCGTGATGGAGATGTCGGATATGTCCAAGGCGGAGAGACAGGAGAGACTTGAGGATCTGATCAATGAGTTCAATCTCTCGAAGGTGCGCAAGAGCCTTGGAATCCAGTTGTCCGGAGGTGAGAGACGACGCTGCGAGATCGCCCGCGCCCTTGCCATCGACCCGAAGTTCATCCTGTTGGATGAACCGTTCGCCGGTGTGGATCCTATAGCTGTGGAGGACATCCAGTTCATCATCGCGAAACTGAAGTACAAGGACATAGGTGTCATCATCACCGACCACAATGTGGGTGAGACTTTGGCGATCACGGACCGCGCCTACCTGCTTTACGAGGGCACAATCCTCCAGCAGGGCACTCCGGAAGCCCTCGCCGCCGACGAGGACGTCCGCACCAAATACCTCGGTTCCGGCTTCGTCCTGAAGAAGTCCGTCTCCGTAGAGCGCGCCAAAGCCGAACATGCTGCCCTTGAGGTCGCCCGAGCCGCCAAGGCAGCCTCAGCCGCTGACTCGGCTGAGGGGTAATATTCATACGCTTTATCCCAACAGGCCTTGCTTGAAAGACCCTGAACACATCGTACTTGAAGCGCTCCTTGTCGAACCAGGCCGCCTTCTTCGAGAGACGGTTGAGGTTGGAGAGTGAATCCACAAGTGCAAACCCCATAACACTCAGGTGTGTGAATATGTTTACACACCTGGAAGAGCAACTCACTGGCTGTCAAGTTGATGGAGTTTCAGGTGCGCGTGGTTTCTCGTACCTGGAAGTCCGAAGCACCAATAGAACACTATGTACCACGGCCGCTGACTCTTAGGTGTGAGAATATCCCCGCACCTGGAATGCTAACTCGCTTACTATTAGATGGGTGATGCTTTAGGTGCGCATAATTTCTAGCACCTGAAGTCCGGAGCACCAATACTGGTGTACCAAATGAACTAAGAGGCAGAGGCAACATTCTTGATTGGCATCGGGTGCGGAAAGCCACTTTTTCACCAGAAGCATAAGCTCGAAATCTTCCGCTTATCACAGGTACAGAAGGATGTACCCGACATATAGGCAATCATAACAACAGGTCATGCTCCTGAAAGAGGCGGATGACATCGGCCTTGAAGCGCTCTTTGTCAAAACCGGCAGCCTTCTTCGAAAGACGGTCGAGGTTGGAGAGTGACTCCACCACCTTCCTCGCTATGGTACGCTTCGCTTCTTCGTCAGTGGCTGCGATGAATGCGTCATACTCCTCGAAATCAATCTTGAAGCCACAGGTGTAAACACCGTAGTAGTCGGTGAAGGTATTGTCAAGGTTGCGCAGTCGCCGGTGTTCGACAAATCTCGGTCTTGGTATTGCCGCAAAACGCTCAAGGCCAGGTTCTGTTTTTAGAGCCTGACAAAGAATCCAATAATTATCAATGACATTGTAAGTCTTGTCCTTAAAATTGCCCTCAAGTAAATCTGAGATATAAATCATACAAGGAACTTTAGGCTTCGCATAAGTGTCTGCAACGATTGATAATCCTATATCCATATTATTTTGATTTTATCTAAAGATTGAATTTCCTGGTGGAAGATGACAACAGAAATGAGTAACCAAAAAACTTTTATTTTATGTGTGTTCATTTGCCAAATCTACTATCCATATAGGATTTTGCCGATTTAAGATTGGTGTATCGCCGACATGAGGAAGGTAAGGCTTCATTTTCTTTGGATAACTCGCCATTCTCGTCATATTCCCATACCTTTGTCGTATATTCATCCGCTCTTCTGATAACCTGCTTAGGTATGCCGTTTTTATGAAATATAACCATGGTTCCTATCCAATCATGCCCGGATCGGTACCCAATCATTTTGGGAGTGCCTTTTTTATCAAAAATAAACTGTGGCCCCTCCAATATTCCGTCAAGATAAGTAGAAATGTTAATAGTCGCGCCCTTGTCATTTTTTTTGACGAATGCACCGTTCCTCCTTTTACCAGCCATTTGTGTCAATGTCTTGATCCCACCACCACGATAGTATGTGGTGTCAACTCTGCAATAACCATCAAGGAACGATATCGGTTTCTCCTTCTTTGTTTGTTCCTGTGATGTAACATTCCTCCCTTCCATTCGGTTGATAGTCTGGGCCGCGATATTCATGTGAAGCCAATCGTCACCTCTGTCAAGCATAACAATAGTTGTATCTTGTGTTACTTTCGCAACAGAGAGAAGCTCGCCAGAGTCGTTCATGTCATAGTTATATGCAATGTTATCTCCCATCATAGTGGACTCATAGGATGACATTCGTCCCTCAGCACCATAAAAGCCCATTGCAATGGAATAACTGTAGTCGTAATTATAGTTGATAGACAACAATGTGTTACCTGAAAAGGCACAACATATATTAACATTATCAATACCATAAACACATGATGTAAGAAGATCCAAACGGTCGTTAATTTCTATCATTGGCCCGAATGGTGTTCCTTTGTACCTTGTGACGATAGCCTTTAGATTCCCGTTAGAAGTTGTATCAATCTCAAGGCTTTGACTCGTTGCTCCATAATATCTTGCTTCTGAGCATGCCAGGAGCAGAGGCACAGTCAGGATCACTGACTTACTTATGATTTGTGACATTTTCATCGCATCTACATCAGAACTTCATCGTTGAGAAATTATATTCTTAAGCGCCTTGAAATAAGCAATCGAATCCAACGGACCTCTGATGCTATCGTCGTTTTTATCTATTATCCAGAAATAGTCCACTATGCCAGCTTATCACAAGTACCGAAGGACGTGTCCTACACATATAGGCAATCATAACAGATCATGCTCCTGAAAGAGGCGGATGACATCGGCCTTGAAGCGCTCTTTGTCAAAATCGGCAGCCTTCTTCGAAAGACGGTCGAGGTTGGAGAGGGACTCCACCACCTTTCTCGCTATAGTACGCTTCGCCTCCTCGTCAGTGGCTGCGATGAATGCGTCATACTCCTCGAAATCAATCTTGAAGCCACAGGTGTAAACCCCATAATAGTCGGCGAAGGTATTGTCCAGCCTACGCAAGTGTAAGTGTTCGACAAATCTATGCCTAGGAATTTTAGTAATATGCTCTAATCCCGGTATAGTCTTTACTATTTTGCACAATATCCAATAATGGTTGATGACATTATAATTTCTATCTTTCAACCCACTCTCCAACAAATTTGACACATCAAGTATGCATTCGGTTTTATGTTCCGAATTCGAGTCTAATGATATTGATAATCCTATGTCCATACTCACTATTTTAATTGTATTATAAAACAACTAATTCAGATTTGCCATATAGAAAAACCTCTGGCACATTGAACCCTATTATCTTGCTTACAAACGAAGCCTTTTCAACAACGATGTATTTGCTAAAATCATCATTCTTTTCTCTGTACACTACAATGTATTTGAACGACTCCTGTGGTTCTAATCGTTTAATGAATGTTCTCCCTAAGATTGTCTCGCTGCTGTCCTGAACGACATTATCGGTCATCAATGTTGCCAAATTAAAATCATTATGAGGGGCAAAAAAGTACCTATGTATCCTTTTTTCACTTTTCCCTTTATGATTGTCAAAATCTATCCACGTGAAGTACGGCTCGTTTGATTGATTCTTTATACGATATTCGACCAAAGTGATTTGGGCACTAGTTGAATCATTTGTATAAGAATATGACTCAACTTGCACTTCAATATCCTTTGCCATATGCAATTGGCATATCATCATTAACGACATTAATAAAAATTCTTTCATTTCATTAGATTATTATATGTTTCTTTTCTTGCTTTAAGTATCATTGATTTTAATATGACGTTGGTTTCAGTCATACCTTTTGTAATATGCGATGCTCCATGATGGTCACCTCCATTTCTGACATATAGTAAAGCATGTCCATAGCCCTCATGACTGAAGGCTTCTGCCGCGCCAATCTTAGATAACGAGGGGTGTATTATAACCTCAATGGCATCAGTTGTTGAGTTTTGTTCACCTTCGTTGTCTGGAAATAAAGTTTTACCATAAAAACCTGATTCTCCTGTTGACAAACTACTGATAAACTCAAAATTTAGGTCTTTATCTTCAGGAAACGATTCATCAAATGGGAAATACGACATGTGCGCTGTGCCCAACTGCCCATTTTTACCTTTGAAAGAGAACTTATCGTCTAAAATAACACTGATGACTTTATTAGAATTCACTAATTCCATTAGGCTCTTAAAATTCTGACTTTCGCCCGAATATTGTGAAAGAAGAACTCTATCAACCTTTCCGTTTTTGTCAAATTGTACATATTTTCGAGCATCTTCTGGCAATGTATTCCGAATCATATCCAACTCTGTAGAACTATGTGGGATTACTTCCTTGCCAGAATAATCAGTCAGGTTCACCGGATTCCCGGCGCAGTAGGCGTACGGGGAGACGGAGTAGTACTTCTCGGCGAGGGGATCTTGGGAGGTGAAGATGCCGTGGGTGGTCTGGTAGCGTGCGCCGCTGTCGTACCATTTGGTGTCATGGCTTATCTCGTATTCCTTGCCGCCGTAAAGGAAGTCATTGGCGTATTCCACGGTGCTGTACGGGGCAAGCTCGCCGTACGGGAGGTAGTCGTACTCCCCGATGACGGTCCCGCCGTCCTTCACCTTAGCCCTCGTGCTGCCGAGGTGGTCACGGAGATACACCACCGTGGAGTACCGCTCACCGTCCCCTGACAGGATCATGCCACCTCCATAGGACACTCCAATAAGGGTATGCTCGCTGGTCTGACGGTACAGGAAAGGTCCGACGTAATAGTAGCCGCTGTAGGTCTCGTCCATCACCGAACTTATCTTCGTGCCGTCGGCAAGATAGGTGAACCATGTCTGGTAATCACCGTCACCGTGAATGATGCTTGGCATGTTCAGGATGTCGTATTCGGCGGTGATCAAGGAGACCCCGTCAGATGTGAGGTTCCCGTTGGCGTCGTAGGAGAATCCGTCATTCGCGCGTCTGTTGCCGTCGTAGGTGAACGAGAGGCTGTCAGGATCCGCGCCGTTGGTTCTTGTCATGGAGAGGATGTTGCCGTTGCGGTCGTACCTGATGTCCCGCTCGGTGTGCGTGTTTTTCAACGTGTCACCGACATATTCCATGGCGTCCGTGAGGCGGTTGAGTCCGTCGTACATGAATCGGTACTCCCGTTTCGGGGATGTCCCTCTGCTCCATGACCAGGAGGATATGCCTCCGGTGAAACTCGGCTCCACACCTGGGGACGCATCATAATAGCCGAGCCTTGAAGCGTAAATCCCATCCTCTCCCAAAGTGGCGGACCTCTCATCCTCCCAACCCTGCAGATTATAGGTGAACCGCTCGCGCAGCCGGGCTCCCGTGGCCGTTCCGTCGGAATGCACCTTCGTGACCAGCCTTCCAAGATTATCATACCTGTACTCAACGTTCGCGGTGTGGCCGTTCAGGTCTGCCGACTCCGTGAGTATCCGTCCGTCCTTGTCGTATGTGAACGCACGTGCGTAGACATCATTGTTCTCGTTTCCCGGCTCTGAATATTCGCTCTGGGACGCTAAGAGCCGCCTCTGGGTGTCGTACCTGAAGCTTGACTTCAGTGTCCCTGACGGCCGCCGCTCGACAAGTTGGATGACATTGCCACGGTTGTCGTAATAATAGACCCTTTCGGCATATGGCTCACCATTGGTCGTGGACACCTTCTCATAGGCCAGCCGGCCTCTCCAGTCCAGATTGACCATGTCCGGCGTGACGAGATCCGTGATCTCATCGAAGTACATATCCTCTCCAAGATCAGACGGGATCCTGTCGTAGGAATATGCCCGGAGAGTGTCGCGGTTAAGAGTCCCGCTGAGGGTTGCAAGTCCCTCGCGGTCGAGTTCCGGCAACATCGCTGTCCAGTCTGTAGTGGTGGCGTCCCTGATGACGCTTTCAGTCAGGACTCTGCCTACTTCATCATAAGTATAGTAGATCCAGATGCCCTTGTCCCTCATGTTCTGGTCCTGCGACATGATGAGATGTCCGGCGGCATCGTGCAGTGTCAATTGAAGACCTGCTCCTGGACGATACGTGGCGGTCAGATTGCCTCGCGAGTCATACCTGTACCTCCAGCAATATCTTCTCGCCAGATCCCCGTCGACAGGAATGCTCACCCCTGTGACCGGAAGCCGTACATAGCCCTCCGGGCTGACCGCCCAGCACAAGTTCCCACGGAAATCATACCCGAAGAGCGTCCTGGCCGCGCCAGCGCCTGTCCCGGCGTCGACGCGGATTGTCCTCCCGTCAAAGTCTTTCCATTTGGTGGCCACCCTGCCGTCACCGTCAGTCACCCTCTCACCGTACAGGCGGCCTGCCGGATAATATCCGACCACAGTGGCATCGCCCGTGACGGCATCCACATCCAGAATCTCGATCTCGTCAGCCTTGTTCGTGATGTATTCAGTGTTCGATGGATGCGCCGACAATGTCGCTCCGGGAAGGAACGACCGCAAAGGCCGTCCGCCCGGGCAGTCCTCGTACACTGTCTTGCCGTAGGCAATTGACCCGTCATCAATCCCGAACGCCGTCGCGTAATATGACTGCTGTCCGGACAGGGCATCAGTCCTATAGGCCCCGTCGGCCGCGCCGCCGGCGTACGGCAGATACCGCCTGGTCTCGTTCCCGAAGATGTCGTGGCCGAAAAGGGAGACCATGTCGAAAGGACAGGCGCCGCCGCCGACATTGATCCTCTGCTCCGGATATCCCAGGCCGTCATAGTACATGACTTCCTTGGCGTTCCCGCTACGTGACGGAAGCTCGGATATTATCCAGTTCCGGCTGCTGTCAACAGACAATCCGGCACTTGGAGCGTCCATGTCGGGGACATCGGGCGATTCCGGATTCGGCTTGGGAGTCGGATAGTCATCACCGGGATCTTCGTCCTGCGGTGGGTCTGGAGTGGCTGCATCGCGTGGCATCTGGATAATCTCCACAAATGTCGCCTCGTCCCCGAGATAGGCTTTCCTGGAATATTGCGCTGACGTGTTCTCAGAGTAGGATATGACAATGTTGACATTTCTCGCGTCGACCACCTCGATGTCAAGGACCCTGATCCAGGTCTGTCCGGAGCCGTGGAATCCCATGTCAAGGTTGTCGGCGATGATGGACCAGTCGGTGTCGGGTGAATATGGTACCTCATGCGGCACCCGCAGCTCACCGGCGGAGGCGTTCACCTGATAACTTCCAGACACGGGAACGCCGAGGGCGTCGTCCCACACGTGTACCTGAGCGACCGAATTGAGCGCGAACGCGGTGAGGGCACATATAATTGATATGATGTATCGTCTCATAGGTCTGTGAAATTATTGGTTTGTCATGTTGTACCCGTATTTCCCGATGATGTCTCCGGACTCTATCACGGATGTCAGGCGGCCGAACTCATCAAGCCCGTAGATCGTCTCCGTCAGATCCGGTTCTTTTGCGGACGTCATCCCGACAAGGGGATTCCACGTCCAGAACCAGGCGAGACGATGGCCGCTGGCCTTCACGGTCTTCATGGTCATATGCAGTCCGGAGTAGCCCCACTGGTATGTGGCGGTGTTGCCGAGGGCATCCTCGACCTCCGTGGGGTTGCCGTAGCCGTCATATGACTTGACGGCAAGGACTGTCTCGTAGCTGGTGACGCTTCCATTGGTGGCGATCAGGCCGTGCCTTATTGAAGAGGGGAGAAGTCTGCTTTTCCCGTTCACCGTGAAGAGGCCATAGTCAAACCTCTCGTCCGATGCGGTCTTGCCTCCGACGGTGACCGTCCTGCCGCTCATGTATGATGGATAGTCGTTTCTGTACTCGATACTCGTGACCACCGCACGGTCCCGGCTGTCGGTGGTGGAGAAAGATGCCGGCCGGCCGGTGTTGGAGGTCTCGGTGATTTCAACGTGTGTGGTCCTCATAGGCGTGTGATCACTCCCAAAAGATGTCGTTGACTGTCTGCCGACATAGGCAGACCTCCGGCTCAGGATTCTGTTGAAGACACGTCCCTGTAATATGGAGGGTACGGTTGTAGTCATCTCGGACTCACCTGGAGTCCAATAAAACAATTTGTTTTCCGTATCTGACACCTTGCCGCCGTTCTCCACAGTACCGGTGTAGATAGTAGTACCGGTCTCCCGTCCTGCGCAGAGAGACCCGTTCCGCATCAGGCTCTCAGGAAAGTCTGAGCCCAAGTCGTAGAATATGAAATTCCAGCCGTCCCGCGTTATGATATCCGACGTGGAACTGTGGTATGTCTCCTCGTATGGCCCGTCCGACCGCAAGAGGAACCTGTGCTCGGTCACGGACTTGGCCTCACCCCCGATCTCGTCCGAAACCTCCTCCAAAACCCTGGAATAGCCGATGTGTCCGCCTTGAGATTGGCCGGCCAGGTATGACACGACCTCGCGCTCGATCGTAAGGGCCGGAGCCTCCAGCCGGTACTTGTAATACACGTGAGGCTCCTCGTAAAGTATCCCGGAGCATTTGCCGGTAGCGCTCAAGTAGCGGAAACGGCGTGAGAGACGGAGGCAGTCTCCAGAAGTGTACGTGTCTATGCGTGCCACGCGCACCCCGCCGGTCACGGTCTCCGGAATAGATTCCTTTCTTCCAGGCTTGCTGGTATAGCTGTTCTGTTCGTAATGGTATTCAGAGTGTCCGCCGGTAGGGTAGGTCATGCGTTTCAGCATAAGGGCGCGTGTGCCCTCGAAATCAAACTTGTGGCGGCTCTCCTTGAGTCTCATCGAAAAGATCGGAAGGCTCTTCTCGTTTCCATCCGGATCCTGGACCTCCCTGGAATAATAACCATACCAGTCCTCCTTCCATGTCGGCTGTTGAGGGAACCAGCCAGTGTTTCTCTCTTCGTCATAGTATTCAAATGTGTACCTTCCCTCTCCCGACAGCCATACGCTCTTCAGCAGGCTTTGATTCCCTATGGGGGTATATGTCATGTCGCAGGACCGGACGCGCCTGTCGAACATGTTGTTCACAAGAAATGACACCAGCCTGTGGGATTCGTCGTAGGTGAAGAATATGTTCGCGCGTCCCTGGACCCTTATCATTGTCAGCAGGCTCAGGTCGACCCTGTTGGTGACCGTGCCTTTGCGGTGCAGTCCGTTCCCCGCCCACGTCTCGTGCCTATTCCCTCCCGCGTCCGTGAGCGTCAGGTTGTCAAGGCATACGGCGTTGGAGATTGTCTCCATACAGCCCGCCACTTGATATATGAACTCCGCCTTTATGCCGCGATTGGATTCTATTCCGGTAAGTTTCCAGCAAGAAATGCTTGCCTCGCTTTCCGGTGTCTCGTCTTCCGCTCCCCACGATCCCGAACTTGTGCAGGTGTCGATGTGCCCGAATGTGTATTTGTACCCGTCGCCGGTCGTTATCGTAAAAGTGGTGCGCAGCGGCGACACCTTGTTGTAGTTGTAGGTTATCTGAAGTTCTCCGGCCGGTGAGTCTGAGTTCAGCACGATGCATTCCCCGTTGTCACCGAGAATGAACGACCCGTTTATCCCTATGAAACTGAAGTGATATAGGTCGGATTCCGTCTCGAAGTTCCTTGACGATGACGAGGTGACCTCCTCTTGAAACAGGACGTACTCCCTTCCTATCTCTCCGGAATAGGCGTAATCGACGGGCTTCATCTGGCCAGACGAGACATTCCTCGCTCCGAAACCGTACACGTCCACGCTCGTCATCCTGTTGTAGTCGCGCAGCATCTGCTTCAAGACTCCGTGCCCGAGACCGGAGGCCGATGCCAGGGCGAACACGTTGTCCACCGAGCCGTCCCCCTTGGTCTTGGCGGCATAGGTATGGGAGGTGGACTCGTCAGGCAAACCACGGACCTCACGGGTGATCACGCCGCCCACGTTGAGGAACCATCCCGTGCCGACGCATCCTGGTGTGCGTCCCGGCCTGAAGCCGTCACCGTTGTAGGTGATTGAGATCGGAATGGTGAAATCCCTGTCCTTGTACGTGTAAAGGTTTATGGCATATGATGCCGCACCGGTGTACATATTCACGTATGATTCATTTCCATAGCGAATCATCGCCTGGACATCAGGAGCTGTCGGGCAGAACTGCGCCTCTGGGATAGGGGTGCCGTGTGCATATTCAGGAAGGTTGTCGCCATCCGCCTTTGCGTTAAACGGCAGCGCAAAAGCAATCGTGAACGCAAGGGGAAGTCGGAATAGATTAGCTTTAAGAGATTTGATGATTAGTTTTGGCATGATATTTTGTGGTTTTGTTTGCATCTTGGCTGGTATGCTTTTCTGGCATACTGTCGCAAGTTACGAAAAAAATCGAAACGCACAAATCATAGAAATGTTATTAAGGATACGTGAGTTTAACATTAAATTGTATAATTAATCCACAGTTCTTATTGTAATAAGTT
>OCQZ01000402.1_pt1 | contig 13463 bp, 9 predicted proteins | sample 1538921 | NCBI WGS metagenome assembly OCQZ01 (sample SAMN03418269, study PRJEB22391) | human gut metagenome | biome: human-gut; feature: organic feature; material: feces | host: Homo sapiens | place: Tanzania | collected 2013-01 | reverse complement strand
AGGTGACGGCGGCGATGGCAAAACACAGCCATCCCAAGGTGTTGTTGACTAAATTGTAGCGCTTCATATAGTGTTGCTGAAGTGTATATTCGGCATGTGCGGACGCGCGCGCATAGCATATCCCGGCAATGCCGTGGGCGTCCTTGCTGCGGCATCGTGCGCGTTGTTTCCGCATTAAACATACAAAATTAGTGAAAAACCGCTGTCTCACACATCATTTTAACATACATTATTACCAAAGGCCGTTCCTCGAAGCCTTTGCCGACCTTTCACGACATTTCTCCATCCCTCACAGTCGCTTACACTCTTCGACATTCATTCGTGATCTTGGCAACGCGTCCCGGCATCTCCGGACGCCGGGACGTGCTGTCAATTCTTGAAGAAAGGGGGGAGATGCTACGATCGTCCCGGGGGACGTGGCTTATCTCACAGCCACCTTGAACGTCATTTCGCCTACGCGGATGATGTAGACACCGTCCGTCGACACGACGACAGACTTATCGAGACCACGATATATCATCATTCCGGACATATCATACACTTCTATACAGGCATCATCGTCAGCACCGCATACACTGATTGTACGCCCGGACACAAGGATATTTATACCGGTGTACATTGCCGCATCCTCGACACCGAGAGTGGTGATGTTTTTGAAGTCTTTCCATTCGAAGGCTGTCTTATATAGATCTTCGGACTCTTGTGGAACTTTCAGTATGCAGACATCTTTGTTCACACCTTCAAATGCGCCTTGTGTGCCACACGTCGGCGGAGTTGTCGCATTTACCGTTATCTCTTTCAGTCTCCAACAATTATGGAAGGTTGCATCTCCGATGCTTGTCAACGAACTGCCGAGGACAAGCGTCTTAACGCCGTTGCAATATTCAAAGGCGCCTTTATCAATTGTGACAACCGCGTTCGGGATTTTCACATTCTCAAAGCCATGGCAAAAAGAAAACGCGGCCTCGCCGATGCTTGTCACCGTCTCGGGTATCTCCACATCTTGCAGCTTGCGACATCTGTAGAACGCAGCCCTCTCGATAGTGGTCACCGAGGCCGGAATTATTATGTTTGTTAAGTTTTCACAATCATAGAAAGCGCTCCCTCCGATAGAGGTCACCGTGTTGGGGATGACTGTGTTTTGAGATCCTGCAACCAGCGTGTTGGTAGCGGTCCTAATTATGGCGTTGCAATTGTCACGCGAGTCAAACACCGGATTCCCTTGTTCGACTTCCATACTTGTCACGTTTTCGCAACCGATCAGAGCCCAGTTCCCTATGTCGGTCAACGATTTCGGAATATACACCTTTGTCAAGGAACGGCAATGGCCCAGCTGCCAAGCGTCGTAACAGTGTTCGGCAAGGACATGTCCGTCAATGCATAGCAGCTGCTAAACGCGATAGATCCAATCTTGGTTATCGTGTTGGGCATCTTGATATCCGTCATATTAGAACACTCGTCAAATGCGTGATCCCCTATATTGGTCACTGCTCCTTCTATACGCACAGTCTTGACAAGATCCTTATCCCATTTGGGTCTCGTGTCTTTATATTCATAGTCATACATCGCACCGTCGCCCGTAATCACGAGTTCGCCGGTATCGTAAAGCACCCAATCGAGATTGTCGCCGCACTTGCCCATTCCGGCCAAGGTCTCCACATTGACAAAATCCTTCCATTCGAAGGCGGTTTTGTATAGGTCGGCAGATTCGCGGGGAACAACAAGTCGGCATGTTTCCTTATCCACAGTATTGAAAGCATAATTCTTGCCACATACCGGAGGATTAGTCGCTTTCACAATTATACGTTCCAGCTTGTCGCAATGATTAAACACTTCGCCTTCTATGCTTTCTACCGAACTGCCTATCGTGACTTCTTTTAGCTCTTTGCAATTATAAAAAGCGAAGAATTTGATGGTTACAACCTTGTCCGGTATATTAACACTTTCCAGGTTGATGCAATCAAAGAAGGCATGGTTGTCGATGTGTGTCAACGATGGAGGCATAACCACTTTCGTCAATTTTTCACAGGCTTGAAATGCGCCTGCCCCGATGCTTGTCACTGAAGCGGGAATATCTACTTTTACCAGATTTGCACAACCCTCGAACGCAGCTCTACCGATGGCGGTCACCGTATTTGGAATAGACGTGGCAACACACCCACTGATCAATGTGTTTGTAGCTGTTTCTATTATGGCGTTGCAATCACCACGCGAGTCGTAAGTCTTGTTATTAGGGTCAACCGTTATCTTTTTGAGCGCCACACAATAGTTGGTTATGCTACTCTCGATATTAGTCACCGAAGCCGGAATTGTCAAACTTGTAAAGGATGAACAGCCGGAGAATGCAAAGGCGCCTATTTGGGTTACTGAATTTGGAATTGTCACATTTGCCAGCTTGGAACAGCCGGCGAATGCATTAACGTCTATTTGTGTCAATGAATTGGGCAATTTCACACTTTCCAATTCGGTGCAGGCTCCAAACATCCGTTGTCCGATTGTGGTTGCTTGTCCGTCTATCCAAACTTTTTTGACTAAGTTTGGATCCCACCGATCGGTTTGTTCGTCAAAATAACTATACATAGGTCCGTCACCGGTGATGATGAGCTCGCCGTCGCTGTCGAGCGTCCATTTGAGGTTGTCGCCGCACTTGCCGGAGGCGTCTATCGTCTTGATGTTGGCAAAGTCTTTCCATGTGTCTGCGGCCTTGTATTCTTCGGCGTACTCCAAGCGAACATATAGTGCACATGATCCTTGGTCTACACTCGAGAATACATATCCGCCGCATATTGGGGGTTCTGCCGCATCTACGCTTAGTTTGGCCAAGCTTCGGCAGTGTGCAAACGCAGCTTCTTCTATGGAAGCCACCGAGACGCCCATAGCAACGCTCCTCAGTGAGAAGCACTCCTGAAATGCGTATTTGCCTATGGAAACCACAGAGGCTCCTATAGTGACGTGCTTTAGGTCTTTGCACTTAAAAAACGCGCTGTTCTTAATGCTTGTCACCGAATTTGGTATATCGATAGATTCGAGTCCGTAGCCATCGCTGAACGCACCGATACCAATACTCGTCACCGTGTTTGGAATGACGGTGTTTTGGCAACCGCGCACCAGTTCGGTTGTCTCCTTATGTATTATGGCGTTGCAGTCGTCACGCGAGTCGTAGGTCGTATTACCATCTTTAACCTTTATGCTTTTCAGTGCGCCGCATTGCGAGAAAACGCCCATTCCTATATCCGACACTGACCTGCCGATTACGACATCTTCCAATGCCTTACACTGAGCGAATGCGTACTGCTTTATTGTCTTCACCGAATTTGAAACGGTGATTGATTTCATGTTGATACACCACATAAACGCGAAGTCTCCGATGGTGGTTAGCGCATTGTCGAATAGTGTTACTTTCGTCAAACTTTCACATGAGGAGAAGGCGTAAGCGCCTATTGACGCAACAGTCGGTCCTATTTGGACGGACTTGATGAGTGTCTTATCCCACTTCTCGTTCTTTTCATCGTCATAGTCGTACATTGCGCCCATGCCTGTGACGACGAGCGCTCCTTCATCGTCAAGCGTCCACGTAAGGTACTTGCCGCATTTGCCGGACGATGCAGCCATAGCCGTCAGCCCGGAAAGGGCCAGCGCTGCCGCCATCAGGGCGGCTTTGAATAGTCTTTTTTTCATCATAGTTTTTTGTTTTTGGTTAGTACTATGGTTTTCATATTACAGATGTCGGGGTTGGGCTTTCGGGCACTGTTTCGAATGTTGTGTTTTTTTCATCGGCAACCGCTTTCTCCACAACCGCACGAACCGTCTTTGTCTTTTTATGCTGCGGCACACATTTGCGCCGCTGCTTCCTCATCCAGACAATATCTTCGTACCTTTATTAGTAAATTTTAGGTGTATAAGTCAATTTTTATCGTATTCTGCCGTTTGACACAATTCTAAGTTGTTGATGTGTCTTCGGCTGACATCGGGATGTCGGCATCCTAAGACAGACGATGCGGATGCTGACATTCCCAATGGAAGCCGGATGTGCTTACTTGGTGTATACGGCGCGTATGGGACGTCCCCAGCATCGATCGGCAGTGCCGATACGCGGCTCGGAACTCAGGGTAAGGTCGCGGACCTTGAAATACTCTCCCTGATCGTTATACTCGGTGTCGAGCGTGGATGTCCAGTAGCTGCCCAATGAAGTCGGGAACAGCACCGAGCCATAGTACAGCGTCCCGGTATAGGGGATGAAGATGCTGTTGCCGTTTTCGCCCTTGACCTCGAAGCCGGGAATGTCGTTGATGGTCACGGTCGTCCAAGTGCACTTGGTCAGCAATTCCTTGAACTGCTCTTCGGTGGGTATCTGCCACCCCTCACCGAAGATGCGCGTAGCAGCATCGTCTGAGGGCTCAATCTGCGTGAGTTTGTCCGTGGCGTTGTATTTGGTGAAGAAGTCACGTACGCCATGATAGTATGTAGACCAGTCATAGTACGACTTGGGGGCAATTTCGGCCCATGCATAGAAGTCTCCGGAAGCCTCGGGTGTGACGGCTCCGAGGTTGAAGCTTGCCCATTTGACACTCAGGCCCAGGTCTACGGCTTCCGGCACTTCTATTTTGCTGCCGAAAGTGATGCTGTCGGGCTGTAGGATAGCGATGCGGTGACCTCCGCTCCAGACGCTGATTATCTCTTTTTTGTCGGTTGTTTGGGCATATGATGAAACGCCGGCAAACAGCGCGAGCGCTGACAATAGTAGTGTTTTCATAACTGTAAAGGTGGGTTTTGTTTTTTACTTGGATAGGTTACTTGGATAGGTTACTTGGATAGTTACTTTAGAATGACTTTGAAGGCAAATCCGCTTGCAAGACGGATTGCGTAGGGTACGCCGGGAGCAAGTTTCACTGAGGCTTCGCCGGCGGCATCAGCACGGACGCCCTGCACCAAACGGCCATCGAGTGTGTACACGGATACGGCATCGCCGGGACGCAGCGATTTGATAGTCACGCCATCGGCGTTGATGCTGTACGTAGGGTATGCGGCATTGTCCGCCACAACGTCTTCGACACCCCCGACCTCGTCAAAGTATATGCGTTGGACGTCCGCATATTGCACTTTCACCTCTGAGTTGGTCGTGGTAATGGTCAACTCTTTGTCGACCTTGACCACCGGGGTCTCGACAAAGGCAAAGCCGTGCTTGGTGTTGTCCTTCATCAACAACACCATGCCACGCTCTGCCATGACCGTCGATGCCAAAACAAGCATCACGGCTGTAAGTAGGAACTTGGCATTTCTCATAATTCAATTTGTTTTGATTGTTGTGATTAACTAACGTGATAAACTCTATTCTAAGATACAATTGTGTAGTCTGTACCGTAGACATAATGGGAAGCATTTCAGCTTGTGTGTCAGTTCCTAAAGGCTTATTTGGCAATGGCAACCAACAGCCTGTGTCAATGTTTTTTATAGCTTTAGCGTGTCGCGCGCTCCGGCTCTCTTGCCGTTTTCGCAAAGATATAAACTCGGTCCGAATTAACACAAATTAATTTTGTTAATTTTCATTAATTCCACTTTTCGGGGTAGCGTCATGATGTCGAATCACTTTAAGGAGGGGGGCATAATCGCGAATTACTGCGCGGGCACAATACATTGCGCCGCGCAGTACGGGCGGTAACATGGTGATTATCAGGTTGATGAATTGTGTTGTTGCGGGCGCAATGTATTGCACCCCTACCGATATACCGCCGATGATAGTTCTATATGGCTGAAGTATTTACACGTTGATGCCGTGCGTCCGTCTTCAGAAAAAAAACCGGCGCACAAGATAAATTCGAAACGATGTGTAATAGTGTGCCCCAAGGCTTTCGGCACGACGAATATTCTCGGCCTCCGCCAATGTCGGCGTCAGCGGCGGAAGAGGCGTATAGTCCGCAACAGGCGTATCATGTCGGCGGTAAGGGCCTCGGTAACGGGACGAAGGCTGTCCACGGCGGCGGGTCCGCGTTGCATTAATGTGCCATCGTGCATAAAGGCGGCGGCACTGACCACAATACCGCTCACGGTATCGGCATACAGAGCCTGCACGGGGGTGGCCGAAAGTCCGTCGGCAATAACCAGACGCGCGAGGCTTCCTTCCGATGCTTCAACATCGCCATAGTGCGCCGGTACACCGTCAAGGTTGAGAGCCATACGCTGCAAGCGATTGGCCCGGTGGGCGGCAATGGAATCGGGGTTGACTGCTGCAACGCCCACATATATCGTGGCATTATATCGCGGATAGTGTATGTCACATGCCGTGGAGCGTATGTCAAGCTCGGCATCGGCGTTGACTTCGAAAGACACAGACGACACACGTACAACACGATACACAGTGTCGCACAGCGCTATGCGCGGATAGGCGTGCTCACGCGGCACGGCCGTGTCACTCTTGGAGCAAGCAACGAGCGATACGGCCGTGGCGACAAGTCCCACGACCATGACTGCTAATACAGACAATTGTGCCGGACGCCGCATCGGTCAGGACTCTTTGTCTTTACTGTCGACATCGGCCTGCGGCTTGGGCAGCACGGTGACACGTATATCGCCGATACGGTGTCCTTCGATGGTGAGTATGGTGAAGCGGACACCGCCATAGATGATGCTTTCGCGCTCTTTGGGAAAGTCTCCCTTGATGGTCAGAAGCATTCCACCAATGGTCTCGGCGTCTTCGGTAACAGCCGAGAACTCGGATTCGTCGATGTCGGTCACGCGGAAAAAGTCGGTGAGCAGTGTGCGTCCCTCAAAATCGAAAGTATCCTCGCGCACACGGCGATAAGTGGGTGCTGTGTCATCATACTCGTCATCAATGTCGCCCACTATTTCCTCGAGGACATCTTCCATTGTCACCAGTCCCTGCGTGCCGCCGAATTCGTCCACGACTATGGCCACATGCTGGTGGCGGCGGCGGAAGTCCTCCAAAAGGTCGTCGATAGGGCGCGACTCGGGTACGAAATAAGGCTGGCGTAACAGCCGCTGCCAGTCAAAGTCCGGGTCGTCCACGGTCACGTAAGGCAGCAGGTCGCGTGCATAGAGGATGCCGCGTATATTATCCTGGCTGCCATCGGTAACCGGCAGGCGCGAATATCCGCTGGAGATAACTGTCTTCAGCACCTCGCAATAGTCTTCGGAAACATCGATGTCAGTGATGTCGATACGCGGCGTCATAATCTCGGCCGCAGTGGTCTGCCCAAATCGGAGAATGCCTTCGAGCATTTCCTTGTCCTTGTCGGCTTTGACATCGGTCACTTCGAGAGCATTGGCCAGATCGTCGGTGGTGACGTTCTGTGCCTGCTTGGTGACAACGCGGTGCACGATGTGCGATGACTTCATAAGCAACTTGGCCGGGGCGGCCAGCAGCGCAGTAATCAACCTGAGTCCCGGCACGGCAAAGCGCACCCATCGTAGCGGTTGCGAATTGCCCACCAGCTTGGGCGCGATTTCGCCGAAAAGTAGTATCACAAAAGTGATAATGATTGTCTGAAGTATGAAGCTCAACACCGCATCCATATGTTCAAACACCGGGCCGAGGGCGTAATTGACCAATATGACAATAGTGACATTCACCAAGTTGTTGGCGATGAGTATCGTGGCCAGCAGCCTTTCGGGCTTGGCCAATAATTGGAGTGCCTGGCGGCCCCAGGCATGTTCTTCAAGCTTCTCGCGCTGCTTGGCATTTAGCGAGAAAAAGGCAATTTCGCTTCCGGAGACAAATCCGGAGACGCACAACGCCACCAAAGCAATGCCTAAGGCAATGTACTGCGCTACAGACAGGGATAAATTCGGTTCTTCCAAAATGGCTTGTAAAAAGTGAAGAAAGAGCTGTAACTGATGATATACTACAGTTTAGAGATAGGATTTTCGCAAGATTTCGGCCAGTCGGGCAACACCTTCGCCGGCTCCGGTGCGGATGATATGCACACCCTCGGGAACGTCCGAGGGTCGGGGGTCGATATAGAACACAGGGACACCACGGCGCACATAGTTGATAAGTGCGGCGGCGGGATATACCACCAAAGAGGTGCCGATGATGACAAAGATGTCGGCCTCGGCCACGATTCGGGTAGCGGGGTCAAAATTGGGCACGGCTTCCTGGAAAAACACGATGTCAGGGCGCACATGGTGGCCTTCGATAACAGTGTCCACGGTGGTCTCCGGGTCTTCGGGGGTCAAACGCCACCGTAGTTTTTCGTTATCGAGTGCACGCACATAGTCCAGTTGCCCGTGCAGGTGCAAAACATTGGACGACCCGGCACGCTCGTGCAGATTGTCTACATTTTGCGTGATGATACGCACATCGAAGTCCTTTTCCAAGTCTACCAACCCGCGGTGGCCGGCATTTGGTTCGGCGGCAAACAATTCCTTGCGGCGTTCGTTGTAGAACTTGTGTATCAGTGCCGGATTGCGGGCAAAGCCATCGGCACTGGCCACGTCCATCACGGGATAATTTTCCCACAGACCTCCGGCGTCACGGAAGGTGGCGATGCCGCTTTCGGCGCTCATCCCGGCGCCTGTGGATACGACCAATTTTTTCATATAATGCTGTGTGTTATGTCCAACGATAGGAGTATCGGCATAACGTTAGAAGCTATGCCGACACCGAATCATAGGATTTCGTAATTGAACACTCCGTTGACCAGGAACAGCGCCTGTATCTGGTTGCGCTCGATTTCCATGTCATCGTACTCGGGGTTGATGCTGTGCAGAATGACCATGCCGGGATTAGTATGCTTGCGCACAATCTTGACCATTCGGTAGTCTTCGGTAATCACCAGGCGTATGGCGATGTATCCGCCATCGCGTATCTTAGGCTCCATACTGTCGCCGCTCACGCGCACAATGGGCTGTGTGCGGTCGAGCCCCGGGAGGTCGAGACGTCCGATGATGTGCTCGTTGGTGAACATCCGGGACAAGGGCACGCATCCGGCAGTGGCATCGATGTCGTACACCGGAGCACCGACGGCGTTTCGGTCGTGCACCGCCACGGGGCCGGTGTCAACCTCGGGCACCAGCGGTGCCCCGGCTGTAACCGACTTGGGATATGGCACATCCGTGCCCTTGGTGAGCCAGTCCTTGGAGACTCCAAGGTTGACCACCACGCGATTGACCATAGCATCCGTAATCGGGTAATTGCCCGACAGGATCTTGGACATGTTGCTGGGATCGACATTGATAAGCTTGCCGAACTCCACCTGGGTCTTACGTGTAAGATCTACGAGGTAGCGCAAACGTTCGGCCATGGTAGCCGAAGGCCCGGGCTTGACCAGTTCGTCGGGATTTTTCAGTTTTCTGCGTCCCATATATATGGAAGTTTAGGTTCTTGTTTTAATTCGACATTCCGCATTAGAACACGGCTTGGAAGCGCTCGATAGACGTCAGCGCACCACCACTTTGATGGGGCGTCCGCCGTTGCCGGCAATCACGAAGTACACACCCGAGGGAAGCATGATTTCGGTGTTGTTGACGGCGCGTTCGCCGACTACGGCCAACTTGCCGGAGACATTGTATATGCGCAGCCCGACGATGTCACGGTCGCATATCAGGCGTATTCCGCCCGGGGTCTCGGCCACGGCCAAGGGAGCATCCACTGTGGCGTCCGATATGCCGTCGTGCTTGACAACAATGACATTGGAAGGCGTACTTTCGTAGCCAAGATAGGACGAGCGGACACTGTATGTCTCGCTGTCGCTCTCCGAAAATCCGGTGATAACCAGCGAATTTTCCTCGGCCACCAGTTCTTCGGTCTTGGCCGTCCCGTTGCGGTATATCGTGCGCGTTACGATATAGTAGTCCACTTCTTCGCCGGCCGGGGCATCCCAGTTGGCCACGTATTTGTCTTGGGTGACATCGGTAGCCTCGGTAGCATGTATCTGACTCAGCGTGGGCACCGGGCAACATTCGGCCGTGAGAGCTACGCCGCGCGAGCCGCTGACGCCGCCGCCGCTGATAAGCAGTCGCGTAGTGTGCTTGCCTATCTCGGTGGGCGTATAGGTAACGTTGAGCCAATAGCCCTCCTCGGTAACGATGAGTGCGGCCGGAATTTGCGTGGCGGCCAGGGTGAACATCTCGGCATTGCCGGTATACTTCTGTACCTTGACAGCCGAAGTCAGGTTTTCGCCCTTAAAGAGCAGTCGCGCCGTTGCGCTCTTGCCTAAGGCTACGCGTCCGAAGTCAAGCGTCATATCCTGTACCGGGGTGGTGAGCACGGGGTCGCCGACAGGTTCTGTCGAACCAGGGTTGTAGGGCAGCCCTTTTTTGTTACCCCAGATATACTCGGCCAATTCGGGATGGTCTATGAAGGGGTTGCGGTTGTTCTGCACGCTGTAGACAGCGTCGTTGCGCCGTGTTTCTTTTTCGGACACGGGATCTTGACGGTGCCAGCGCAGCAACAGATTGATGGACCACGTGTTAAGTGTCGGATATGTATTAGACGACACCATGTAGGTGTGCTTCCAGGTCAGGTCCTGGTATATGGTGGCCATGTAAAAGTACGTACGGGCAAAGTCTCCCTTGTACTCATCAGCCGGCTCGAAGACATATTTGGCTCCGCCGCCCTGTCCGGCCACGGGGTAGCCCACTTTGCTTACGCCGTTATCAAAATTCGGGTTGGGACCTACCTCGCCGAGGGGATAGTGGAGCTTGGCGCTATTAGCTTTTATTTCACTGGGATACAAATGGTTGAGGTCTACATACGGCGGTATGTCAGTATCGCCTCCCCACCACGATTTGGGGAAAGAGTGCTCGCGATTGAGGCCGCTGAAAGACGGCGCATAGAACGTCTGATCCGAATACATATCCCACCAGCGCTTGCTATTGGGATAGAGATCGGTTTTTTGGAAGGTATACTTAAGATTAGTATATATCGTACCATAGTTTCCCGAACGGGTAAAGTTGCGCGCCAATTTGCTGACTGCTGTCTTGAGCTCGGCGTCCTTGAGACCACTGAGGCCGTTGTAATAACCCGCCGGGGCCTCTGCCAGAGCAGAGGTCGTCATTAGGCCGACCACAGCCAAGGCCAAAAACTTAATCTGAATTTTCATATTAATCTAAAATGCTATATATCAAGAGGATAATTGGATATTGTTATATGTCTTTATTATAATGTTTGTCGGCTGTCGATCGATGCTGTCGGCTGTCGATGTATATCATCAGCAAAAACATCTGACAGACCGAATGTTATCGAATGTCATTGTCCAAGGATTTGGACCACGAGCGACGACGACGATGTTGGCGCCGCTCAAAGTATTCCCATTGCTTCTGAACGTTCGAATTGGTTTCAAGTTCGACATTTGACTCGGCATATTTGTAGCCATTGGCCACATACTGCGGTATCAATGTGCTGAATAGCAGCGCATTGACACCCTTACCCTGATACTCGGGAGCGATAGCTATCAGCATCAGGTCCACCGTATCGGCATGGCCGTGTATGGCACGCAACAGGTGATACCATCCGGTGGGGAACAGTCGTCCGCCGCTGCGCTGCAAAGCCTTGGACAACGACGGCATAGATATACCCACACCTACGAGAGTATCCTCGGCGTCCACCACCAGACATACGTCCTCGAGGCGTAATAGCCCGAGATACATGTCTATATAATGGTCTATCTGCTTTTGTGTCAAGGACACAAAGCCGTACAACTCGCCATAGGCGCTGTTGATGAGGTCGAAGATGGCTTGGCCGTAACGCCGGGCTATAAGCTTGCGCGAGGTCATCTGCAAAGGCCGCAGGCCGAACTTGCGTGCCACAATATCGGCGATGCGGGCATAGCGTTCCGGGATTTGCTCCGGAACGTTAATGCGGTATTCAATCCAATCGGCTTCCTTGGCAAATCCGAGGCGCTCCATATGCCGCGCATAATATGGGTAGTTGTATATTGTGGCTTGCGTGCCCAATTCTTCGAAGCCGTCCACGAGCATACCCTCGCGGTCCATATCGGAGAACCCCATAGGTCCGGCAATCTTGGTCATCCCGTGATTTTGTCCCCACAACTGTACTGCGCGGAACAGGGCGTCCACCACCTCGTCATCATCGATGAAATCGACGAAGCCGAAACGCAGGGTCTTCTCCGAGAACTTCTCGTTGGCACGGCGGTTTATGATACCGGTGATACGTCCCACGGGCTTCCCGTCGCGGTAAGCCATATATGATTGTGCCTGGCAGAAGTCGAAAGCCGGGTTCTTTTCGGGCCGTAGCGTATTAATTTCGTCAAGCACCAGCGGCGGAACAAAATACTTGTTGCCCTTGTACAGGTCTATGCCGAAGTGGACATATTGCTTGAGGCTTTTCTTGACCGGTGCTATAGGTTTGATGATTACAGACATGTCTGAAATATTTGTATAGTGGTATTCAATGCTACATGGCCGTGGTCGGCTCGGGTTGCAGCAGCAGTATGAGGGCCAAGGCCGCCACCATTACGGCAAGGAAGGCTATGGCCAAAACATATATTCGTTTGGTGCTGCCGCCGGCAATGGCAAGACGCAGGGTCTGGACATCGCGATAGCGACGACGTGGATTGGGGTCGGTGCAACGCGCGGCCACGCGGGACATCACCGGGTCGCGACGCCCGGTACGTTCGAGCGTTTCGCGGATGACGGCACCATAGTTGTAGATGTCATCGTCCGTGTCGGCGTGCGACAACGACGAGCGTTGGTCAAAGCCGACGTCTATCAACTTGAGATTGCCTACATTCTCCGTAAATAGGATGGTCTCCGGACGTATGGGATGGTGTGCCAAATGGTTTTGTTGTATGTACTCCATAGCAGCCGGCAGCCGCGTAAGCAGCTGTTCGTACTGGTGGTCGGTAAGCCGTCCCTCGTCGATGAGGCGGCGCAGGCTGTCTCCGTATACATCATCGGTGATGATGCACCGGCCTATGCCGGCAATATCCTCGAAGTCGTTGATCATCACGATATTCGGATGCGAGAGGTTGTATCGCACCTCGAATTCCTTCTCGAGCATGGCCCGGTATTCGGGTTCGTCCTTAATTTCGGGACGCAGAGCTTTCAGCATCACCCATTTGCCGTGTTTCTTGGCCGTATAGACATTGTAGAATTCTTCGTCCCATTCGGGCAGATGTTCTATTTCGGTCCATTTGCCATCAGGCGTGTCGGGTATACGGTTCTCGGGTTTGACAGGATTGGCTGACATGGCGCTATATTGTTGGTTGCTACTTGGTAATGCGTCGTTGGCGGTGTTATCTTTTGCCGCCATAGGCGGCCGAGATGATTTACTTTATGATGGAAGCTTTTAATCTTTGAAACTTGCGTCCGAAAGTCCGGCTTCGATGGGTTACATATCGTCAAAGGATATGACGTTAGTCTTTGTCGGCTGCGTATTGTCGTGACGCGCGGTTGCTCCGGTTCCGGTCTTGGCACTATTGCCCTTGCCTATTATGCCGGCGTACCCGGCACGCGGCGACTCGGATATAAATCGGCTTATAGAC
>OCQZ01000396.1_pt1 | contig 13553 bp, 10 predicted proteins | sample 1538921 | NCBI WGS metagenome assembly OCQZ01 (sample SAMN03418269, study PRJEB22391) | human gut metagenome | biome: human-gut; feature: organic feature; material: feces | host: Homo sapiens | place: Tanzania | collected 2013-01 | reverse complement strand
AAACTGATAGGCCGCCGCTTTCCCCAAAGCGACGGCCTGTTGTATATAAAACGAACTTAACAAATAGACAACAAAAAGAACTTTTGTCTGTCCAAGGACAAAGGTATCAAGATTTATCGAATATCCAAAACTTTTTCGTAATTTTTTAAAACGATTTTTGCGTCAATTGTTCATGAAAGCACCGTTGTTTGCTTACAGATTGATGCAAAATGCCGCTTCGAGACACTTCTGAGGGGGATTCTGTGCAAGATGATCCGGCGATGTTCCGTCTGGACCGCACCATTGGTGGCGGCAAGATTTAAAAGGTTTTTACCCGTTTCTGTACTCACTTGGTGTCATTCCTGTGTGTGCCTTGAAGAACTTGTAGAACACGGACGGATTCGGGAAATGCAGTTTGAAAACGATCTCCTTAATGCTGTCGTCGGTGTACTTGAGCATATTCTTGGCCTCCAGAATCACGAACGAGTCGATCCAGTCCGGCGCCGACCGTCCGCTTACCTGCTTGATAAGCTTGGAAAGGTATTTGGGTGTCAGGCCAAGATGGCTCGCATAGAAGGCCATGTTCCTTTCTGAGGTGTGATGCTCGGTGACGAGCGCCATGAAATGCTCGAAAATCAGTTTTACTCTCGTGTTGACCGCCGCTCCAGGCAACTCGGGGGTTCTGGCCGCACTCTTCTCCATTAGTCCTCCGAGAACATAGAACAGCGAAGCTATCAAAGAACCGACCGCCTCCCTTTTGTTCGGCACATCCGAGGACAGGATTACCCCTATAAGATCCAAATATTTGGAACAGAATGCGATGTTCCTGTCGTCAAGCTGAATGCATGGTTCCGTCAGCAATTTCAGCCGATCGTCGAAAATTTTCTTAAAGTCGAAACTTATGCTGGAAAGATACTCCTTGGAGATCGCCACGACAATGAACTCGAATCCGTTGTCGCCTTCATTGCCCAGCCTGTTTATCTTTATGATGTTCCCCGGGGTGCCGATGAACAGCGTACCCTTGACCACTTTGTAAGACCGAAGGTTGATCTCCACGTTCAGCTCTCCTGATTTGCAGAAAATAGCGATGTACGCATCGCTGCGGCAAGGATATCTCAGAAACTGGAGATTGTCGCTGTATTTGACGTCCATGATGAAAAAGTCATCTCCGAGCTGGAACTCGTTCTGGACGGGGACGAGTTTCCTGATCTGCTTAAGACCTATGTTCAATAATGAATCTGGCATTCCATAAAATGTTTTTAGCGTCTGGCGGCAAAATTAGGAAATATTCTTGTCATTGCAAAATTTCGCAATATTCTACCTTTTGACAATTATAGAGTCCAATCGTTCATTCTAATGGTATAATTTGGCAGTCAATTTGTAGTGAAGCCTATCGCTTGTAAGAAGAACAAAAAATTTATGAATATGAACAAGTACTTTGTCAAAATCTCAACATTGGTCGCTATGGCTCTTGTGCCAGTTGCGATGAATGCCCAGCAGACGTTGACGCTGGAGCAGTGCCGCGAAATGGCAATCGAGAACAACAAGACCTTGAAACAGGCCGAGACCAAGATTGAAATGGCAGGCTATGACCGTAAGATAGCGTTCGCGAATTATCTTCCGAATATCTCGGCGACAGGCGCGTACATCTATAACGCCAATGACATCGCCCTTGTCAGCGACGCCACCTCGCAGAAGCTCCAGAATATGGGAACGCTCATACATTCCCAGACTCAAGGTTTCGCTCAGGAACTGATGACCGCTATAAAATCCAATCCGGCGGCCGCTCTTGAATATGCCAACAGCCCTATGTGGCAGACGGTTCTCGGAGCGCTTTCGCAGACGGATATGTCACAGACAATCAACGCCCTTGGCAAGGAGATCGATGACGCTTTCCATCCGGATATGCAAAACATTTTCGCAGGTGCCGTGACAGTTCAGCAACCGGTGTTTGTGGGAGGCAAGATCATAGCTGCCAACAAGATTGCCAAATTGGCGGAAGAGCTGTCAAAGACCCAGTACGACCAGCAGTACCAGCAGGTTATGGTTGATGTTGATCAGGCATATTGGCAGATTGTTTCCATCGCGAACAAGAAGAAGCTTGCCGATGCCTACGCCGACCTTCTTCACAAGATGGAGCACGATGTGGATCTTTTTGTCAAGGAAGGTGTGGCCACGGAGTCTGACGCTCTCCAGATAAAGGTGAAAGCCAACGAGGCGGACATGCTCAAAACCAAGTCCGACAATGGCTTGACCCTTGCCAAAATGCTTCTTTGCAAGCAGATAGGTCTTGATCTCGACACCGAGATTGTACTTGCTGACGAAACCCTCTCCGACATTCCTGTCCCTCAGATGGGTGCGGACAAGGATTTGGATCAGATATATGCCGACAGGCCGGAGACAAAGAGCCTTGAGCTGGCCTCTCAAATCTATGACGGAAAAGTCAGGGTGGCAAGAGCCGACATGATGCCGAAAATAGCTTTGATGGCTTCGTATTCGGTGACCAATCCTAATATTAAGAATGGATTCCAGAAGGACTGGGGTGGATTCTTCAACGCCGGCGTGATGGTGAACATTCCGATCTTCCACGGATTCGAAGCCATGAGCAAGACTCGTAAGGCCAAGGCGGAGGCCACCCTTTACAGAACCCAGCTTGAGGATGCCAAGAACCTCATCAACCTGCAGGTGACCCAGTTGCGCAAGCAGGAAGGCGAGGCGTTCGAGAAGCTCACGATGGCTCAGAACAACCTGTCCAGCGCTGAGGAGAATCTCCGCACCGCGACTGTCGGCTTCGAGGAAGGCGTGATCGAGACCAACACCGCGCTCGCCGCCCAGACCGCTTGGCTAAAGGCTCATTCTGAATATATCGACGCTGGAATCGAGCTTCAGATGCTCGCCGCCAACCTGAACAAGGCGGAAGGCAACAACCATGCTCAGACAAAATAAGTTAAGGGATAATAATAAAAAACAAAGAATATTATGGAAAAGGAAAAGAAAAGCTACAATCTTGTGATTGGCATTGTGGCGCTGATCGTAATCATCCTTCTGATCGCCGTCATCGGCTATTTCGTCTCTAAACCTAAGCCTCTGATGATTCAGGGCGAGGCAGAGGCCAGTGAGTATCGTGTGTCCGGCAAGGTTCCGGGCAGGATCGAGGAACTTTACGTCAAGGAAGGCCAGATGGTCCACAAGGGAGACACCGTCGCCCTCATCGACTCTCCTGAGGTACGTGCCAAGCTGGCGCAGGCCAACGCCATCAAGGCGGTTGCCAGCTCACAGAGCAGAAAGGCTCAGAACGGAGCCCGCAAGGAGCAGATCGCCGGAGCCTATGAGCTTTATCAGCAGGCTCTTGTGCAGGAAGACGTGATGAAGAAGTCTTTCGACAGGATCCAGAGGCTCTATGACCAGAAAGTCATCGCGGCTCAGAAATACGACGAGGTAAAGGCCAAGTACGATGCCTCCGTCGCTCAGACAAAGGCAGCCAAGAGTCAGTATGACATGGCTGTCAACGGAGCGCGCGAGGAGGACAAGGCTGCGGCCAAGGCTCTCGTCGATCAGGCTAACGGCGCGTTGATGGAGGTGGAGTCTTATCTGAGCGAGCTGTACCTTACGGCTCCTGCTGACGGAATCATCTCGGCTCTTTTCCCTAAGGTCGGCGAGCTTGTCGGCCAGGGAGCGCCTGTCGCCAGCGTTACGGACCTGAATGATGTATGGTTCACGTTCAATGTGCGTGAGGACTACCTCCACGGCATGAAGCAGGGCGACAAGATCACGGTGATCATCCCGGCCCTTGACGGCAAGGAGGTTCCGGCCACCATCAACTATGTGGCTGTCCGTGAGTCCTACGCCACGTGGAAGGCCACCAAGGAAACTGGTATGTACGATGCCAAGACCTTTGAGGTCAGGGCCGTTCCGGATGTGACGGTGGACGGTGTCCGTCCAGGTATGTCCGCAATCGTTAAGTAAGGACTATCATCATGACTAATTGGCAGAGAATAATTGCGGTGGCCCGCCGCGAGCTCAGGATCATCAGGCAGCGTCCGATCTATCTTCTGGGTTCGGTAGGCGTGATAGCCTTCTGCGCCATATTCTTCCTGACATTTCTGAAGGACGGTCTGCCGAGTGATGTTCCGATCGGTCTTGTGGACTACGACTACTCGTCCACCTCAAGGAATTTCTGCCAGCAGCTGGACGCCACCCAGTTGGGAAAGGTTGTCCACTACGATTCGTTCGCGGCTGCCAGAGAAGACATGAACAGAGGCAAGATCGCGGCTGTCTGTGTCGTTCCTGTGGGGATGAACGATGACATCCAGGCGAACCGTCAGCCGAAGATCACGTTCTACGTCAACGGCTTGTACTTCGTCAGCGGGGCGCTTGCGTGGAAGGATCTTCTTCAGATGGTCAATCTGACCAACGGAGCCGTGCAGAGGCAGGCCTTCAGGGCAAGAGGCTACAACGACAGCCAGATCATGGGCATGATCCGTCCTGTGGACGTGGATGTCCATCAGATCGGCAACGTCGGCACCAACTACAACTACTACCTCAGCAGCGTCCTGCTGCCGGGTGTGCTGGAGATGATCGTGATAATCGTCCTGATATATTCATTGGGAGCGGAGCTTAAGTATGGTACCTCCAGGCATCTGCTGCAGACCTCCGGCAACTCGATCGTGACCGCCCTCGCCGGCAAGCTGCTGGTGTGGACGCTGACATTCTCGGCGATCGGGCTGATACTGATCCTGCTGCTCTTCCATAGGCTGCATTTCCCGTTGGCGGGATCCATCTGGAACATGTTTTTGGGCATATTCCTTATGATCTTCGCCAGTGAGGCGATCGCCATATTCATCCTTGAGATGCTTCCTGTGCCGAGGTTGGCGTTGAGTATCGGCGCTCTTTACAGCGTGCTTGGATTCTCCCTCTCGGGCTTCACGCTTCCGATCGAGGCCATGCCGCCTTACATCCAGGGACTTGCGGCGGCGTTCCCGTTGCGTCATTATTATCTGTTCTATGTCCAGGAGGCCATATTCGGAGCCGGATTCGCCGGATGGTGGAAGCAGGTGATCTACTTGCTGATCTTCATTCTGTTGCCGCTCATAGGTCTTCTGCGACTCAAGAAGGCCTACATTCATCAGAACTTCCCTAAAGACTAAGTGACATGAAAAATACATACGCAAAAACATGGATCAAGGACTTCTGGGGCATATTCTGTCATGAGCTTCGACAGATTTTCTCAGACAGCGGCGTGCTGCTGATCTTCCTTGTCGCCGGACTTGCCTATCCGCTGCTTTACAATGTCGTTTACCTAAACGGTATTCTTTCAGAGACTCCCGTTGCCATTGTTGACAATTGCGACAGCCCGGACAGCCACCGCTTCATCAGGGAGATCGACGCCACCCGAGAGGTCGAGGTCGCGGCGAAATGTATGAATATGGCCGAGGCGGAAAAAATGATGCAGGAACGCAAAGTCAACGGTATCATCTATTTCCCTTCCGACTTCACAGAGAAACTGGCCAGAAACGAGACCTCCACATTCTCCGTCTATGCGGACATGAGCAGTTTCCTCTACTACAAGAACGCTCTCATGGCCACCAACTTCGTGATGCTTCATGAGATCGGTCAGATCCAGATGCAGAGGTTCTCATCCCTCGGGATGACGGAACAGGCAGCGTCCCAGACTGTCAAGCCGCTCGGCTACGAGGACAATAATCCCTACAACAGGGCCTTCAACTACAGTTTCTTCCTGATCTCGGCCATCCTGATGATCATCATCCAGCAGACGCTTTTCTACGGAATGTCACTGCTGGTAGGAACCGCAAGGGAGAGGAACCGCAGTTTCGCATCGCTTCCTGACAGACTTGAAGGTCACGGTGTCGGGCGTGTGGTCATGGGACGTGGAGGCGCCTACTGGCTGCTGTACATTGCCGTGGGCATGTACATAGCCTTCATCGTCCCCGCAATATTCGGAATCCCTCAAAGAGGTGAGTTCAAGGATGTCCTTGCGATGCTGGTCTTCTTCATCACTGACTGTGTGTTCTTCAGCATGGTCTGGAGCACGCTGATCACGAGGAGGGAGTCCGTGTTCATCCTCTTTCTGGCGATGTCGCCTGTGGCTTTGTTCCTGACCGGTTGCTCATGGCCGACATTCGCGTTCCCGGGCTTCTGGAAGGTGTTCTCCTACATATTCCCGTCCACTTTCGGCGCGCAGGGTTTCATCAACCTCAGCACTGCCGGTGGCGAGATGGGAGCGGCTGACGTGCAGATGAAGGCCATGATCATCCAGACGGTCATCTATTTCTTCCTTGCATGCGTGGCTGTCTATGCCGAGAACTGGGTACTGCGTCACAAGGAGCAGATCCGTCAGAGGAGTGAGCGGCTCGCCAAGCGTGTCGGCATCGACAGCGCCGAGGACGCTAAGATCATCGCCGGGGAATAGGACATGATCCGGTAAAGAGAAAACTCCCTCCCGAATTTTGGTAACGTGCAAAATTCGGGAGGGAGTTTTCTCTTTACCGGTTGCTGAACCTACCGAAGTGGCAGTCGTTCTGCAGTTATATGTCTGCTTTTATTATTCCCCGACGTGGAACGCCACGCGGAGTTCCTCGATCTCCTCGTCGGTGATCGGGTTCAGCTTGCCCAAAGGAGCGGCGAGGATCAGCGAGCGGGCGCTGAAATCCGCCACCTCAAGACGGTCGAACGTGTTGATGAGCTGGTCACCGGTCACGACGACGGAATCGTTTTCCAGCATCACGAACGGTCTCTGTTTGAACTCATCGGCGAGTTCTGTCAGATGCTCGTTGTACTGGCTTCCGAATGGGAATGTAGGAATGTCCTGAAGGAATATCCAGCTCTCCGGGATGGTGCGTACATCGAACTTCACTCCGGTTGTGCAGAATCCCATCAGGGCAGGGGACTGGGTCAGGATGATCGAATTGACCTTAGGGTTGCGGCGGTAGATCTCGTAATGGAGAGCCACCGAACGGCTTGCGTTCTTCCCGGCCTCTACCATTCCGTCTTTGATCTGCACGATGTCTTCCGGCTCAAGATCCCAACGCTGCATGCTGGACGGAGTGATGAGGAAATCATTGCCTCTCCAGCGCACGGATGCCGTACCGTAGGAACTGCACATAAGCCCTTGTGAGCAGGCTCTGCGGACAATTTTGCAGATTTCCGTGCGGATTGCCCTCTCATCTGAAGGGTGCGTTACGTTCATAAAGTGTTGGAACGGAACGTTCACGGCTTTCTCGTGCTGGAGGATCTGATCCTCGCTGAGGTATTTAGGCTCTCCCAAAGTCTTGGCGTTCAGGATTGTGCGCGCGCAGAGCTCCAGGGTCTCAAACCTCTGGTAAGCATCAGCGATGTCCTCACCGGCAACCACGACACCGTGGTTCTCCATGATGACGGCCTTGTAGTCCGGGTTCTTCTTGAATTCTGCCACAATTTTCTTTCCCAGAAGCTCGCTTCCAGGGAGGGCATATTCAGCGAATCCGACAGGGCCGCAGGTCTCGCGCGCCTGAGGGATGATGCTTGTGTCCGGCACCTGGTGAACCATACTGAAGGTGACCAATCCAGGAGGGTGGGCGTGGATCACTGAATGAATATGCGGGTTCATCTTGTAGATGGCCTTGTGGAAAGGGTACTCGGATGAAGGTCTGTGAGGTCCGATGATGGTTCCGTCAGCCTTCACGCACATGATGTCCGCCGGAGTCAGCGAACCTTTGTCAATCGCCGCCGGGGTGATCCACATATCTCCGTTCTCGTCCATGATGGACAGGTTTCCGCCGGAGGTGGTGGTCATCTCGCTGCGATAAATCCTGCCGATGATGATAGCGATCTGCTCGGCCGGATGCATCAGATTTACGTCAAGTTGTTTCATGATATTAATGAATTACATTGGAAGTCGCTTTACTTTGCCTGAAGTCAAGGTCGCTTCCCGGATTTACAATTATGCCAGCATGACCTGCCCTCCCGTCACAGGGATGGCCTGTCCGGTCTCTCCGGTCTGGTCGATGGCGTAGAGGATGGCCTTGCAGACATCCACTGGGTTGCAGCCCTTGCGCATAGGCACCTGGGCGAGATAGTAGTCCTTGACATCCTGCACGGTCTTCGCTCCCGGAACCTTGCCGGCGTTGAGGTACTGGATGAACAGGCCGTTCTCCGGGTTGCTCCACAGAGGACCATCGTAGTAGTTGCCAGGGCAGATGCTGTTGACTTTCACCCTGTAAGGGGCGAGCTCAAGCGCGAAGGACTGGGTCAGGCCTATTCCACCGAACTTGCCGCCGGCGTAGGCGAAGTTGGCCTTGCTGCCGCGCAGGCCGCTCTTGCTGTTGACCTGGATGATGTCGGCGAAATATTCAGGATCATATTTCGTCTCGATTTTCATTATGTGAGAGGCGACCTTCGCGCAGAAGAAATAGGCTTCGTAGTTGATCTTGGTGACGAACTCGAAGTTCTCAGGGGTCATCACGTCCAATCCGCCGGCGCGGACAACCCCGGCGTTGCTGACGAACGCGTCAAGCGCGCCGAAGTTCACGATTGTCTCCTTCATTAGGTTCCGGAGGCTCGCCATATCAGCGACATTTGTCTTTACGAATATGGCCTTGTTGGCTCCAGCCTTCTCGTTGAAGCTGGCGGCGGTCTTCTCGCCGGTCGCCTCGTTGAGGTCGGCCACCACGATGTTGGCTCCCTGGGCCATCAGCTCACGGGCGATGCCTTCTCCGAATCCCTGGGCGGCTCCGGTCACGATGATCGTGCGGCCTTCCACACGGCCTTTGGATGCACTGGAGGCCACCTTGCGGCGGTAATTCTCCACCTCCCAGTTGTCGATGAAGTCGATCCAAGCCCGCTCCATCGGATGCTCACCGCCGAAGCTCTGCGCATAGAACGCTACCTTCATCGCGTCCGTGAACACATCGGTGATGATCTGTGCGTTCCTGGAGCTGTCTCCCACGGCGATGAGTCCGATTCCTTTGATGAACAATACCTTAGGCGTGTAGCCTTTCCCGCTTACGAAAGCCTCGATTTCCTCCTCGGCCTGCTTTAAAATCTCTTCATCTGACTCGGCTTCAATGAATATGTACGAGCTCTTGCAGTACACGATGATGTCCGGGGTGAACGGCTTGGCGATCATCTTGAAGTTTCCTTCAATGAAATAATCCACAAGGGCGTTCTTCGTGACTTTCAAGGTCTTGAAGCCCCGGCCGGAGCGCGAGAGCATCTGCCGGATAGCCGGAACGACATCCGTAACAGTCTCCGAGACAGCCGTGTCACCCTCCGGAAGAGCGGCGACCTTGGCCTCAAGTTTTCCAAGGACTTCTGAATATATTCCCTCAATCTCAGCGGTGGTGTCCCCACCCACGAATATTCCGTGATTCTGAAGGAATATCACCTGGGGTTCCTTGCCTATCTCAGCCTTGTAGGCCTTTATCCGGTCATAGACCTTCTTGAAAAGCGTGTAGCCCGGGTCGGTATATTCAATGTAAAGGGCATCCGGGAATATCTCCTTGCACGCGGCCTCGGCGTTCACCGAGCACATCAGGCCGTTGACAAGGGTAGGGTGGAGGTGAACCACGAAGGCGAATCCCATGCAGTTGTGCAGGGATGTCTCCACTGAAGGCCTTCTGTCCTTTGTTATACAGGCCACGGAGAGGTCGTTCTTGACCTGTTCCTCACGTATCGCCGTGTCCTCATTGTAGGCCTTCTCTCCCATCTCGTTCAGAAGAGCTCTGTCAAGGACAGCGAACCCGTCCTCCGTTATAGTAGCGAGGGCGTGGCCGCTGGCCTTCACCCAAAGTCTGTTCTCATCCTTGTAGGAAGTGTTGCCACCTCCGGCGATCACGAACCTGGAGTCCTGTCCGAACTTCCGGGAAATCGCGATAAGGTCTTCAATCTGTTTCATATTCGTGTGTCAATTATGTGTTCTGTTCGCTGAGCTAAATGGCTAATGTCTTGCGGATCAGCTCGTCTCCCGCTTCGATGGAGTTCAGCCCAGCCTGGTGTGCGGCCACCGCGCAGGCTCCTCTGTAGTTGGTCTCGCGCAGTTTTTCGCTGAGTCCTTCGGCGTTGTCGCGGGTGCGCAGACGGATCGGCTCCAGCGCCGGAGTGTTGTGCTCCGAGCCGAAAGTGACGATGAAGCCCTCGTCCTGAAGGTAACCGGAATATTCCTCAAGCACGGCCGTCGTGTTGCGGGTCGTGATGAATTCCACGGACTTGATTCCGCGCTTTTTCAGCGTGTCGGCGGCCTTCTGGAGGTCGCCCTCGAAGTCGGTGAAGTTGCCTTTCGCGTCGTCCGCGAGGAACGGGTAGGTAGGGATTCCGCCGGCGGCCTTGATGATTTGGCAGACTGTCTCCATCGGCAGGAACGCCTTAGGATCCTCAGGCACGAACGCCGCGCCTCCGGCCTTGAGCAGTTTGCTTCTGATCTCGTTTTCCACAGCCGCCTCGTTGTCCGGTGCGGATTTCAGTGGCTGTCCGCCGAAGATCCTCTCGTAGAGGGCGAGCCTGTCCTGGATTTTGTCGGCTTTGGCGTCAACCGCCATCCTGAGAGCCTTCGCAAGGTGACGCTCACGCACCGATCCTCTGGTCAGTTCCTTGACGATATGTTTGAAATCAACGTTGAATCCGGCCTTGACCTCATCCAGATGGGCGTTCAGTTTGGCGCACATCCTTTCAACCTGGGCGTTGGACTCAGCCCGTACATCGGCGAGCATCTGAGCCTCTTTGCCGCTGAGTATCACCGGGTAGGCCAGTCCCTTTCCGCTCAGGTAGGTGCGTCCCGGGTTGTTCGGGTCGTTCACTCTTAATCCGGCGGCCTGGTCCTCGCTGTTCAGAGAGATGAACTCGATGTTGAACATCGGGTAGAGATGCCTTGCGGCGCATTCGTCATTCCACTCCCTGTAGCCGTCGAGGCTGTAGAAGTCATTGATTCCCACAACTTCGACACCTTCGGCGGCGGCCATATCAAGGGCTTGTCTCACGTCTTTGAAGGCGCTGAAGGAGTACGGTGTGTGCAGATGGGCGTTAACGTCGATTATCGTTTTCATATTCATGAATATTCTTTGCTCAAAGTTAGTAATAATCTTATAAAGGTCATTCTGCAATGCGGATTTTTGAAGCCATTCGGTCAATTTTGAAATTAATTTGCTAAATTTGTGGAATATGCCACGAAATATTTTCGATAACATAAAACATCTTACAAATGGAAAAGAAACAACAAGGTAACATTTTCGCTATTGTGATTATGTTCTTCCTGTTCGCGATGATCTCATTCGTGACGGGATTCCAGAATCCGTTCGGAGTCATCGTGAAGCAGCAGTTCGCCGCTTCGAACTTTATGTCCCAGCTGGGCAACGCCGCCAACTTCATCGCTTATGCGTTTATGGGCCTGCCTGCCGGTATGATCCTGTCCAAGAAGGGCTACAAGTTCACCGCCCTCGCGGCCGTGACCGTAGGATTTGTCGGAGTCGGCATCACATTCCTTTCAGGAATCGCCGGCAGCTTCGCAGTCTATCTTCTCGGCGCGTTCATCTCTGGTTTCTCAATGTGTATGCTCAACACGGTTGTGAACCCTATGCTCAACACTCTCGGCGGTGGCGGAAACAAGGGTAACCAGCTCATCCAGTGGGGCGGATCCTGCAACTCCTTGAGCGCCACGATCGTGCCTGTGCTCGTGGGTTATCTCATCGGTGACGTTACGAAGGACACTCAGATCGCCGACGCCAATCCGGCGCTCTTCATCGCGATGGGCATTTTCGCTCTGGCGTTCATCATCATCGCGGCCTCGCATATTCCAGAACCTGAGCTTGAGGCGGCTGCTGCTTCCGGAAAGACGCAGCAGCTCACCATCGGCGAGAGCGTCAAGGGAGCCCTCTCCTTCAAGCATTTCGTGCTTGGTATCATCGCCATATTCGTCTATGTGGGTGTCGAGGTAGGTATTCCTAACTTCGTGAACCTATACATGACATCCGCCGAGATCGGCATCAGCGCCGCTGTGGCTGGAACAATTGTCGGGATGTACTGGTTTCTCATGCTTTGTGGTCGTCTCGTGGGAGCTTCCGTCGGAGGGAAGGTCTCCAGCCGCGCCATGGTCAGCTTCGTGGGCACTGTCGCCATCATATTCCTTCTTCTTGGAATGTTCCTTGGTGACACGACAACCGTCAAGTTCCCTGCGATCACCTCTCAGCTCTCATTCTCCCTCGCCGAGATTCCGATCGGAGTGATGTTCTTCATCCTTTGCGGTCTCTGCACATCCGTGATGTGGGGCGCCATATTCAATCTCGCTGTCGAGGGCCTCGGCAAGTACACATCTATCGCTTCCGGCCTGTTCATGGTGATGGTTTGCGGTGGTGGAATCCTACCTCTCATCCAGGGTGCCGTCGCTGACGCCACCAACTATCTGATGAGTTACATTGTTGTCATCATTGGTGTGGCCTACATCCTTTGGTACGCACTCTTCGGCTCTAAAGTAAAGAAAACCGCTTAATTTGAAATCCCGTCCCGGTGGGGTTCTCCACCGGGACTTATCATAGCCAAATATTATGGAACAGAATCTAGTAATAGGAATAGATGTCGGTGGACAGACCACCAAATGCGGGGTTGTTGACGCGCGCGGAACCGTGCTCGCCCAGACAGTCATCCGTTCAGACTCCTACACTACTGTCGAGCCTTACATCGAGGAACTTGCCGCGGCGCTGAAGAAGATCATCACCGATGCCGGTGCCGAAGGGCAGATCCGTGGAATCGGTGTGGGCGCTCCTAACGCCAACTACTACACCGGTGAAGTCGAGAATGCCGTTAACCTTTCTTGGGGAAGAGCTGGTTCGATTCCTTTCGCCAAGATGCTTACCGAAGCGATGGGCGGCATCCCTGTGACCCTAACCAACGACGCCAACGCCGCCGCGATGGGTGAGATGACCTACGGTGCCGCGAGAGGTATGAAGAATTTCATTATGATCACCCTCGGAACCGGTGTCGGCAGCGGAATCGTCATCAACGGTGAGATGGTCTATGGCCACGACGGATTCGCCGGCGAGCTTGGCCATACCACGATCGTGCGCCACAACGGCCGTCATTGCAACTGCGGAAGAAACGGTTGCCTTGAGACCTACTGCTCAGCGATCGGAGTCGCCAGAACCGCCCGCGAGTGGCTGGATATGAGCGATCAGCCATCGGCCCTCCGCAGCCTTGACAGCATCTCATCAAAGGATGTCTATGAGGCCGCCAAGGAAGGCGATGCCCTTGCCATCAAGATCTTTGAATATACCGGAACCCTCCTCGGCCAGGCTTTCGCCGACTTCATCGCGTTCTCCTCTCCTGAGGCCATCGTTCTCTTCGGCGGTCTCGCCAGAAGCAAGGAGTTCCTCACCGAGCCGATCCTCCGTTCGATGAACGACAACGTTCTCCCTCTCTGGAAGAACAAGGTCCAGCTCGTATATTCCCAGCTCAAGGAGTCCGACGCCGCCATCCTCGGCGCCTCCGCCCTCGCCTGGGAACGATAGCCTTTCCCGATGCGGCGTTTGGCTTGGTCTTGAAGCCTTGCCGGATGCCGTCGCCAGAGCGAGCCTCCCTCCAGCCGTGGAGCG
>OCQZ01000382.1_pt1 | contig 13694 bp, 12 predicted proteins | sample 1538921 | NCBI WGS metagenome assembly OCQZ01 (sample SAMN03418269, study PRJEB22391) | human gut metagenome | biome: human-gut; feature: organic feature; material: feces | host: Homo sapiens | place: Tanzania | collected 2013-01 | reverse complement strand
GTACCCCCGGCTAAGGAGAGTTTTACAACCGCCGCAACGTGAATGAATACCTCGGCTTTGAGGACTACCGCTTCCTCGACGGTTATTTTGATCGTTTCACCGATCAGGGCGCCGCATCGGACGATATATTCTTCCCGCAGCTCCTTGAGCTGTATCGGGAAGCGCAGAAGTCCGGCAAGCCGGTGTTTTCGTTCAACGTCAGCTATCAGGGTCACGGGCCTTATGCCCACGACAGTTGCTATTACCCCTCTCAGAACTGGGACGGTAACGGTTATTCGGACTACGCCAGATGCATTATGAACAACTACCTCGCCTCACTTCAAAGCACCGGAGTGTCCCTTGCGTTGTTTATCGAGGAGCTTCGGAGTGACCCCGAACCCGTCGTCGTGCTGCTCTACGGCGACCACAAGCCGTGGCTCGGCGACAACTCCGCCGTTTACGAGGAGCTTGGCATCCCCGTCAACACCTCCACCGAGGAGAACTTCCGCAATATGTACGCCACGAAGTATCTCATTTGGGCAAACGACGCAGCCAAAGAGGTCCTCGGTCACGAGATCATCGGCACGGGTCCCGACATAAGCCCCTGCTATCTGATGAACGTTCTCTTTGACCGCCTCGGATGGGAGGGCGACTCGTATATGCAGTACATGAGTGATATGATGGAGGTGCTGCCCGTCATTCACTCAAGCGGCATCTTCTTTGAGTACGGCAAATGCACCACCTGCCTTGAGGTCGAGACGAAGGCGCTGTACGACGAGCTTTTATGCGTCGAATATTACAGGTTTGAAAATTTCTCGGAGGACAAATGACATGACTGCCGGAGAGGACTTTGTAAAGAAAATAAAGCCGTTCGGCTGCGTCCTGTTTTTGGCGCTGTTTGTGGGCTTCCTCGTGTTCTGCTTTACCGGAGGCGGCGCTCCCGTCAAGGGCTATTCCGCCCCGCACGACGCCGACTACTATGCCGAACACTTAGACGAGCTTCAGACCGAGCTTGAGAAAAACCTTTTCCCGAAGCTGCAAGGCGTTTGCGGCTGCGAGATAAAGGGCGACAAGCTCAGCGTCGTCATCACCGACGAGTATTTCGACGAGACCAAGAGCGATATTCTGTTTTACTACGACAAAAATTTATTTGTATTTCAAAAGGAAGATTGAGAAAATGAAAGACGGATTTATTAAGGTTGCCGCCGCTTCCCCGATGATCCGGGTAGCGGACACCGACTACAACGCAGACCGCATCATTGAGTGTATCGGCTCTGCAAGCGCAAAGGGCGTAAAGCTCATTTCCTTCCCCGAACTGGTCATAACGGGCTGCTCCTGCTACGATCTTTTCACGCACGGCGTCCTCCTCAGAGGCGCCGAGACCGCTCTTGAGAAGATAGTCAATGCGACGAAGAAGCTTGACATTCTCTCCGTCGTGGGACTTCCCTTCTCTCCCAAAGGCGGCGCTCTGTACAGCGTTGCCGCCGTTATCTACAAGGGCGAGGTCCTCGCCCTCATCCCCCGCACCGAGGTCTCCGGTACGGTGTTTGCCGCTCCCGAAAGCGACGAGGAGACTATCGTCTCCTTCGGCAGCAAGGGTCAGTTTGAGTGCGTTTTCGGCACCGAGGTCATCGTGACCGCGAACTTCCCCCGTGCGCTCGCACTCGGCGTTGAGCTTGGCGGCGACGCCACCGCTCCGATCTCCCCCGCAGTCCGCCATGCGCTGGCTGGCGCAAGCCTCATCGTGAGCCTTGCATCCTTCCCTGCGACCGTAAGCTCCACCGACGAGGCAAAGGCAAGGATAAAGTACCGCTCCGAAAATCTCAAGTGCGCAATGCTTCTTGCCGCTCCCGGCAAGGGCGAAAGCAGCACCGACAACGTGTTCTCCGGTCTGTGCATGGTCGCCGAAAACGGTGAGATACTCGCCTCCGACGAGTGCGAGGACTGCATGGTCGTCACCGAGGTCGACATCGACTACATCGAGAACCTGCGCCGCAAGGCGGGCGTGTTCGGCACCATGCGCTACCCCCATTCCGAGGTGTACTGGGATAACGAGCTCGTCGAAACGACGCTTACCCGCAGCTACCGCAAGCTGCCGCATCTGCCCGAATTTGAAAAGGATATGGCAAACTACTGCCGCCGCATGATCGACATTCAGGTGTCGGGTCTTATTAAGCGCATGAAGTACGCAGGGCTTGACCACTGTGTCGTCGGCATCTCCGGCGGCGTCGATTCCACCCTCTGCGTCATGGTCTGCGCCGAGGCTGTAAAGCGCATGGGTCTGCCCAGCGAAAACGTCATCGCCTGCACGCTGCCCTGCTTCGGTACCTCCTCCCGCACGAAGTCCAACGCCATCATCGTCGCCGAACAGCTCGGCTGCGAGGTGCGTGTCATCGACATCGGCGAGAGCGTGTACAAGCACTTTGACGACATCGGCCACGCTCACGACGACTACTCCGTCGCCTTTGAGAACGCTCAGGCCCGTGAGCGCACGCAGGTGCTTATGGACATTGCAAACAAGGTCAACGGTCTCGACGTCGGCACCGAGGACCTCAGCGAGTTCGTTGACGGCTGGTGTACCTACAACGGCGACCACACGAGTATGTACGACGTGAACATGGGTCTCACCAAGACTCAGGTCCGTGCGGGCGTCCGCTTTATTGCGCAGCGCACCGAGGACAAGGTGCTTGCCGACGCTCTGTGGGACGTTCTTGACTGCCCCGTCACTCCTGAGCTGCTGCCCATAAGCTCCGACGAGATCGAGCAGAAGAGTGAGGAAACCGTCGGCTCCTACTCGCTTCAGGACTTCTTCACCCACAAGATGATGATCTGCGGCTTCTCCCCGGCGAAGACCCTGCGCATCGCAAAGACCGTGTGGCACGACGAGTTCTCCGACGAGGAGCTTGTAAAGTGGCTCACCAGCTACTGCAAGCGCTACTTCTCGCAGCAGTTCAAGCGCAGCTGCCTCATGGACGGTCCGGCGGTCGAGGCCTTCTCCGTCTCACCGAGAAACGGCTTCCTCATCCCCTCCGATGCGGAAAACACCCTGTTCATAAAGAGCCTCGACGAGCTTAAATAAACGCAAAAGCACACGGTGCATCTTCGATGCACCGTGTATTTTTTGCGGCAATACCGACATTAAAAATTCCGGCAGCACACGGGGTGCTGCCGGAACTCGTTTATATTATGCGCTTTCGGCACTCATTGAGCGTCGTTTGAGATCACTTGATACCGGTAGTATCTACAAAGATCCTTACTAAGATGGTTGCAGCCTGTCCGCGGGTTGCGGTCTCGTCCGGTCCGAAGTGGCCGTCAGCGAAGCCCTTGAGCAAGCCTTCATTTGCCATGACGTTGACTGCCTCGACATACGGAGCTGCGATGTCGTCCTTGTCGGTGAAGTTGTAGGTTGCCTTCAGCTCGTCGGGTGCAGGACCGTGTTTCTGAACGAGGTAGCGGTACAGCATGGTTGCCATCTGAGCACGGCTTATTGCCTGGTTGGGACGGAAGGTGTTGTCCTCGTAGCCCTTGATGATGCCGTTCTCAACGCCCCATGCAACAGCCGTCTTGTATGCGTCGCTGATGGTGTCGGCGTCGGTGAAGCCAAGCTCTATCTCGGTCTTGCCTTCGGGGATCTTAACTGTGGGAGAGCCTGCCGCACGGTACAGCATGGTGATGAACTGTGCACGGGTGACCTGTGCGTTGGGCTTGAAGGTGCCGTCTGCATAGCCGTTGATGATGCCCGCTGCTGCTGCCAGCTCGATGCCCTCACGGTAACCGGAGTTGTCGATGTCGGTGAAGTACTTGATTGTGATGCGGCCGTCGGGTCCTGCATACTTCTCACCGATAACGCCGTTCAGCTCTTCCTTTATGTAGTCCATAAGGATGGTGTCAAGGGTGTAGCCGGTGTCGATGCTGCCTTCGGATCTTGCGAATGCATAGTAGGTGTCGCCGCCTGCTGCGGTGAAGTTGTTGGTTGCAACTGCATAGGTTGCGTTGGGATCGAAGGGCTTGCCGTTAACCTCGTCGATGGTGACGCGGTTGATGGACTTGGGGCCGTAGTAGGTGGAGTTGGGGTAGGTCTCTGCGTTTGCGTCATACTGAGCCGTGGTGTCAACGGTGATCTTCATGCCTGCGATCTGGGGGAAGCCGCCGACTGCGCCGGGAGTGCAGTAGGTGGAAGCCTCAAGAGCCTCAAGAAGGTCAGCGCCCTTGACGTAAACGACGGTCATGGTGTTGCCGAAAGGCAGAACGGTGAATACGTTGTTCTTGGTGATGTCGCCCTTGTGGATCCATGCACGGATGCCGCCGCCGTTGGTTACCGCAACAACGTTCTCTGCGGGAACCGCAAGGCTGTCTGCGTCCTTAAGGATCTGCCACATCATGGAGTCGGTGATGAGGTCGCCGAGGTTGGTCTCCATGTTGCGGTTGCCGGGTGCCTTGTTGCCGGTGAGCTCGACTTCGCTCTTTGCGAAGACTTCGCCGTACTCGGCGTTAATGCGGTCAACGATGACCTTTGCCGCTGCTGCGACGGTCTCGTCCTTTGCGGACTCCTTGGTCACTTTAACGAGCTTGTTGCTTTCGATGGTCTTGGTTGCGTTGTCGATAACGATAACGCCGATGTTCTCAAACTTGGTGCCGGTGGACTGGATGGGTTCGCCGGAAGGACCCTTCTCCATGACGGAGTGAGAGTGACCGTCGATGATGAAGTCGATGCCCTCGACCTTTGCGAAGAGGTCGACGGAACGGTTGGGTTCGGATTCGCCGTCAATGCCGAGGTGTGCGAGGCAAACGATGATGTCTGCGCCGGCATTCTTGAGAGCTGCGACCTGAGCCTGAGCACACTCATACATCTTATCACCGCCGAGGAACTGGAGTCCCTTGATGAGAGCGGGGTTTGCCTTGGTCTGGGTCTCGGGAGTCTCAAGGCCGAAGAAGCCGATCTTCACGCCGTTGACTTCCTTGATAGCGGTTGCATCAAAGATGCTCTTGCCGTCTGCGCCGAGAACGTTTGCGCAGAGGACCTTGAACTGAGCCTCGCTCATGTTGCTCTTGAGCTGGCCATAGCCGTAGTCAAATTCGTGGTTGCCGAGGGTTGCAAAGTCGTAGCCTGCGGCGTTCATCATCTTGACGGCGTCAAGACCCTTGGTGCTGCTGACATAGGTGGTACCCTGGCTGTAGTCGCCGGCATCAACGAGGATGACGGTTGCGCCCTGTGCTTCGTACTCAGCCTTGAGAGCTGCGATGTTGGCATAGCCTTCGATTGCGCCGTGAACGTCGTTGCTGTGGAGAATGACGGTCTTTCCATCAAAGGGCTTGGGCTGCTCCTGTGCCTTAACGGTACCTGCGATGCCCATCTCATAGATGTAGAGTGCGCCTGCGTTGGTGCCGGAGCCGCCTTCAGATTTCGGATGTGCGCCCTCGGTCTGCATAAGACGGAGGTAGAGGGTCTCCTGATCTGCTGCAGCTGCGGGGAGTGCGACGGTGGTGGTTGCAGCACCGTCAATGGTGTTCTGTGCGGCTGCGTTTACGGTAGTGTCAACAGTGACCCAAGTCTCATTGTCGAGGGAGTATGCCCACTTGTAGGTGAGAGGCACACGGGGATTGCCGCCGAGAACGGTCTTGAGCTCAAGGTTCTCGTATCCCTTGGTGCTGAGAGAGAAGGTCACATACGCAAACTGGGTGCCTTCGGCATAGTAATCGCTTCCGTACCACGGAGTGGCGGAAAGATTGCCGTAGTTTGCGCCCAGCTTGAGCTGGTGATTTGACAGCGTGCTGTCGCTCTTTACTGCACCGACTGACAGCTCGATACCGCTAAGCACATCACCTTCACCGTTATTGGTGAGGCTGGAGCCGCCGGTCCAAGTTGCAAGAGATGCCGCAGTGGTTTCGCCCTCTGCCAGTACGGGAATAGCAAGGGAGAATATCATTGCTATCACGAGCAGCAGAGAGAGAAGTTTCTTCGTACTCTTCATTTTGTTCCTCCTGATATAATTTTTTTAAGGATGCTGATTGTATTATAACATAAGGCTCGTCCTTTTTGAAGATTTTTAATTCTGAAAGTTTTGACAGATTTTGCTTTATATATTTGTGTGAAATGCCGATTAGTGCTTTACATTGCTAAACCGTGCGTCGGGCTTTGCCTTGACAATTCTTTTTTAAATGGTATATTACTCTCAGAGAGCCATCGGGGGCGGTCTCTCAAACAGGGAGTGAATCGAGGAAAAATGCGTACAATATTTAAAAATAAGCTTTTTAAAATACTGCTCATCGTTATCGTCATTGCAGCCGTGCTGACCGTTTTGGGAATGTCGCTTTACGGCAGCTTTGAGATCATCCAGTTCAATTCCAACTCCATAACCGACTGGCGGCTCGACGGCTCCGTCGAGGGCATCTCCTCTCCCGAAGAGGGCGAGCGTGCCGACATCCCCGGCTTCTTCTGGTTTGAGGACGAAGACGGCTCCATGGGACTTCAGGCTTCCGACGGCACCCGCTACTACATGGGCTACTACCCGAACGACAGTCTCGGCCGCTTTCACGTTGTCGGCTTCGGATCCTCCGAGAAGGTCTACTCCGTTCTCGACATCCGTGTCGGCGACAGCATCACCGGCGCAACGACGCAGCTCATGGACTGCGGCTACTCAATGGACGGCGGCGGTCTGAACATCTGCAAGGCGACCAAGGGTCACATCACCGTTATCATAAGCTTTGAACACGGCTATGTTACACATATCGAGGTTTCTCTCGACCGATAATTTTTGCAAAGGAGAATCAGCATGAACACTTATCTTGACGTTTCACCCGAAGTAAGACAGGCTCTCGCCGAGGGCAAGCCCGTCGTTGCTCTCGAAAGCACGATAATTTCCCACGGTATGCCCTACCCCAAAAACGTGGAAACGGCTCTGCTCGTTGAAAAGACCATCCGTGAAAACGGCGCCGTCCCCGCAACCATCGCCATAATCGGCGGCCGCCTCAAGGCGGGTCTCTCCCCCGACGAGATCGAGTATCTCGGCAAGGCGGGACGTAAGGTCGCAAAGGCAAGCCGCCGTGACCTTGCAGCCATCGTCGCAAGGGGCGCCGACGGCGCTACCACCGTCACCACCACGATGATAATCGCTCACATGGCGGGCATCAAGGTCTTTGCCACGGGCGGCATCGGCGGCGTTCACAGAGGAGCGGAGGTCACGATGGACATTTCCGCCGACCTTGAGGAGCTTGGCTCCACCCCGGTCATGGTCGTCTGCGCAGGCGCAAAGAGCATCCTCGACCTCGGTCTGACCCTTGAGTATCTTGAGACGAAGGGCGTCCCCGTCATCGGCTACGGCACCGATGAGCTGCCCGCCTTCTACACCCGCAGGAGCGGCTTCGGCGTTGACTACCGTGTCGATTCTCCGGAGGAGCTTGCGACCATGTTCAAGGCGCACCTCGCCCTCGGCATGAAGGGCGGTATGCTCGTCACCAACCCCATCCCTGAGGAGTACGCCATGGACAAGGCGGTCATCGACGCCGCCATCGAGCAGGCGCTTTCCGATGCGAAGGCAGCCGGCATCCACGGCAAGGAGACCACCCCCTTCCTGCTTGCAAAGGTCGTGGAGCTTACCGGAGGCGACAGCCTTGAGAGCAATATAAGGCTCGTCCTCAATAACGCAACGGTCGCAGCAAAGACCGCTGTGGAGATGTGCAAATAAGCAAAACTGCGGCGTCCGAAAAACGGACGCCGCTTTTTGCTGCCCAAAAATATAACTTGCAAAATAATTTATATAAAACACTTGACAAAAGATTAAAACAGGAGTAATATGCAAATATAAAGATGAGAAGGAGTGCAAAGAATGAAAAAGACGCTATACAGCCTGATGCTGAACGAGGAGGTCGTAAACGAGATCGACCGACTTGCGCATAAATACGGCACCAACCGCTCAAATCTCATAAATCAGATCCTTGCCGAACACGTCAATCTCGTGACGCCGGAGCGCAGGATAAACGACGTTTTCCGTGCGATAGAGCAGCTCATGTCTCCGTCCCGTGAGATCGTCCCCTTCTTTGCTCCTAACACGATGACGATGTCGCTCAAAAGCTCCCTTGAGTACAAGTACCGCCCCACGGTCAAGTACGAGGTCGAGCTGTACCGTGGAAACGACAAAGCCCTCGGTGAGCTGAGCGTGATATTCCGCACGCAGTCGGCGGCGCTCATAAACTCCATGACCGACTTCTTCCGTGTTTGGAAGAGTATTGAGGATGCGCACCTGCGTCCGCTGCTCGGCGACAACGCACCGGAGTACGCACTGTACGACGGCAAGTTCGTGCGCTCGATCACGATACCGCAGAAGGACTGCTCCTCGCAGGAGCTTGCGTCCGTCATATCGGAATACATCAAGCTGTTTGATAACATGATGAAGGGCTGGCTCTCCGGCAGATACGACGCCAGGGAGATCGAAGCCTGCTACTACTCGCTTTTGAGAAGGAGCGAGATTCTTATCTAAGGAGGGATATATATGAACTCTCAGAACTTCACTCAGAAATCCATTGACGCCATACAGACCGCAAGGAATATGGCTCAGGAAAACGGCAACCAGTATATAACGCCGGAGCATCTGCTCTATGCTCTCTGCGATCAGGACGGCGGTCTTATCCCCTCCCTGTTTACGAAGCTCGGCGCCGACTGCAACGCCGTTTTGTCGGAGCTTGACACCGAGATCGGCAAGCTGCCGAAGCTCTCCGGCGACTTTGAGGTCTACTTTTCGAGGGAGGCCGACCGTGTTCTTCAGGCCGCCGAAAAAGCGGCTTCGTCCATGAAGGACGAATACCTCTCCGTCGAGCATATCATGCTCGGCATTTTTGCGGCCGGAACCCCCGCCGTTCGGCGTATTCTTGCCGACCACGGCATCAATAAGTCCAATTTCGCAGCCGAGCTGAGCAAGGTGAAAAGCGGACCCGTCACCAGCGACAACCCCGAAAGCACCTATGACGCACTCAAAAAGTACGGCTCCGACCTTGTGGAGCGTGCAAGGAAAAACGAGCTTGACCCCGTCATCGGCAGAGACACCGAGATACGAAACGTCATCCGCATCCTCTCCCGTAAGGCGAAGAACAACCCCGTACTGATCGGCGAACCCGGCGTCGGCAAGACCGCCATCGCAGAGGGACTTGCGCAGAGGATCGTGCGAGGCGACGTGCCGGAGGGACTCAAGGACAAGACCATCTTCTCCCTCGACATGGGCGCTCTTATCGCAGGCGCAAAGTATAGGGGCGAATTTGAGGAGCGTCTGAAGGCCGTTTTGCAGGAGGTGCGCAATTCCGAGGGCAGGATCATCCTGTTTATCGACGAGCTGCACACCATCGTCGGCGCAGGCAAGACCGAGGGCAGCATGGATGCCGGCAACCTCTTAAAGCCCATGCTTGCAAGGGGCGAGCTGCACTGCATCGGTGCAACCACCCTCGACGAGTACCGCAAGTACATCGAAAAGGACGCAGCGCTTGAGCGTAGGTTCCAGCCCGTGCAGGTCGATGAGCCGACCGTCGAGGACACCATCTCGATACTCCGAGGACTCAAGGAGCGCTATGAGGTGTACCACGGCGTCAGGATCCACGACAACGCACTCGTCGCTGCGGCGACGCTTTCAAACCGCTACATCTCCGATAGGTTCCTGCCGGACAAGGCGATAGACCTTGTGGACGAGGCCTGTGCGCTCATCCGCACCGAGATCGACTCCATGCCCTCCGAGCTGGACGACATCCGCCGCAGGATAATGCAGCTTGAGATCGAGGAAATGGCGCTTAAAAAGGAGACCGACCAGCTCTCGAAGGATCGGCTCACGAAGCTCACGGCAGAGCTTGCGTCGCTCAAGGACGAGTTTAACGAGAAGAAGTCTCGCTGGGAAAACGAGAAGAACAGCGTTGACGAGGTAAAGCGCATAAAGAGCGAGATCGAGCGCACCCACGCCGAGATCGAGCAGGCGCAGCTCCGCTTCGAATACGAGACGGCGGCAAAGCTCCAATACTCCGAGCTGCCCGCACTTGAAAAGAAGCTTGCCGAAGCCGAGGCTCTCAGCGAGCAGCGCAAGGAGAGCGGTATGGTACACGACACCGTGACCGACGAGGAGATCGCCGGGATCGTTGCAAAGTGGACCGGCATCCCCGTGGCAAAGCTCATGGAGGGCGAGCGTGAAAAGCTCCTGCATCTCGACTCCATCCTCCACAAGCGCATCATCGGTCAGGACGAGGCGGTGCAGAAGGTGACGGAGGCGATACTTCGCTCCAGAGCCGGTATCTCCGACCCCAACCGTCCGATAGGCAGCTTCATGTTCCTCGGACCCACGGGCGTCGGCAAGACGGAGCTTGCAAAGGCGCTTGCCCAGTGCCTGTTTGACGACGAACACAACATCGTGCGTATCGACATGACGGAGTACATGGAGAAATTCTCCGTATCGAGACTCATCGGTGCGCCTCCCGGATACGTCGGCTACGACGAGGGCGGTCAGCTCACCGAGGCAGTGCGGCGTAAGCCCTACTCCGTGGTGCTGTTCGACGAGATCGAAAAGGCGCACCCCGACGTGTTCAACATCCTGCTCCAGATCCTCGACGACGGCAGAATAACCGATTCTCAGGGACGCACGGTCGATTTTAAGAACACCATCATCATCCTGACCTCGAACCTCGGCAGCCAGTACCTGCTTGACGGCATCGGTGCCGACGGCACCATAAGTCAGGAGGCAAGGGATCTTGTCATGGCGGAGCTTAAACGGCAGTTCAGACCCGAATTCCTTAACCGTCTCGACGAGGTCATCTGCTTCAAGCCCCTCACCGAGAACGAGCTTGGCGGCATCGTCGATAACCTCACCGAAGCGCTGCGCAGCCGTCTTGCCGACCGCAGCCTCGGTCTTGAGATAACGCCGAACGCAAAGCGCCTCATCATCGAGCGTGGCTATGACCCGGTCTACGGCGCAAGACCCTTAAAGCGCTACCTGCAATCCGGCGTCGAAACGCTCATTGCACGGAGCATACTTGCAGGGGATATGCCGGCGGGACACACCATCGTCATCGACGAAAAAGACGGTGAGCTTACCTGCAGCTGATAAATTGACGCAAAAATCCCGTACCCAGTGGGTACGGGATTTTTCAGTTTTGTATCATTGTGCCGCCGACACGTTTTATTGCCTGACTTATCGGCAGCACGAGGGTCCCCATAAATATGTTGCTTATGCCGTGAACGGCGTCCCACGGCAGTCCCGCTATTATCCACGCTATCGTAGCGTCAAAGCTCAGTCCGAACATGATCGCCTGAGCGGGGGCGTAGAGCGTGCCGAACAGGAAACCGTGCAGACCGCACAGCGCCATGTACACCGGCACCGCCACCTGCGGCTTCATATTCCTCGGCAGCAGCATCGTCGCCGCCCAAAGCAGCGTCCAAAGATACAGATACGGTATCCACCACATACTGAAGCCCGCAAACAGTCCGTTTATAAAAACGTAGATATATATCGGGTACAGCGCCTTTTTTCTGAAACACACCGTATACGCCACGGTGAGAGCCGCCAACATATGCACATTCGGTAAAAACTCCAGAGCGACCTTTGAGACATACATAAGCGCTCCGAGCAGGGAGTAGACAACAAGCTCCCTTACCGTGAGCTTCATCAGCCCTTTTCGACCTTAAACGTGTAGGTTGCTCCGTCTTCGATCTCGGTGCTGTCAACGCCGGTCGTGGCGTACTCGCCGTTGATGTAGAACGCCCAGTAGCTGCCGTCGGTGTCGTAGTCGGCGGTGATGCCGTTTACGGTCTTGACATAGAGTCCGTACTCACTGTCTTCGCCTGCGATGAGGTTTGCGTCAAGCAGTGCCTTGCCTACGGTGTCGGCGTCGGTCTTAACGGTAAATTCCGTTTCCTTGCCGTCTGCGTCGACAACGATGAACTTAAACGATATGTCGCCCTCACCGACGATATTTTCGTCCTGCTGTACCTGCTGGGGACGTTCGCTTTCCTTTACGTCCTGGTTCTTTGCATCATCGGCAGCACAGGCTCCGAGGGAAAGTGCCATAGCCGCAATAAGCACGATGCAAAGCAAAAGAGATGAAATGCGACTGAGTAAATTTGTCTTTTTCACTTGCGTTTCTCCTTATAATGTATTTGTTTCTCCGTTTTACGCCGGCACTCGCAGCACTCAAAAACGGCATTTTGCAGCAGGTCTTTCGACTCGGCGCAGTCCGACCGCCTTCTCAACGCTTCCGTCAATGGCTTGTCCCCGCTCCTGCGGCGGAGCGGATAGGTCGGACCCACAATGCGCCTCACGGCGACGGGCTCGTACAGGATTTCCACCTGTTTCCCTTACTCTGCGAAAAGTGATTATAACATACAAAACAACTTATTAAAAGTCTAAATCTTTACTTGCGGCAAAATATCTGTTATCATTTGTGCGGTGATTCAATTGACTGTACGACTTATTGCATTCGACCTTGACGACACCGCTCTGCGTCCCGACGCAAGCCTTGCGCCCGAAACCGCCGCCGCTCTTGAGCGCTGCGGCAGGGCGGGCATCCTGCTTGTTCCGGCGTCCGGCAGGGCGCTTTCCTCGCTGCCGCAGGAGCTGCTCGGCATCTGCGGAGTGAGCTACGCCATAAGCTCGAACGGCGCTGCGGTGACTCGTCTCAAAGACGGCGAAAGGATATTTGAGCGGAAGCTCTCGCCCGAAGCCGTCGTCTCCGTACTCGGCGCCTTCCCCGATATGCTGCCTGAGTGCTTCATTGACGGCACCCCATACTCCGACGAGCGCTACGTTGCAGACCCCTTGAGCTACGGTTGCAGCCCCGCCTACGTCGGCTATGTTCAAAGCACCCGCACCCCCGTCCGTGACATACGGGGCTTTATCCTCGAAAACGCCGATCGGCTCGACGGGCTTGACCTGCTCTGCGCAGACTTTGAGACCCGTGAGCGCTGCCTTTTGTCGGCAAAGACGCTCGGAGGAGTTTACGTCACAAGCTCCTCGCCGAGGCTCGTGGAGTTTGCCGCTCCCGACGCCGGAAAGGGAGCTGCGCTGCGTGCGCTGTGCGAAAGGCTGGACATAAGCTCCGCAGACACCGTCGCATTCGGAAACGGCGACAACGACGCCGATATGCTGCGCTTTGCCGGGCTCGGCATAGCCGTAAAAAACGCAAGCCCCAAATGTCTGAGCGCTGCCGACCGCATATGCGGCGGAAACTTTGAAAACGGCGTTGCGGGGGCTTTGGAGGAGCTGTTATGATAAGACTTGCAAACGAAAAAGACCTTGATGCGATAGAGCAAATTTACCTCGACATTCACAAAGCCGAGTCCGAGGGCAAGGCGGTCATCGGCTGGCTGCCGGGCGTCTACCCCGTGAGGGCGACGGCGGAGGCGGCGCTTTCCAGAGGCGACCTCTATGTGTACGAGGACGGCGGCGAGGTGCTTGCCTCGGCGATAATAAACCGCACGCAGGTGGACGTTTATGAGGGTGCGGCTTGGCTCTACCCTGCGCAGAGCGACGGCGCCGCCGTTTTGCATACGCTCACGGTGAAGCATAAGGGGAGCATCCGAACTCCGCCTCTGCCATGATTTTTTGTCCTTTCTCTTCGTTGTCGTTCCTTGAAATACGACAGTATTCCTTCGTCCTCCGCCTTGATAAAGAACAAAAACTCAATGGCAGAGGTCGTAGATTTTTAAGTGAGAGATGTGCGTTGCAGGCAAGGCTTTGCGATTGAGGAAGGCT
>OCQZ01000381.1_pt1 | contig 13701 bp, 10 predicted proteins | sample 1538921 | NCBI WGS metagenome assembly OCQZ01 (sample SAMN03418269, study PRJEB22391) | human gut metagenome | biome: human-gut; feature: organic feature; material: feces | host: Homo sapiens | place: Tanzania | collected 2013-01 | reverse complement strand
CCCTGGTGCATTCGTGTCTGCTCCCTGATGCATTCGTCTCTGCTCCCGTGTGCGTCTGTGGCTCGTTCCACGTTCGCTGACAAATACGGACAAAGAGGGAACGTGGTGTGGATGGGCGCGTGTGTGTTACATTTGAAATGTTTCCTGACTTCATCACTTTTTTGCCTTATTAACGCGAGTTCGGGATAAGGATTGCGTAAAAAATAGGGTAAAACGAGCTAAAATAGTTCGTTTTACCCTTTGCTAATACATTGATTATTAGTAATTTTATAGTGAAACAAAAAACAAATTACTAATGATTAGCAAGGACAAAATTACTGAAATTTTCTGCATCGCAGACGACTTTTGCAAAGAACTTGAGAAAGAATTCGCAAAAAAAGTACTTCCAGATAGTGATAATGCGCCCAAAAGGCACCGCAAGCGTATGATGTCTGATGCAGAAGTCATCACTATACTGATTTGTTTCCACTTTAATTCTTACCGCAATTTTAAGCACTATTATCTGTATTGTGTACGAACAGTGTGGAAGGATTTATTTCCTAAAACCTTTTCATACAATCGTTTTATAGAGGTTATGCCTCGTTGTTTCGTTGCAATGACGATGTTCTTAAAATTAGCAGTGTTCGGTAAATGCACAGGTATTAGTTTTGTTGATAGTACGTGCATTCCTGTTATACACAACAAGCGCTTTTACAGCATGAAAGTTTTCAAGGATATTGCCACAAAGGGTAAAAGCACCATGGGGTGGTACATAGGCTTCAAGCTACACCTGCTATGCAACGAAAAAGGTGAAATAATAAACTTTAATCTTACGAAAGCCAACGTCGACGATCGCAATGAGAATGTTATGAATGCATTGATTGACAAGGTTTTTGGTAAGTTGTATGCAGATAAAGGTTATATTTCTCAGACTCTTTTTGGAAGACTTTGGGATAAAGGCGTTCATATTGTTACAGGACTTCGCTCAAACATGAAACAGAAACTCATGCCACTTTATGATAAGATTATGTTACGCAAAAGAAGTGTCATTGAATCTGTAAACGATATGCTCAAAAATGTAGCTCAAATTGTACATACTCGTCATCGGAGTTTGCATAATTTCATTATGAATATTTTGGCTGCAATGGGGGCGTATTGCTTCTTTTCTACCAAGCCTCATGTCAACTTTGACTATGAGATTCCCCCATCTGACGGGCAACTTGTAATTTGGCAATAAAATAAACTTACATAATTTTGACAGGTGACCATTTTATGGCCACCCTTTGTAGGTTGGATGTTTTTCTGCTCTTTACTTTTTAGAATATTATCTCGAACTCGCGTTGTTAGCGAACGTGGGAGCAGACACAAACGCATCTGGGAGCAGTCACGAACGCGTCTGCTCCCAGATACGAACGCGTCTGGGAGCAGGTACGGACGCATCTGGGACGGTGTTCGCCAAAAGGCATAGGATTTGATGTGGGGAGCAATATTTTCAGATCTATAGGCCCCATACGTTGCAATTTGAAGGTGGGAAAGAAGGCAATAAATGAAACGGAGCAAAGGGAGAATGCCCTTTTGCTCCGTGAGAAACAGGATAACTTTTAGATAGGATTCTTCAGTGGGCTTACGAAAGCTTGCCGCCGAGCGGTGTGCATCTTGATCGTTCGCACGGGTTGATTTTCTCTCCCGCTTCAAGCCTTGCAACACAACGTGGGGAAGGGTAGCAACGGGATGTTGTTTTTTTTCTGGCTTTTTGTGGTTCTCTATTTTCTTTTCCCCTCAGAAGATGAATCTCCGGCAATCGTTGAAGATGGCGAAGGCCATGAGCGCGAGCAGGAGGATCATGCCCAGCATCTGGGCGCGTTCCATGAATTTCTCGCTCGGCTTGCGCCGCGTGGCAACTTCGTAGAGGAGGAAGAGCACGTGGCCGCCATCGAGGGCGGGGATGGGGAGGATGTTGACGAAGGCGAGCATGAGAGAGATGAAGGCCGTTAGGTGCCAAAATTGCATCCAGTTCCATTGCCCGGGGAAGAGGCTACCAATCGTGCCGAAGCTGCCGATGCTTTGTGCGCCGTCGGCCGTGAAGACGTATCTGAGGTCGCTGACGTATCCGCAAAGGACGTCCCATCCGTGGGCGATGCCGGCGGGGAAGCTCTCAAAGAAGGTGTAGGAGCGCGTGACTGTGGGGTAGTCGGCGAGGGCGTTGTGTGGGTATATGCCCATGAGATTTTCGGCGTTGAGCGTGAGGCTCAGGGTGTCGGGACGTGGGGCGTTGGGGTGTTGAACGACGACCGTGACGCGCTTGAGCGCTTGCGCTTTTGCGGTGTCGCCCAGGGCGCGGTTGGCTTCGATGGACGACTGGAGGTCGGAGAGATGGAAGTTGTATTCGTTCCACGTGGTGATGCTGTGGCTGCCGATGGCGAGCAGATGGTCGCCGCGGCGTATGCCTGCTTTCTCGGCGGGGCCACCGCGGAAGACGCTGTCGACGAGACTGGCGCTGAGGGGGGCGGCGAAGGGCGGTTGTGCTTGCAGCATCTCGAGGAGGTTGAGGTTGCCAGGGAGGGCGATTGTGGCCTCTTTGCCCTGGCGCAGGACGGTGGCGCTACGGGCTTGCGAGAGGTCGCGGAAGAGGTTGGCGCTGAAGCGCGTGAAGCGCTGGCCATCGGCACGCAGGGGGATGTCGCCGTCGCGGAAGCCGAGCGACTGGGCGCTCTCGTTGAACTTGAAGCCTTGCGACATGCGCTCAATGGGGGTGTAGGTGTCGCCCCAAGCGAAGAGCACCATGGCGTAGATGAAGAAGGCGAGGAGGAAGTTGACCATGACGCCTCCCACCATGATGAGTAGTCGCTGCCAGGCGGGTTTGGCGCGAAATTCCCAGGGCTTGACGGGCTGCTTCATCTGCTCTGTGTCCATCGATTCGTCGATCATGCCGGAGATTTTGACGTAGCCTCCGAGGGGTATCCAGCCGATGTGGTAGTCGGTGCCGCGCCACGAGAAGAGTTTCCAACTTTTCCAGGGGTCGAAGAAGAGGCAGAATTTCTCTACGCGAACTTTGAAGAGTTTGGCAAAGAGGAAGTGGCCTGCTTCATGGAGCACGATGAGGAGGGCGAAGCAGAGGATGAGCTGGAGGGCTTTGATGAGGAATATTTCCATTGGCGTGGTGTTTGTGTGGTGGGTTTTCTTGTGTGTATGGTATGTGTGTTCCCCTCTGGGGGGTGTTCAAAATTGGAATATTAAGATTGGCGGGGGCGTCTACGTGCTTAAAGCATTTCGGAGGCGAGGCGCCGTGCGTGGGCATCGGTTGAGAAAAGGTCGTCGAGCGTGGGGGCGGCGATGAAGTGGGCTTTCTGCATGGTGATGGCGATGACGTCGGCAATGCGGGGGAAGGAGATGCGGCCTTCACGGAAGGCGAGGTTGGCCACTTCGTTGGCGGCGTTTAGAACGCAGGGCATGTTGCCGCCTTTGGCTGTTGCCTCATAGGCGAGGCGAAGGCAGGGGAAGGCATCGGGGTTTGGTTTCTCGAAATGGAGGGTGCCGAGGCTGAAGAGGTCAAGGCGCTCCGACTTGAGGGGGAGGCGCCGGGGGTGGCTGAAGGCGTATTGGATGGGGAGGCGCATGTCGGCCACGCCGAGCTGGGCTTTGACGGCTCCGTCGGTGTATTGTACGGCGGAATGGATGATGCTTTCGGGATGGACCACGATTTCTATTTTCTCGGGGTCGATGCCGAAGAGCCATTTGGCTTCGATCATTTCGAAGCCTTTGTTCATGAGGGTTGCGGAGTCGATGGTTATCTTTGCGCCCATTGCCCAGTTGGGGTGGCAGAGGGCCTGACGGGGCGTGACGGTTTCGAGCTGGCGCTTGGTGTAGGTGCGGAAGGGGCCGCCGGAGGCTGTCAGGAGGAGTTTTTCCACTTCCGACTGGTCTTCGCCGACGAGACACTGGAAGATGGCCGAGTGTTCGCTATCGACGGGGAGGATGGCGGCGCGTTTTTCGAGGGCGAGGCGCGTGATGTAGGCTCCAGCCACGACGAGGGTTTCTTTGTTGGCCAGGGCGATGGCTTTTCCGGCTTTGATGGCGCGGACCGTTGGGCGGAGGCCTGCAAAGCCGACCATGGCGGTCAGCACCATATTGACTTCCTGACTCTCAACGATTTCGGCGATGGCGGGCTCTCCGGCATAGACTTTCACGGGGAGGTCGGCGAGGGCATCGGAGACTTGGCGGTATTTGCTTTCATCGGCGATGACGACGCTGTCGGGGAGGAATTCGCGGGCTTGACTGATGAGTAGGTCGGCGTTTCGTCCTGCGGTCAGAACGCTGGCTTCGAAGAGGTCGGGGTGTTGGCGTACGACGCTTAGGGCTTGGGTGCCGATGGAGCCTGTTGAGCCAAGGATTGCTATTTTTTTCTTCATTGTGTGTTCGGATGGTGGGGGCGTTGTGTGTGTGCCAGGCGGGGGTGGCTGCGGTGGTGTGTGTGTTGTTGCTCTTCCCGTTTACACCAGTCCTTCTGGCAGGGCGAGGGTGATTGTTCGCTGTGTCAGGGAATAGTGTTCTATGAAATCTTCATGCAGCGGCAACACCAGTTCGGTGCCATCGGGCGTTTGGAGATAGATGAGGATGTTGTCGGTGGTGTCGTCGACGGTGTCGACGGTGCCGAGGTGGCCGTGGCGTGTGTCGTAGACCTCAAATCCCGTGAAGGCTTTCCATGAGCTGAGGTGGGCATCGGGCGTGTCTGCTTCGACGTTGAATTTCTTGGGGTAGAACACGCTGTGGCCAACGAGACGCTTGGCGGCTTTTTCGTCGTTGATGTCTTCAAATTTGAAGATGGCGGTGTCGTTGTTCTTGAAGCGATATTCTTCCCAGAAGAAGGGCACGAGGATGCCGTTCATGTCGATGACGAGGTAGGGGGCTTCGCCACGGTCGAAGACGTCGTCGGTGAAGAGCAGTTCGGTTTCTCCGCAGATGCCTCTGAATTTGCTGATTTTGCCTATGTAGAAGACTTCCTCTTGCCTGATCATTCTTCTCTTCTGATTTTGGCCCCTAATGAGCAGAGGCGTTGTTCGATGTTTTCGTATCCGCGGTCGATTTGCTCAACGTTGTCGATGCGGCTTGTTCCTTCTGCGCTCATGGCGGCGATGAGTAGCGCGATGCCAGCGCGGATGTCGGGGCTCACCATGCGGCAGCCTCTGAGCTTGATTTCGTTGTTGTGTCCGACAACGACGGCGCGGTGTGGGTCGCAGAGGATGATTTGTGCGCCCATATCGATGAGTTTGTCGACGAAGAAGAGGCGGCTTTCAAACATTTTCTGATGGAAGAGCACGGAGCCGCGTGCCTGTGTGGCCACGACGAGGAGTATGCTGAGGAGGTCGGGGGTGAGTCCTGGCCAGGGGGCGTCGGCCACTGTCATGAAGGAACCGTCGATGAAGCGGTCGATTTGATAGTGGTCGTGGCGCGGAATGTGGATGTCGTCGCCTTTCACTTCGAGGTTGATGCCCAGGCGGGTGAAGGAATAGGGGATGATGCCCAGGTTGCGGACGGAGGTGTCTTTGATGGTGAGTCCGTTGCCCGTCATGGCGGCCATGCCGATGAAGCTGCCCACTTCAATCATGTCGGGGAGAATGGTGTGTGTGGTGCCTCGGAGTTCTTCCACGCCTTCGATGGTGAGGAGGTTGGAGGCGATGCCGCTGATTTTCGCTCCCATGCTGTTGAGCATTTTGCAGAGCTGCTGTATGTAGGGTTCGCAGGCGGCGTTGTAGATGGTGGTTGTTCCGTGTGCCAGCACGGCGGCCATGATGATGTTGGCCGTTCCCGTGATGGAGGCTTCGTCGAGGAGCATGTAGCAGCCTTCGAGCCTACCTTTCGAGAGGATGTTGAAGGTGCCGGCCGCTTCGTCGTATTTGAATTCTGCACCCAGTTTCTGGAGCCCGTAGAAATGCGTGTCGAGGCGGCGTCGACCGATCTTGTCGCCGCCTGGGCGGGAGATGACGGCGTGGCCAAAGCGGGCAACGAGGGGGCCGAGGAGGAGCACACTGCCGCGCAGGCGCGAGCAGCGCTCGAGAAATTCCTGGCTCTTGAGATAGTTGATGTCGATGTCTTTGGCGCAGAAGGTGATGTCGCCTTGCTGGTGGCGCACGGTTTTCACGTTCATGTCTTCAAGGAGACGGATGAGGTTGTTGACATCGAGGATGTCGGGTATGTTGGCAACGCGCACTTCTTCGCGGGTGAGGATGGTGGCGCAGATGATTTGCAGCGCTTCGTTTTTGGCACCTTGCGGTTTGATTTCGCCGCTGATGCGATGGCCGCCTTCTATTATAAATGAAGCCATAATGTGTTTGGGTTTAGGGTTATAGGTTAGTTGCTTGAAATTGAAATATTAGATGATGGTAAAAAAGCAATTTGAACTTTTTTCCTGAATCGGTGTGTGTCTGTCTGCCTGCTGCGCTCTGGCGGGTTATGGCCTGGTTGGCGGGCTTGAGTAGGTGGTCAAAATTATTTTTATAATATAGCATTATTTTTACATTTGGGAAAATAATGCTGACCACTTACTTATCTGTTGGGATTGTAATATCTGCCGTTTCTCCGCTGGGGGGCGAAACGCTGGCGCTGGCGGGCGAAAATGCTTTGCTTGGTGTTGCTTAGGGCGTTGAGCGTTTCTTCATACGTGATGGCCTGGTTGGTGTAGTGCTCAATGTCGTGGCAGACTTTTTCGTTTTCGACTTCTTCGCCTTTCCATTCGGTGATGCAACGCTTCATGCGCATGGCTATGTCGGCCAACAGGTGTTCGCGCCCCGGTGTGCCGGCGGGCATTTCCTGGATTTTGTCGAGTGTGTTTTCAATGAGGTGTCCGTATTGCCGGAAGCGTATGGCGTTTCCCGGGTAGGAGAGTTTTTTGGGGGCGGATTTGTCTGCCTGTTCTATTTCAACGGGGTATTCGATGTCGAGTTCGTAGTTTGAGATGAAGGCCAAATGGTTCCACAGGACTTCGTAGGCGTTTGGCGATGCCTGCAGCTGCGGGTTGAGGTCGGCCATGACCGTGATGATGTGTTCGGCCATCCGTTGTCTTCTTTGCGGATTGCTTTCGGCCGTGGCGCGGTCAATCATCTCTTGCACCATGCGCCCGTATGCGGGGAATCGCAGTTTTTCTTCTGTTGTGTTGTATTCAAATGCCATGTTGATGATGTGGTTTTTTTCGGTTTTGCTCCTGTGGCCTCTTGTGGGGCTGTTTTCCGCGGATGCGGGGGAGGGGCAAAGAGGGGAAATGGTGTGTGCAGAAACTGGTGCGTTTTTTATCCGTTGAGCAGGTTTCTGCTTTTTCCGGCTACGAATTGCTTCAGATAGAAGGGCTCGTAGTAGGCAACGTCTTCTGTCTCGTTCAGCGCCAGGGCGCGTTCGGCCAAGGGCAGCATGTTTGATGCCTTTGGCACGATTCCTTCTATGAAATGGGCGTTGGGATGCTTGAGCGTGTCGCGGCATTTGTCGGCACCATTGCCGAAAAAGAAAACCGGTTGTTTGTCAAGAATTTCGGCGAAGGAGCTTTCGTTGACGATGACGGCATCTGTTGGCACCACTTCATGGAGGGCACGGTCGTAAATCGCGGTGTAGACTTCCATGCGTCTGGCGTCGATCATCGGGCAGAGCAGCGCGTTGTCGGGGATGTCTTCTCTGTAGAGCAGAATCGGGGTGCAGAGCACTTTGAGCGTGGGGATGCTGATGAGTTTCAAGTCTCTGCCATAGCACAGGCCTTTTGCTGTTGAGACGCCGATGCGTAGGCCCGTATAGGAACCGGGGCCGGCGCTGACTGAGACGGCATCGAGCGGTATGGCGTGGCTGTCGGCAAAAGACACGGCTTCTTCAACGAAGGGTGCGAGGATTTCTGCGTGGCGACGACCGTTGGTATCGATTTCTTCATGTAGGCAGACGCCGTCCTGACTTAATGCAACGGAGCAGACATCTGTTGATGTTTCTATATGTAAGATGCAAGACATGGTTTTGGTGGGGATAATGAATGACACGGAAGGGGGGTACGGGCGTTGTTGTGCCGGGATGGCAATTGCTCGTCAGAGGCCAGCTGTCCCTTTCCTGTTTGTTTTTGGAATATTATTTTGCCTTGTTCTAGCGCGGCTGGCACTTTGTGACGGATTTCTCCATCTGCTTGAGCGACGGCAAAGGAATCGGCTGGGGCGATTTTGACAATGCTTGGGGTTTGCTCTGCAAAATGTTCCTACCAGTTACTCATTACGCAAAGTTAAGAATAAAATTGAGGATTTTCGTGTTTCGGCGGTAATAAAAATGCGGTGGAATCTGTTTTTGTGTTCTTCCGGCAGCGATGGTTTTTTGTTCATCGTCTGGTGGTTCCGGTTTTCACTGCTCGCGCACGGTCTCTTTGCCGCAGATATCAAGCCAATTGCTATAGAACGTGGCGGCCGTTTTTTGCCATGAGAAGTCGATGCCTTCTTGCGGTTTGTCGTGGTGGTAATAATGGAGTGGGGGAGCGATGGGGAGTCCTTTGGAGAGGTCGCGTTGGTATTCATTGTGCAGCGTTTTGGGCTCGTATTCCAGGTGACCTACAATGAAAATTTGCTGTGTGCCGTCGGCCGAAGTGACGATGCCGACGCCGCTTTCCTCGCTTTCTGCAACGATGTGCAGTGGATGGCGCTCTATGTCTTTTCGTTGGACTTCCGTGTGCCGACTATTGGGCATGGGGAAGTTTTCAGGGAGATGCCTTAATATGGGGGCATCGCCGGCGAGTTTTTTCTGGATGAAGACGCCGAATTTCTTTGCGGGAAGTTGGTGCTTGGGGATGCCGTACAGATGTTGTAAGGCTGCTTGTGCTCCCCAGCAGATATACAGCGTTGAACGGACGTGGGCTTCTGCCCAGCTCATGATGTGGCATAGCTGCGTCCAATATCTGACATTTTCAAAAGGGAGGTGCTCCACTGGTGCGCCTGTCACAATCATACCATCGAAATGCGGGTTTGGGGCGTTTTCGAAGTATTCGAAATCCGTGTAAAACCTTTCCATGTGTTCCGGCGGAGTGGTTTTGTAGGTTTGGTTGGCGATTTTCATTGGGAGCAGTGCGACGGGGCGGTGGTGGCGGCAGATGACGCGCGCTATGTCGAGTTCCGTCACTGCTTTCTGCGGCATGAGGTTCAGAAACAGAATTCGCAGTGTTTTCTGCGGAAATCCAGAGATATTGTTTTTGTCAAAGGTGGCAATGTCTGCGCCTTCCTTGCGGAGAATGTTGATGGCAGGCATGCTTTGTGGGAGAAAGAGCATGGTGGATAGGGGTGTTTGAAGGCTGACAGAGGTGAAGCCTAGGGTGTTAGTAATGGTAAGTAGGTATTCAAAATGAGAAGCCATTGCATCAGTGTTCCTGCGTTGGGGCAGGGGGACAGCAATGCAATGGCTTCAGGTTGGTTTTATTTACCAAATGTCGACGCGCTTGTTTTTCGGAATGAACAAGGCGTCTTTCTTCGTGATGTTGAATGCCTTATACCAAGCATCGATATGCGGCAACGCACCGTTGACACGCCAGCGTCCTGGGGAGTGTGGGTCGATTTTGTTGAGTTGACGGAGCATAGCTTCGCGGATGTTTCCACCCCAAACCAGGGCGTAGCTCAAGAAGAAGCGCTGCTCGGGCGTAAAGCCGTCTTTTGTGCCAAGCGGGTTTTCTTTCGTGGCGTTTTGAAATGCCTGGAAAGCGATGTTCAGACCGCCGTGGTCTGCGATGTTCTCGCCCAGGGTGAGTTCGCCGTTTGCATGTAGGCCAGGAAGCACTTCGATTTTGTTGAAGAAATCGGCCATGACCTTGGTGCGTGCTTTGAAGTTCTCTCCGTCGGCTTTGGTCCACCAATTGCGAAGGTTGCCTTCCTTGTCGAATTGGCTGCCCTGATCGTCGAAGCCGTGGGTCATTTCGTGTCCGATGACCACGCCGATGGCTCCATAGTTGCAAGCGTCGTCTGCTTCGGCATTGAAGAATGGAGGTTGCAGGATGCCGGCAGGGAAGCAGATTTCGTTGGTCGTTGGATTGTAGTAGGCGTTGATGGTTTGCGGAGTCATGAGCCATTCCGTCTTGTCGGTCTTTTTGTTGACGCGCTTTTCGATGTAGTAGCGGCTCATAAACTGGGTGGCCTTGGTAAGGTTCTCATAGTATGAGAGTGAATCGTTGATGTCAAGCGCATCGTAGCTCATCCATGTGTCGGGGTATCCGATTTTCACGTAGAACGCATCCAGCTTGTCGTGGGCCTGCTTCTTTGTTGCCTCGCTCATCCACTTTTGCTGGTCGATGCGCTGTCCGAGGGCGATTTGAAGGTTTCTGACAAGTTCGGTCATTCTCTTCTTGGAACTTTCGGGGAAGTATTTTTCAACATACATCTTCCCGACGGCCATGCCCAGGACAGACTCGACAGCGGAAACGCCACGCTTCCAACGCGGACGATCTTGCTCGGCTCCGCTCATGATGTGTCCGTAGAAGTTGAAGGATTCCTTGCGGAAATCGTCGCTCAACGCGCCAGTGGCATCATCCACCAGTTTGAAATACAGATATGCCTTCAAGTCTTCAATTGCGCTCTCGGCTAAAATTTTTTCAACTTCGTGGATTGGCTCAGGCTGATTAACAGAGATGGATTCAAAGGCAGGGACACCGTTGAGGAGGAAAAGCGTGCTCCAGTCGATGCCTGGATAGTCGGAAAGCAGTTGCTGATAGCTCATTTTGTGGTAGTTGCCTTCAACGTCGCGCAATTTTGTAGCACTGTATGATGCTTTTGCAATGCGCGTTTCGATGTTGAGGACGGCCTCCATTCTCTTTTGGGCTGTCGCTTCGTCGCAGTCCGTCATGAGAAACAGTTTCTTGACATAGGCCTTATATCCTTCACGTACTTTTTTCGTGGCTTCTTCGTCGCTCAGATAGTAGTCGCGTTCTCCCATGGAAAGGCCGCCCTGATTGACTTGCATGAGATTCCATTGCGAGTCTTTGAGGTCGGCGTCACAGCCAAAGCCGAAAAATGTTGACACGCCTTCGCTTGAAAGGCGTGCGGCGTGGTATTGCACCGATTTACGGTCGGCAATTTTTTCAATCTCTGCCAGTTTTCCCTTGATGGGCGTATAGCCCTCTCTGTTTCTTCTGACGCTGTCCATGGAAAGGCGATAGAGGCTACCGATTTTCTGCTGGAGAGAGCCTTGGGGATAGGTGTTGTTTGCGAACTGCTCTATCATTTCGCGCAGCTGCTTCTGGTTGTTTTCCTGGAGCTCGTCAAACTGGGAATAGCGTGAAAATTCCGGGGTGAGCGGATGTCTTTCAATCCAGCCGCCAGCGGCATACTGATAAAAGTCGTTTCCAGGCTTGACGCTGAGGTCCATATTGGCCTTGTCAATGCCTGTTTGTGCTGTTGTCTGTGCAAAACCCGTTGCGGCGCTGAAGGCCAGGATTTGCATTAGCATTGTTTTTAAAGTCATATTGTTATTCTGTTTCTTAGATGGGTGGTCAGCATCGATAAAAATCATATTGACCACCTGCTTTTAGATTCCAATTACTGATTGAGGGTCTCAACTTCTTCCATAGCTGCTTCCCATTCGTTTTCGGCTTGCTTGAGCTGCTTCTTCACTTCGTCATACCGAGCGAAGAGTTTAGCATCTTGCGCTCCTTCCGGTGTGGACAACATCGCTTCAATTTCCTTGATTTCCTGCTCGAGTTCCAGAACCTGTTTTTCCTTTTCCTCGACGGATTTTTCTGCCTTTCTCAGCAGCTTGGCCTTCTCTTTTCTTGCTTCGTATGAAAGTTTGTTGTCAGACACTTGCGCCGTTTCAGTCTCTGGCGTATTTTTCTTCTGGGAAGAAGCCGTTAGCTGGATGTCGTCGATGTTTTCGATCTGTTTTTTCTCAAGGAAATCGTAGATGCCTCCGATATGCTCTCTGACGTGGCCGCCTCCAAATTCATAGACCTTTGAAACGAGGCCATCCAGAAAGTCGCGGTCATGGCTGACGAGAATCACCGTACCGTCGAAGGCCAAGATGGCCTCTTTGAGCACATCTTTCGTGCGCATGTCCAAATGGTTTGTCGGTTCGTCGAGGATAAGCAGGTTGACAGGTTCCAAGAGCAGTTTGATCATTGCCAGACGGCTCCGTTCGCCACCTGAAAGCACCTTCACTTTCTTTTCAGACGCTTCTCCGCCGAACATGAAAGCACCGAGGATGTTTTTGATTTTGAGACGGATGTCGCCCTTCGCTACGCGGTCAATGGTGTCGAACACGGTTATTTCCTCGTCAAGCAACTGGGCTTGGTTTTGGGCATAGTAGCCAATCTCAACATTATGGCCGATTTTGAGATTTCCCGTGAAGGGGATTTCTCCCATAATACATTTCACCAACGTTGACTTTCCTTCGCCGTTTTTTCCAACAAATGCCACTTTCTCACCGCGCTTGATGGTGAGGTCAACATCGTGGAAGACGCAATGGTCGCCATAGTCTTTTCGGACACCATCGCAAATCACGGGATAGTCGCCGCTTCTTGAGCATGGCGGAAATTTGAGATGGAGCGAGGAATTGTCGACCTCATCAACCTCTATCGGCACGATTCTTTCAAGTTGTTTGATTCTGCTCTGAACTTGTGTTGCCTTCGTCGGTTTGTATCTGAACCGTTCTATAAAGTCCTTGATGTCTGCAATTTCCTTTTGCTGGTTTTCGTAGGCACGGAGTTGTTGCTCTCTTCTCTCAGCACGCAGTTTGACATATTCATCATATTTCACCTTATAGTCGGTGATTCGGCCGCAGGAAATTTCCAATGTGCGGTTGGTGACGTTGTTGATGAATGCGCGGTCGTGGCTGACCAATACCACTGCGCTGCAGCTGCGGGCTAAGAACGATTCCAGCCAACGGATGCTTTCTATGTCCAAATGGTTGGTTGGTTCGTCGAGCAAAAGCACGTCGGGGCGTTGAAGCAAGAGTTTGGCCAGCTCAATGCGCATGCGCCATCCTCCCGAAAATTCTTTTGTCGGGCGGTTGAAGTCGCTCGTTGCAAATCCGAGTCCTTGAAGTGTACGCTCCATTTCCGCGCGATAGTTCATGCCACCGATGATTTGGAAACGCTCGTTTTCGTGGGTGAACCGTTCAACCAATTCCATGTAGCTTTCGCTTTCGTAGTCCGTACGGTTGAGCAATTCTTCGTTTAGTGTGTCAACTTTTTCTTTTAGCTTCTGAATGTGGCTAAAGGCTTTTTCCGTTTCCTCAATGACCGTGTGGTTGTCTGAAAGCACCATGACTTGAGGCAGATAGCCAATGCTGATGTCGTTTTGCACAGAAACGCTCCCTGAGGTGGGTTGCTGCTGTGCGGCGAGGATTTTTAAAAGTGTTGATTTGCCTGCTCCGTTTTTCCCGACAAGCGCGATGCGGTCTTTCTTGTTTATTACAAAAGACACGTCCTCAAAGAGAGGACGTGTGCCAAATTCAACTTTTAATGATTCAACAGAAATCATATAAGGATGATGATAAATTGGAGGCTAGCCGCCACCCTTTTTTAAGGAGGTAGCTTCTTCATTAAATGAGCAGGCAAGTGTCGGAACTCTTTTCAAAAAAAGTTCTGCCCACCTGCCTTCTTATTGATTAATAGCTGCGGGCCACAATGACACGGCATGTGGCAGGTTTTCCACTGACCATGTCATTTCCCAGATTTTCCTGGCTGAATCCGTAAGGCACGCAGCGGATGGTTGCTTGCGTGTCGGCCTTGATCTG
>OCQZ01000376.1_pt1 | contig 13773 bp, 11 predicted proteins | sample 1538921 | NCBI WGS metagenome assembly OCQZ01 (sample SAMN03418269, study PRJEB22391) | human gut metagenome | biome: human-gut; feature: organic feature; material: feces | host: Homo sapiens | place: Tanzania | collected 2013-01 | reverse complement strand
CCGACTTCTCCAAAAAGGAGTCCTGCGGCAAATGCACCCCCTGCCGTGACGGTATACCCAAGATGCTGGCGATACTCGAACGCATAACGAGGGGCGAGGGCGAGCTTGAGGATCTTGCCAAGCTGGAAAAGATCGCAGACCTCGTGCGCAACTGCTCCCTGTGCGGCCTCGGCAAGATGGCGACGAACCCCGTCGTCAGCACGCTGAAGTATTTCAGAGACGAATATGTGACCCACGTCGTTGACAAGAAGTGTCCCGCAAACATCTGCAAGGCGCTCGTAACGCTGAGGATAGACCCCGAAAAGTGCATAGGCTGCACGAAGTGTGCCGCATACTGCCCCGTCGGAGCGATAAGCGGCAAGCTGAGAAAGGTACACACCATCGACCTTGACAAATGCACGAGATGCCGCAACTGCAAGGATGGCTGCCCCATGGAAGCCATTAAGGAGGTTTGACCATGAGTACAATGTATATCGACGGCGTAAAATGCAGCATCGGAGCCGAATCGAACATACTGGAGCTTGCGCTGAATAACGGCATTGACATACCCAACCTCTGCTATTGCGACAGCCTTGCGCCCTACGGCGGCTGCCGTCTGTGCATCGTCGAGGACGAGAGAGGCGCCATTGTCACCGCCTGTACCGTGAAGCCGAAAGAGGATATGCGTATCCGCACCAATACCGCAAAGCTCAGAGAATACCGCAGAAGCATAATCGAGCTTATGCTCGAATCGCATCAGACCGAGTGCAACTCCTGCAAAAAGTGCGGAAGATGCAAGCTTCAGGCATATGCAAAGCGCTTCGGCGCAAAGGCGGGAGCGCCCGCAGACTGGAATCCCGGTCCCGTTGACGACTCATCGCCGTCCATAATCCGTGACCCGTCCAAGTGCATTTTGTGCGCTAAGTGCGTCAGAGTGTGCAAAAACATTCAGGACGTTGCGGCAATCGACCTTGCGTGGCGAGGTGCAAACGCCGCCGTCACCTGCGGCTTTGGCATGAAGCTTGCCGACACCGACTGCGTCGGCTGCGGTCAGTGCGCAGCCGTGTGTCCCACCGGTGCGATCACCGTAAAGGACGACACCCGCAGATTCTGGGACGCTTTGCTTGACCCCGACAAGAAGGTCTATGTTCAGGTCGCTCCCGCAGTCCGTGTCGGACTTGCCGAGGAGTTTGAGATACCTGCGGTGCAGTCGGTCGGCGGAAAGCTCGTTTCCGCACTCAGACTCATGGGAGCGGATAAGGTGTACAGCACAGCAGACTCTGCATTCCTGACGCTTGAGGAGGAAAGCCGTGAGCTTTCCGAGCGCATGAAGTCCGGCAAAAAGCTTCCCATGTTCAGCTCCTATTGCCCCGCATGGGTGCATCATGTTGAGAATAAGCACCCGGAGCTTATGACGGAGCTTTCGGCGGCGGCATCCCCCATGGCGATACTCGGCGGTCTTATCCGCAAGCAGTTCCCGGAGGAGAACGCAGTTTCCGTGGCGGTCATGTCCTGCACCGCCGCAAAAGCCGAGGCGCTGCGCCCTGAGCTTACAAAGAACGGACGCAAGCTCGTTGACATCGTGATAAGCACTCAGGAGCTTGCTGCGATGATCCGTGAGTACGGCATAAAGCTTCAGTCCCTGCCCGACACGGAGCCGGACAAATTCTTTGAGAGAGTAAGCGGCGACGGTGAGCTTAAGCCCGCAGTGACCCTGACCATCGACCCGAACAAGTGCATAGGCTGCACAAAGTGCGCACGAAGCTGCCCCGTTTCGGCGATAAGCGGAAGCCCCAAGAAGGCGCACAGTATTGACCCCGAAAAGTGCATCCGCTGCCGCACCTGCAAGGTGGGCTGCCCCGCAGGAGCGATAAGCGACACCACCGGCTTTGACGGTGAGCTGCGCATTGCGGTCGCAAACGGACTGGCTAACGCCGACAGGCTGCTCAAAAAGATAGCCGACGGCGAGGCAAGCTACGACTTTGTCGAGGTCATGGCGTGTCCCAACGGCTGCATCGGCGGCGGCGGACAGCCGGAAAGCTGCGGCTCCGTTAAGGCGATGCAGAAGCTGGAGCTTGACCCCGATCTTCTGCCCTCCGCCATTGAGCTTGACTGCAAGGACGGTCTGTGCAGCGTAAGAGAGATCCTCGGCGACGACAGAGACGAGATCCTCAGAGCAAGATAAACGAATAAAAAGCATTGGAAATACACGGTATTTCCAATGCTTTTTTTAATTTTACTGCTCCTTTGAGCCTTTGAGCGCACACTGCATACCAGTGTTGTCGATGGTGTAGTCGCCGCTGAGAAGTATCTGCGAAACGGGGACTATGGTGTAGCCGTCGGCAATTAGTCCTTCGATGATCTTAGGCAGGGCTTCGGGCGTGTTTTCGGCGGCATTGTGGAACAGGATTATGCTGCCGGACTTGACGTTTTTAAGTACACGCTCGCTGATCTCATCCGCACTCAGACCCTTCCAGTCGAGACTGTCGACGTCCCACTGGATGGCGGTCATGCCCATGCCGTTTACGGTGGAGATGACCGTGTCGTTGTACTCACCGTAGGGGCAGCGGAAAAGCGTGGGTCTCACGCCCGTCACGGCTTCGATCTTGTCGTTGCTGGTGTTTATGTTCTCCTTTATCTGATCGGCGCTGAGGCTTGCGAAATGAGCGTGATCGTCGGAGTGGCTCATCACCTCGTTGCCGGCGTCATGCAGCGCCTTGACGGAGTCGGGGTACTTATCGACCCATGCGCCGACGACGAAGAATGTCGTGTTTATCTTATACCTTGCGAGAATGTCGATAAGCTGCTGCGTGTCCTCATTGCCCCATGCGGCGTCGAAGGAGAGCGCAACAACCTTATCCTCACGCTGCACGCAGTAGATGGGAAGCTCTCTGTCGCCTGCGGCGGCGCCTACGACTGCGGGGCTGTTCACCGCCCAAAATATCAGCGCCACAAAAAGCACGAGCGCCACACCCGACACGACAGCCTTTCGGGATTTTATCTTTTTTATAATGCCATTCATACCGTCCCTCCGAAAATAGAATTGAATTTTAAGCTGACGAGAGTCGAACCCCTGTCGGTTTTGACGGGCGGATTTCCGCCCGTGCTGCGTTAAATCCCTTGACAATACGTCAAGTATTCTCTGCGGGCTTTGCCTTGCCCGAACAAAAATCCGCTCCGGCAAAACTGCAAAGCACCTGTCGGCAGTGCTTTTCGAGGGATTTTCGGCTTTCTTTGATGAAGATGGGCTGACGCCCATCAAGGCAAAAAAGTCGGAAATAACCGAAAGGGTACGCCGACAGGCGGCAGGGGTTCGACTCTCGTCAGCTTAGCGCTGAAACACAGCTCAGCTAATCCTATTCCGCAGCTCGGACAATAATACCCACTTGCGGCAATTCGTTGACATTATGATGCCGAGGGGCTATATTATAGTATAGAGAAACCAAAAACGGCATGACCTGAAACGGAGCAAAATTATGTTACTTATCAGCAGCGCAGCGGCGACCGACGTCGGCAAGGTGAGAGAAAAAAACGAAGACAACTTCTATCTCTGCGGTAAAATGCGGGACGGAAACGAGAGTGAACCGACACTGCTTCGGGACGACACGAGGCGTGACGCATACCTCTATGCCGTGTGCGACGGCATGGGAGGTGAGCTTTGCGGCGAGCTTGCGTCAGAGATCGCAGTCACGGCGCTCGACGGCTTTAAGGATGATTTCGACGAGCGAGCGGAGGAGTATTTCGAGTACGCAAACGAGCTTGTGTGCCGTGAGATCCGCAGACAGGGCGGCAGAATGGGTACGACCTTTGCCGGACTGTGGATAAAGGACGAAAAGGCGAGAGCCTACAATGCCGGAGACAGCAGGATATACCTTCTGCGTGGCGGTCATCTCATGCAGCTCAACGAGGATCACACGCAGGCGCAGCTCATGTATAAGCAGGGGCTTATCAGCAAGGAGGAGGTAAAAACTCACCCCTTCCGAAACAGGCTGACGCAGCACATCGGCATCTTCCCGCAGGAGCTTGAGCTTGTGCCTCATGCGGTCGTGAACATTCCGCTTCAGGCGGGTGACAGATTCCTGCTTTGCAGCGACGGACTTACCGATATGCTCACGGAGGAGGAGATACGCAGTCTCATGTCGGAAGGGGACACCCCCACGGCAATTGCCGGCTCGCTTCTCCGCAGCGCCCTTGAAAACGGCGGCAGAGACAACGTGACGGTGATCGCAGTCTCGGTCGACAAGGCAAGCAGTGAGGATGAGGAGCTGTTCAGCTTCCTGAAAGATTTCTCCGAGTGGAGTTAAAAAACAAGGTCTGACATTTGGAAATGTCAGACCTTGTTTTTTGTCCCGTCAGCTTAAAAACGGGTTCGGATACGCCCCTTATGCTTAAGCAAACAGCTTTTCCTTCACGACGCCGAAGGCTTCACGGATGAAGTAGTTCACCCGCACCGTTATGTGCGTCGTCTCGGCGGGGATGCCCTTGATGCTCACGCCCATGGAGTGGGCTATAAGCTGCGTCCTGTAAATGTGGTATTCGCTCGTCACGACGGCGGCGTCCTTTTCGGGGTCGGCGCCAGCGCTGCGGATAATATCGAAGGAGTATTGAAGATTCTCCCGTGTCGAGGTGGAGCGATCTTCTTTTATTATGCGCTCCGGGGCGATGCCGTTCTGCTCAAGATAGCGCTTCATCGCCTCCGCCTCGCTTATGTCCTCACCGCTGCCCTGACCGCCGGACACGACGGCGGAGCAGTCGGGGTGAGCATTCAGATAGTCGAGAGCGGCGTCGAGCCGTTCGGTGAGCGCAAGGGAGGGGGTCTCGCCCTTGACCGCTGCGCCGAGGACGATGACGTACTGCACCTCAAAGTCCCCGTCGCCGGAGGACGCCTGTATTATCGGCAGCTCAAGGAATACGAAGTAGCCTATCCCCAAAATGAGGAGAAGGCTGATAAGCCGCCTTGCCGTTTTGCCGACGAGCCTGAACAGCAGGATGAGAAATGCGATGAGGTACAGAGTGTACGCCAAAAAGTCGTGACCCGAAAACGCAAAGTTCAAAACGAGTCCGGCCGCCACGAGTAAAAGTATGAGTATGCTTGATTTTTTCATTCGCTGAGTTCCTCCCATTCGGCGTACAGCTCAAGCAGGCGGTCGTTTGCCTGCGCCTTATCGCTTTCAATGCGCATAAGCTCCGTGTAGTCGCTGGAGTGCTGCTCCGCCTCGGCGTCGAGCTGCTCAAGCTCTGATTCGAGCCTGTATATCTCCTTTTCGAGCTTTGCACGCTGCTTGTCACGGTTGGGGGCGGACTTCTTCGGTGCGGGAGCCTTTTTCTGCGCCGCAGCCTTTGCCGCCTGATTAAACACCGCCTGACGCTCGCAATATTCACGGTACTCGGAGTAGGTACCCTTAAAGTCGGTGATCTTACCGTCCTTGAGATGCCATATGCGGGTCGCAAATTTTTCGATAAAGTACCTGTCGTGCGACACGAACAGGAGCGCTTCGGGGTAGCCCGAGAGCGCATCCTCGATCCACTCACGGCTTGCAATGTCGAGATGGTTCGTCGGCTCGTCGAGTATGAGAAGGTTTATGTCGCTTCCCATGAGCATACAAAGCCGAAGTCTGCTCTTTTCGCCGCCGGAGAGAGCGCCGACCGGGGTGAACACCGTCTCGCCCCTGAAGCCGAAAGCGCCGAGGCGATCCCTCGCCTCCTGTGGCTGACAGCGGCAGTCGTACAGCATGGTATCGACCAAGGTACGGCTCTCGTCGCTGAAGGATATGATCTGCGGCAGATATGCACAGCGCACCGTGGGTCCCCTGTACAGGTAGCCGGAGTCGGGAGTCTCCTCCTGCATGATGAGCTTTATAAGCGTCGATTTTCCTGCGCCGTTGTCGCCGATGAGCGCTATGCGCTCTCTGCCCTCAATGAGCAGGGAGAGGTCAGAAAACAGCGTTTTATCGCCGTATGACTTACTTAGATTTTCGCACACGAACACCTCGTCGCCGGAGAAATCCCTTGCGGTGAAGCCGACGCTGAGCCGCCGCTGCTCCTTGGGGCGCTCGGTTGTGCTGAGCTTTGCGATGCGCTTTTCCATGGAAAACGCACGCTTGTGCAGCTTGTCGTTGCCCATGAACGCCCAAAGATGCATCTGCTCCGCCGCACGTTTTAGCTGCTCGATCTTTGCCTGATCCTTTTCGTACTTCTTGAGCTTTTCGTCAAAGCGCCTCTGCCGCTCCTCGGCGTAGAAGCTGTAACCGCCGGAGTAAAACTCCGCCTTGCCGTCGCATATCTCGATGCAGCGGGTGACTACACGGTCGAGGAAATAGCGGTCGTGGCTGATGATAAGCACCGTACCCTTAAAGTGCAGCAGGTAGTCCTCAAGCCACTCGGTCGCACGGAGGTCGAGGTGGTTCGTCGGCTCGTCAAGGAGCAGGATCTCCGTGTTTTCAAGGATGAGGCGGGCGAGGGTCACCCTCGTGCGTTCACCGCCGGAGAGCGAGTCAAAGGGCTGCTGACGCATGGAGCGGGGAATGTCGAGACCGTTTGCGACACGGTTTATGTTCGTCTCCGTGTCGTAGCCGCCGAGCCTGCGAAAGTCCTCGGATATGCGGTCGTACTCACGCAGCAGCGTATCGGAGCTGTCGCTTTCCATCTGCTTTGCAAGCTCCTCAAGACGGGAGCTTAGGCGGTACAGCTCGGAGTAAGCCGAACGCAGAACGTCCTCCGTCGTCCAGCCGTCGGGGTAGACGGGTATCTGCGATATGAGACCGAGCCTGCGCCCGGAAGCGAGTGAAACGCTGCCCTCGTCGTAGTCAAGCTCGCCCGCAAGGATGCGAAACAGCGTCGTTTTGCCGCAGCCGTTATGTCCGAGTATGCCGACACGCTCACCCTCGGTGACGTCGAAGCTGAGTCCGTCCAATATGTTGTTTCCCAGTTCAAAGGACTTTTTAAGTCCGCAAACCGATACGTCTGTCATTTGTGTTCCTCTGTGAATTTAAGATAGTGCCACCGCCTGCTGCAAAACCGCATTTGCGACGGGAGCCGCAGCGCCTCTGCCGCTGCCGCCGTTTTCAACGAGAACGACGAAGGCGTAAGGGTGCTGAGCGTCGTTTAAAAAGCCGACGAACCAAGCGTGGCTCTGCTGACCGTTGCCGACCTCGGCGGTGCCGGTTTTTGCGCACAGCGCAAGACCGGGGTAGTTTTCGGCGCCGTATTTGTACTGAACGTTGTAGCTCATCATATCGGCGATCTTATCCGCCGTCTCACGGGACAGCAGCGTTTCGGTGCCTGTAGAGCTGCCGAGCAGCGACGGCTCGTTTAAGCTGCCGCCGTTTGCGATAGCCGAAACGATGCGCAGCATGGAGTAGGGGCAGACGAGGTCCTCGTACTGACCGATGCCTGACCACGCAAGGTATGAGCTTTCGCTCTTGTCCTCGGTGAAGTTGCCCGCAGCGGTCTTGATGCCGTTTAGGTCATGCGCAGAGCAGATGCCGAGCTTTTCGGCGTAGGAGCCGAGAGTTTCGGCGCCGAGGTCCATCGCAAGCTGACCGAAGGCGCAATTGCAGGAGTTTGCAAACGCCTGCTCGATGTTCTGCGTACCGTGGACGCCGGAGCAGGTGACGGTCTTGCCGCCAAGCTCGATGCTTCCCGTGCAGGTGAAGCTGCGGCTGTTTAGGTCGTCTATGTTGTCAATGGCTGCCGCAAGCGTTACGAGCTTAAAGACGGAGCCGGGGGTGAATGTCGAGCTGAGACAGCGGTTGAGATAAACGCCGTCGGGCAGAGTTTCGGGGACGTTGAGCGGGTCCATGGACGGGGAGGAGACCATGCAGATAAGCTCCCCGGTCTTGTAGTTCACCACAAGGGCGGAACCCTTTCGCCCTGCAAGAGCCGCATACGCCGTCTGGTTGAGGCGGGAGTCAACGTTCAGCTTCAGCTCAACGTCGCTGCCCTCGCTTACGCCGGTTATAAGGCTGTAACCGGAAAGCTGCTTTCTGAAGCCCGTGAGAGCGCCGGTGCCGACGTTGCCGCCGTAGTCGCCGACGAGCTGATAGCAGGCTATGCGGACGGAAGCATCCTCCGCATACGACTTTTCGCCGCCGCCCATCTTCGCCAGCACGACGCCGTTGCGGTCGGTGAGAGTGTAGGTGCATTTTGTGGTGGTCTCGTCAAAGTACAGCGCCCAGCTTGCACCGTCGTCGATATAGCGGATGACGTAGACAATGAGTCCGACTATTACGAGAAGGGCAAGCAGAACGGTGGAGTATGCACGGAGAGTGACTTTTTTCATTATCTGACCCTCCTTGTCGGTTCGTATTCCTCCTCGTGATCGGAGGAGTCATCGCCGTGAAGCACCGAGTCGGAACGGGTAGGCGATGTAAACTCGTCGGGAATGTGATCCTCCTCCGGCTGTTGCGGCGGCGGTGTCGGGGACTTTGCTGCGTCGGCAGACTTTACGACGAAGCTTGCGCCCTTTCTCGTGTCGCCCGCCTTGATGAATGCAAGCAGCATCCAGCATGACAGCAGGGAAGTGCCGCCCCTTGAAACGAAGGGGAAGGTGACTCCCGTGAAGGGGAGTATGTCGGTCGAGCCGAACACGTTGAGCGACATCTGCACGAGGAACATACTTGCGGTCGCACAGGCGGCAATGGAGTAGTAGGCGGAGCGCCCCTTAGACGAGCTTCGCACCGCAAAGAACGCCAAAGCGACGATGGCAAGCACCGCACATATGGCGACGATAAGTCCAAGCTCCTCGCACAGCATTCCGAACACGGTGTCGGTGTTGGCGGCAAACCTCGACTGGAGCCAGCCGTTGCCCGCACCCTTGCCGAACAGACCGCCGGAGGCGCCCGCCGAGAGCGCACGGGTCTGCTGGAAGCCTGCACCGGACACGTCCTCCCAAATATGTCCCCATGCCGAAAAGCGCTGTGCGACGTGCGGCTTTATGGTGAATATGAGGAAGCCGCCCATGGCAGCGCCCGTGACCGCCAATGCAACGGTCGCAATGGAGCCGGAGCGCATGAAGGAGATGACGAGGAAGGTGACGAAGAATATAAGCGCCGTGCCGAAGTCACCCAACAGACCGAGGACGATAACGCACAGTGCCGAGAATACGATGAAAACGATAAGGTTTCGGGTGCGGAAAAGACGCTCAAGCGACGCCGCACCGACGTAGATATATGCGACCTTGACGATCTCGGAGGGCTGGAGCGTAAAGGAGCCGATTTTTATCCAGAGCGCCGCACCGTATCTCGTCTGACCAGCAACGAGGTTCAGCGCAAGGAAAGCGAGCGCAACGATCGCAACGGGGATGCGCATGGTCTTTGTACGGTCGAGGTCACGCAGCCACCAGCCCATGAGGAAGAACAGCACTACGCCGACAAAGATCTCGATGATCTGACGGAACATCTCGTCGGGAACGGAGGAGGCTATGATCGAAAGCCCCATGGAGGTCAGGAAAAATGCTATCGTCTCGACCTCGAAGCCCGTGCGCCTTATGCTGCGCATGGCAAAATAGCAAAACCACTGCAAAAGGATGAGCAGGGAGAAGCCGAGGAGAAACGACGGGATGTACTTGTCGTCCGAAGCGTATATGCAATGCTCCGCCAGCAGAATGAGCTGAAATACGGTGAGATACATAAGCGTGACCGCAGGGTGTATACGCTTCCAGCGATGCACTCTGTGAGACTCAATGGCGGCACGCTGCGTTTCGCTTATGTCACGGAAGCGCACCTGACTGTCTGCAAGGCTTATGACGTCGCCGTCCTCCACGGGAAGCCCCGCAGCCAAGACCCGCTTTCCGTTGACCCAAACGCCGCCCTTCGAGAAAATGTCGAAAATGCGCCAAAGCCCCTTGTCGTTGCGGACAAGGACGGCATGCACTCGGCTGACCTTTTCAAAGGGCAGACAGACGTCCGCACGGCGGGAGCGACCTATGAGATTTTCCCAGTGATTTATAAGCAGCACACCGTCGTCCGTGTGTATATAGCCCCAAATCTCGGTGGCGATCTTACCCCTGAGCATGGAGCGCATACAGCGGACAAGGACGCAGACCGCCATAAGCGGCAGCAGATATGACAGTATGTCTGCGATAGTTGATATAAAGCCGTTCAAGTTGCGTACCTCATCAAATTTAAATACTAATTTATTATATCATCAATTGCACTTATTGACAAGCAAGAGACATTTAATTAGAATAGCCGTATGAAAAGAAATAAGACTAAAACGTGGATAATAGTGCTTTCGGTGCTTTTTGTGCTGTCCGCTGCATGCTTTCTGATACTCAGGCTCACGGGCAAAAGCGGCACCGTTGCGAACATCTACGTTGACGGAGAGCTTTACAAAAAAATTGATCTTGACGCCGTTGCTGTTGCATATGACATAGAAATCAGGACGGAATTCGGGTATAATAAGATACACGTGGTAAACGGCGGCATATCGGTAACGGAATCGGACTGCCGTGACCACATATGCATTGAGCAGGGCGAGATCGACAACGAGGCGGTGCCGATAGTGTGTATGCCGCACAGACTCGTTATCGAGATCGAGGGAGATGCGGTCGATGGATAAGACGAGGAGACTTACGCTGATGGCGATGCTCACGGCGGCGTCGCTCATCATATTCATAGTCGAAGCGCAGCTTCCGCCGCTTCTGCCCATACCGGGAGTGAAACTGGGGCTTGCAAACCTCATAACGCTCACGGCGATGGTCATACTCGGACGCAGGGAGGCGGGCGCGATACTCCTTTGCAGAATCGTACTCGGCAGCGCTTTTGCGGGCGGTGTGTCGGGACTTCTGTTCAGCATCGCAGGAGGACTGCTCTCGTACCTCGTGATGTGCCTACTCAAAAACGCATTTCCGGGGAAGCTTCTCTGGGTACTCAGCGTTTTCGGGGCGATAGCCCACAACGTCGGGCAGCTTGCGGTCGCCGTGCTGATATCGGGAACACCGAAGCTTGCGCTGTACTACGGCCCGGCGCTCTTGGCTGCGGGCATCCTTACGGGAGCCTTTACCGGGCTTGCGGCGATGTTTCTCGTCAAGGCGCTGTCCAAGCTCAAAAAATCGTAAACCATGCGGCTGAGCCGCAAATATATATTTGAACAGGAGATCATGTGATGAGTGAATGTACGCATGATTGCTCTACCTGCGGCGAAAGCTGCAGCGAGCGGGAGCAGCAGGATTTCAGCGCAAAGCTGAATCCCGAAGCAAGTGTCAAAAAGGTCATTGCCGTCGTCAGCGGCAAGGGCGGTGTCGGCAAATCCCTCGTAACGAGCCTGCTGGCAAGCGAGATGCAGCGCAGAGGCTATCAGACCGCCGTACTTGACGCAGACATTACGGGTCCGTCGATACCGAAGGCGTTCGGCATCCATGAACACGCAAGGGGTACCGAGGATGCGCTCATCCCCGTGTACAGCGTCAAGGGAACGCAGATCATGTCCGTTAACCTGATCCTCGAAAACGACACCGACCCCGTCGTGTGGAGAGGCCCCGTCATCGCAGGCGTGGTGACACAGTTCTGGAGCGACGTGCTGTGGAACAACGTTGACTATATGTTCGTCGATATGCCTCCCGGAACCGGCGACGTTCCGCTCACCGTGTTCCAGTCCCTGCCCGTGGACGGTATCATTATCGTCACAAGCCCTCAGGAGCTTGTCTCCATGATAGTGTCCAAAGCCGTCAATATGGCAAACATGATGAACATTCCCGTACTCGGCATCGTTGAGAATATGTCCTACTTCAAATGCCCCGACTGCGGAAAGAAGCATGAGATATTCGGAGAAAGCAAGGTCGAAAAGGTCGCCGCACAGTTTGGCGTCGAGCATTACGCCCGTCTGCCGATAGACCCCGCCGTCGCCGCAATGGTCGATGCGGGCGAGGTCGAGAGCGTCGGCACCGAGGAGCTTAACGGTCTTGTTGACTATATAGAAAAAGGAGTTTAATTTATGGTTATTGCAGTTGCATACAAGGATAACGAAATTTACGATCATTTCGGTCACGCAGAGCATTTTGCCATCTACGAGACCAACGAGGATCAGACCCAGCTCATCTCCAAGAACATTATCGATGTAAAAAAGAGCGGTCATCAGGCGGTCGCCGATCTCATGAACGAGAATCACGTTGACGTTGTCATCGTCGGCAACATCGGCACCGAGGCACGCAAGGCGCTCACCGAGTACGGCATCGTTGCGTTTGCAGGCTTCTGCGGCAATTCCGACGACGCTGCCGAGCTTATGATGAGGGGTCAGCTTCCCTTCCTCAGCGACGAGGGCGGCTGCAGCGGCGGCTGCTCCGGCTGCCACGGTCACGATGACGGCGACTGCGGCTGCTCCGGTCACGAGGGCGGCTGCGGCTGCTGCGGCTGATACACAAAGCGTAAATATTCAAAAATGACTGCTCAATTTGAGCAGTCATTTTTTATACCAAAACTCAAACAGACAGATTATACAAATTTTATCCGCAAATTTCGGCACATTTCACCGAGGCTTTTGACCTTAATGCACAGACACAATCATATTGACGATTGACAATTTCTAAACTATAATATATTTATGCATTCGTATATTACAGGGGGGTCAATATGAAAGATCTGAAGCACATGATTTACTTCGAGCATCTGCTCGACGAAGCCGCAAACGAGCTTTGCCTCCAAGCGGTCTCCGAGGGCAGACACGCCGTCGGCTACACCTGCTACCATATGCCGGAGGTACTCTTAAACCTTGACAACTGCTTTTCCGTCAGGCTGAGAGCGCCCCGCACCGGCTCGCTTGACATCTCGACCTACTACATGACGAACTACCTTTGCGGCTATGCAAAAGCGCTCGTCGAGCGTGGAATGGAGGGGGGCTACACCTTTCTTTCCGCCGTTGCAGGAACCGAGACCTGCTCGGAAATGAACCGTGCCATCGAGCATTTTGAACTGCTTAACCTTGTGAAGAACGACAAATTCTTTGTCGCTCTTGCCGACGTGCCCTTCAAGGTCACGCCCCACGGTTTAAAACATTATGTAAACCAAATTCAGAAGAAGGTGCTTGACAGACTGCACGAGAATTACGGCACCGACGTGTCCGACGCCGCAATACGCAAGGCGGTGGAGGAGCATAACGAGGTCTGCCGCATCCTGACCGAGATCGGCGAGCTGCGCAAGCTCCCCAATCCTCCGATCACGGGCTATGAGTACCATGTGCTGTGCCTCGTGTCGTTCACCTGCCCGAAGGATCTCATACTCCCCAAGCTGCGTGAGACGCTGCAGGAGATCAAAAAGCGCAAGTGCGACCCCAAGCCGTGGTACCGTGCGAGGGTAGTCGTCGTCGGCTCGGAGATCGACGATCTTGACTTCACCCGCACCGTGGAGGACTCCGGCGCTTTTATCGTTGCAGACCGCTTCTGCTTCGGCTCCTTCCCCGGCAGACAGGAGATCATCCTGAACGACGAGGAGCCTGCGCTTGAGCAGGTGTGCCGCTACTACATGGAGAGCAGCCAGTGTCCGAGATATATGTCAAAGGAAAAGGTGCAGGGACGCTACGATTACGTTGACGCTCTTGCAAAGGAGTACAACGCTCAGGGCATACTCTACGAAGCGCTCAAGTTCTGCGAATACTGGGGCTATGAGCGTCCGCTTGCGTCCAACATTATGACGGAGCTGTATAAGTACCCCTCCGTCTGCGTTGACAGGGAGTACACCGGCAACGCATCGGGACAGCTCAGGACCCGTGTGCAGGCGTTTGTCGAGAGCCTTGAAATTAAGCAGATAAACAACGGCGGGGAGGGGGGAGAGGTGGAAGTAAAAAACAGAAACCCTGGGA
>OCQZ01000361.1_pt1 | contig 14180 bp, 7 predicted proteins | sample 1538921 | NCBI WGS metagenome assembly OCQZ01 (sample SAMN03418269, study PRJEB22391) | human gut metagenome | biome: human-gut; feature: organic feature; material: feces | host: Homo sapiens | place: Tanzania | collected 2013-01 | reverse complement strand
TGCGCCCGCCCGTGTGTGGGACAATGACGCTTTTGACATTTTTAATGATATTGCCGCTGACGGTCAGTTCGATCCGCTCCGGCAGTCTTTCCAATGTTTTCCGTGCGAGCGCGCCCGCATAAGCGATGGCAATGGGCTCCGTGCAGCCCATCGCGGGCACAAGCTCTTCGTGCAGGATCCGGACATACGTTTGATAAAGCGCTGCATCCATGGTCATTTCTCCAATCTCTCTTTCCGCCGCAGCTTCAATGCGGCGGCACTTTCACCTTTCATTGTACCGAAAATTTATCCGAATTGCAATGCACTTTCTGTATTTTGCGCGCAAAAAAGGAGATGTCCTGTCGCACATCTCCTTTCGGAATGCTCATGGACTTACAGGCCGTAGAGCTCACCGTACTTTTCTTCAAGGTAGCTCGTGTAGGCCGTAGGGTCGAACTTCTCGCCCAGCGCCTGCTCCAGCAGTGCGCCCGGCTTCTTGAGGCAGCCGTACTGCCAGATGTGCTCGCGGTTCCACGCGTTGATGGGCGCGAAGTCACCGCGTTTCAGGCAGTCCTCCACGTCGACCGTTTCCTTCATCTTGCCCAGCAGCTGCGCGCCGTAGGCGCTGCCGAGCGCGTAGGACGGGAAGTAGCCCACGCTGCCGCCCGACCAGTGGCTGTCCTGCAAAACGCCGTGCTTGTCGTCCGGCACGTCGACGCCGAGGTACTCCTTGTAAAGGCGGTTCCATTCGCCCGGCAGGTCGTGCACCTTGAGCTCGCCGTGCATCACGCGCTTTTCCAGCTCATAGCGCACCATGACGTGCAGGCTGTAGGTGACCTCGTCGGCCTCGGTGCGGATGAGCGAGGGCTCGGCCTTGTTGATGGCGCGGTAGAATTCCTCCGCCGTGTGGCCCGCGAGCGAGGGGAAGAGCTCGCAGAGCTTCGGGAAAACAAAACCCGTGAAGGCGCGGGAGCGGCCGAGCAGGTTCTCATAGAAGCGGCTCTGGCTCTCGTGGATACCCATGGAAACGCCGCCGTCGAGCACCGTGTAGGCAAGTTCGTCCGCGCTGCCGGTGTCGTAGAGCGCGTGTCCGCCCTCGTGGATGACGGAGAACATGGAGGACGCAAAGTTATCCTCAAGATAGTGCGTCGTAATGCGCTCGTCGAAATGAGAGCCGAGGGACGTGGTGAAGGGATGCTCGGTCGTCGCAAGGCCGACATGGTCGAGATCCAGCCCCATCGTGCGCATGAGATAGCGCGAGAGCGCGTCCTGCGCCGCCTCAGGGAAGCTGCCGTGCAGCATCGCGTCGTCAAGCTGCGGCTGCGCCTTGATCTTCTTGAGGAGCGGCACGATGTGCTCGCGCAGCGTCGCGAAAAATTCGTCGCACTGCGCCATCGTCAGCCCGTCCTCATACTCGCTGAGCCAGTAGTCGTAGGGGTCCTTCTCCGGCGCGCAGTAGTGCGCGAAGCGGATGTTCGTCTCGAAGATCTTTTCAAGCACCGGCTCGAAGAGCGCAAAGTCGCTCGTCTCCTTCGCGCGGTGCCACACGTCGTCCGCCTCGACCAGCAGCTGCTGGTAGGCAACGTATTCGTCCATTGGGATCTTCTGCATATTGCGGATGTCCTTGATGAGCAGGAACACCATGCGCTGCTGCTTTTCGTCGAGTTCAGACTTGTGCGCATCGAGGAATTCGAGCAGTGCGACCGTCTCGCTGCCGGTGGTGAGCTTATAGTGCTCCTCGCTCAAAATACTCATGGTCTGGCCGCGGTTTGCCGCCGTGCCCTTGGGCGCGGTGGTCGCCCCGTCGTAAAAGAGCAGGCCCATGGCGTGGCCGTAGGCGGCAAGCTTCGCCTGCAAAGTCATCAGGGACTGAATCGCCTCAGGAAGAATCATCGGTAGTGTCCTCACTTTCTCTATGATGGTCTCATCATAGCACGAAGAGGGCGTGCAGTGCAATGTGCATTTTCGCTTTCGCGGCGGAAAGGCAAAAAAGGAGAAGAGACGCAGCGGTGTCCGCTGCGTCTCTTTTTGCTGATCTTTAGAAGTCGGTCGTGCAGTTTTTCTGGTCCTTGAGGTAGTTGGCGGGCATCCAGATGACGTTGAGGTCTTCGGAGTTGATCGTGCCGTCGCCGTTCACGTCAGTGATGCGATTCTCCGCCGCGGATGCGCCCTTTAAGTAGTTCGACGGCTTCCAGACCATGTTGAGGTCCTCGGAATTGATCGTGCCGTCGCCGTTCACGTCGCCCGCGGGCAGCGTGATGACCGCGATCTCTGCCTTCCGGTGCGCCGTGAGGTCAAGTTCGCCATTTGTGATCTGAACGCCCTTCACCGTGTAGCTGAGGTGGCCGGGCTTTGAAACCACAAGGTCGTACCTGCCGGGAGCGACATTCGGGATGCGGAAGGTCTTCGTCGTCTGGCCGCTGCCGGTGCTCGTCGCGGTCGTGACCGTGTACTTCACCGCGCCGTTCTGCATGAGCTTCACCGTGGCGGCGCTCTTCGGGCCATAGCTCTGCACCTTGCCGGAAACGGCGCCGCCATTCCCGCCGGGGACCGTGTACGGCATGAACGTGCCCCAGTTATACACCGCTGCATTGGCTGTGCCGCCATCCGGGCCGCCCCACGTGTCCCATGTGGAGTCGTTTTCCCATGCGTTCACTCTGTTGATATACACGACCGTGGTCTTGTAGTCCTCCGGCCACACGGTATTGGGGCGCTGCTTCGGGATCTCGAGGGAGATTGCGAGCCGGTACTTCTTTCCCGCCTGAAAGACTGTGTCGCCATCCATAGCCCATTCAAACTCTCTCACCCTGACATCGGAGGGCAGGCCGCTGATGCTCTGATAGCTCGCATCCGTGGGGCTTTCGCCCGCCACGGGCATCTTGATGCTGAGATACAGCGTGCGTGCGGCGCTCTCATACTCCGGGAACATACCATAGCGGCCATCCACCAATCTGCCTATGCTCCAGCTATAGCCGTAGGAATAGACATAACCAGCGCTCGCCATCCAGTCGTCGTATTCCGCCTCCCGTCTGTGGTCAGAGCTTTTTTTGCCGTTCGCCCAATATCCGCCGGGGATGACGATGTTCACCGTCGTCCGTCCGGGGCGCACCGCATAGCCGCTGGGCGGCACGATGTAGAAGTAGTACTCGTAGTATTCGTCATCATCGTCGATCGGCTCCCACTCATCGGTGGCTGTTCCCAGACAGGCGTATTCAAATATCTCAAAGGTGCAGCTGGCGGGGGAATCGGCGGTGATGTAGGCCTCGCCCATCCGCCTGCCCATATAGAAGTTTTTCAGCGTACCCTGTACGGTGGACAGCAGCGTACACTCCTGCGCCTCTATGCCAACCGCGCAGGTTTTGCCGCCGTCGGTGGAGTAAAGCCACTCCGCCGTAACCGAGCCGGCATTCTTCACAACGAACCGGGTGGCATTCGTAAAGTGGAAGCCCGCTCTCGCCTCCAGAACCACCGTTTTGTTGCGGTGGCTGCCGTTGTCCGCCCAGTCGCGCTGGCTGACCACCCTTTCGCACCTCACATCCATCGCGTTCTTTCGGATGGGGTTCGCGGTGGCGGAATCGGACGGCAGTAGGTCGCCGTTTACCATGTCCAGCAGCACGGTTTCGATGGGGATGGTGGTATCCTTCACCACCTGATAGCGCAGGAGGTACTGGTTTGAGTAAGCGATACTGGTGGGGGCTGTGGCGTGCTTCAGGTTGATCGTGAAGGCCGTCTGGCCCGCATCGATGTTGGCAGGCGTATTCGGCAGCCGGTAGCGCCACTCGCAGATGCCGTTCGCGGTGGTATAGCTGCCGTCGTAGATATTGACCAATCTCGGCCCGAGTTCGCATCTGATCTCATAGGACCAGCCAGCGTCACGGAGCTCCTTCGCAAGGTCATACCAGCGGTAGACCAGCTCGTGCGTACCGAGCGTGCTCACCGTGTAGATCGGCACGCTGCCGGAAACCGTGAAGCGCGCCCCGTCGCGGATGTTGGGCACTTTAATGGGGCTGCCGTCCAGCAGGACCTCCTTCAGGTCCCACGCCCTGCCGATGCCCTCGATGGGGCCCTTCAGGTTGAGATCCAGATAGTAAGACCCACCGTAAGGATTGTCGTCAAATTTCACGCGCGAGCCGATGTTCTCGGAGGTATAGATATTCCCGTTCAGCTTTATCGCGCTGTTCGGGAAGAACTTCATAACGCGCTCTATCACCTGCTGTTTGACCCGCGAATCGTACCCACGCTCTCTGGTGACACTGAAAATATCGAGCTTGAGATTCTGTCCGGACGCGTTGAATACGCCGCTTTTGATCAGCATCGCCGGGTCGTTCCCCTCATAAAGTTTTACCTTTTTTCTTCCGTCAACATAAAGGCCATCGTTGAAGCGCGCCCCGTCTATGACCAACTGCGTCACATTTTCCAGCAGGCTGGTCACCGCAAACGGGAAGTTGAACACGCCGCCGTTGAGGAGAACGCGCGGCTCCGCATCTCCCGCTCTCCACGACAGCTCATCTGTCCAGACTATGCCGTTGAAGGTGCCGCCGTTGACCGTGAGCTGCGAATAGCGCAGCAGCAGCGCCGTCGGCATATACTGAACCCCCGATATGGTGTTCCTTTCCCTGTTGTTCCAATCGTATGCGCAGTTGATCGTGCCGCCGTTGATCGTGATCTGCGGGCGCTCACCGCCCTCGAACGGATTAAAATAGTCGTCGCTGATGCAGCCGTTGTTTCCATAGACATTCGAGTCCAGCGGATTCAGCCTTGTCAGCGTGCCGCCGTTCATTGTGAATTTGGCAGGCGCGCCATTACTGGCGGGGCTTATCTCGATGATGCTGTGCCTCTTGTAGTCCCTCGCAAATTCAACCTCGATCGCGCCGCCGCCCTTGCTGTCGTACAGCGTGAATTCGCCGCTCGTAATTGTGATCAGGTTGAAAAACTCCGCCCGCTTGGTTGCGTCGATCCTGATCTTATGGCCGTTCAGGTCCAGTTTTTGGTTATTCCTCACCCTGAGATAATCATCATCATAGCCCATCGTATAATCGATGTCATTTTCCAGCGTGAGATCTCTTGAATCGCCAGATTCGAGATAGGCCGCAAGCGTCTCATAGTTCCTGATGCTGTCAGAAGCGTAAGATGTATCGTCCGCCGCGCTCGCCGTCACGCCCATCGCGGGCACGAGGGAGAGCAGCATCACGAGGCTCATCAGCCCGCTCAACAGTCGTTTTTTCATTCTTCTTCCTCCTTTGGTCTGGTAAAGTGTGCGCCCTGCGGGCGCGCGGTGGTCCTTGGGGGCGCAAGCGCGGTCATCCGCTCTCGCCCCGCTCTCCGTCCGTGCCGCCCACCAGCAGCCTTGCCCCGCATCTGGGGCAGAAACGCGCGTCCGCTTCGCTCAGCTTGTGGCCGCAGTGGTGGCAGAAGGCGGGGTATTCGTCCTCCCACGGCGCGCAGTCGATGCAGCACTCCGCGTTCACGTTGAACATGGCCGAGGAAACATAGCGCCCGCATCTGGGGCAGTGGTTGAACTCGCGCCTGCCCTCCCGCTCCCACGCAAGGGCAAGGGCCGCTTCCTCCGTCTCCGCCTGCACGGGTGCGGTGATGCACCCCAGCTCGCCGGAGATATCGCAGTAGAAGCGAAAGCTCCGCCCGCCCCCCGGCTCGATGGCGACCCGATAGGCCGCTGTGGTCTTTCCCGGCGTCATCTGCGCCCCTCCTTTCTGTGATTCCTTCCCCTCCTGTATATCATGAACGGAGGCAAATGTTAACCCTAATTTGGTCAAATTAGGGTCGCAAAATCAAATTTTTTTGAAATTCTTTTGAAAATTCGCGCTTTTTCGCCCCGAGCGAGCGAAAAAGCGCGGCGGAGGGGCTTCCCCTCCGCCGCGCGATGCGCTTGCTGATCTTTAGAAGTCGGTCGTGCAGTTTTTCTGGTCCTTGAGGTAGTTGGCGGGCATCCAGATGACGTTGAGGTCTTCGGAGTTGATCGTGCCGTCGCCGTTCACGTCAGTGATGCGATTCTCCGCCGCGGATGCGCCCTTTAAGTAGTTCGACGGCTTCCAGACCATGTTGAGGTCCTCGGAATTGATCGTGCCGTCGCCGTTCACGTCGCCCGCGGGCAGCGTGATGACCGCGATCTCCGCCTTTTCGTGCTGCGTGAGGTCGAGGTCGCCGCCCGTGACGACCACGCCCTTGACCGTGTAGCTCAGGTGCGCGGACTTCGAGACCACGAGGTCGTAGGTGCCGGGCTCGACCGTCTCAAAGCGGAAGGTCTGCGTCGTCTGGCCGCTGCCGGTGCTCGTTGCGGTCGTGACCGTGTACTTCACCTCTTCGCCCTGCATGAGCTTCACCGTGGCGGCAACGTTCGGGTCATAGCTCTGCACCTTGCCGGAGAGGGCGTAGCCGATGATCTCCGTCTCCGCGAAGGTGTAAACCGCATTCGCCGCAGTGGTGCTGACAGCGGTCGTGAGGTCGTTGAGCTTGACGGTAAAGGCCTCGTTGTTCAGCCGCCCCATGCCCTCGGTGACGGCAAGCTCGAAGTAAACGCTGTAGGTCTTGCCGCCGAGGAAGCTGCCGTCCGCCGTGAGGCCGTTTTCAGGCGTGCATTCCTCGTTCTCGTCCAGCTGGCCGTTTCCGTTTGCGTCAATGAACCATGTGAGTCTGCGGACGTAAACGCCGTGGTTGACGATCTCCTCGCTCTCGCCGGTGCGGGTCACGCCCGTAACGATGGCGTCGGACGCGACGGCGGCCTTCTCGCCCGTGACAGGCGCGGCCAGCGTGACGGTGGCGGTGTTATACGCGGGCTGTCTGTCCGAAACGATGTAGTAGGTGGCTCTCAGCTTGCCGGGCGAGTAGCCGAGGAACTGGTAGCCGTACACATCGTCATACACATCGGCCTGCGAGAACGTGCCGTTGTCCGAGGGATGGAGCAGCTGCACCTTGTAGCCGTTGATAACGAGCGCGGTGTTGGGCTCGAAGTAATACTTCGTGCCGTCGGCCGCAACGCCCGCCGTGATGACCAGCTCGCTGATGTAAGTGCCCGCCTCGTAGCGCTGGCGCATGAGGTCGGCGTCGGGGCGCGGATTGCTGCCGTCATAGAGCACGTTATACCACGAGCCGGGATTATTGGCGCTGGTCGCGCTGTCCTTGTCGGCATACAGCACCGGCGCGTAGGCCGTGCCCGTGCCCGTCACATCGGGAACCTTGGAGACCCTGCTCTCGCTCGAGAGCACGGGGTAGCCGCCGGCGGTGAAGATATTCTCAATGGTGTTGATGCGAACATTCAGCATATTGTTGCGGTAGTTCGAGGGGAGCGGGCCGCCGTAGCGGGGGTCGCCCTCCATGGGCTCGTCGGTGGTGAGGAAGACGGTGTTCAGATAGATCGTGCCGCCGGTGGGGTCCTTCAGGCAGGGCTCCTCGTAGGCGTAGTACAGCGTTGCGTTGGCGGGCGTGACGTACGAGCCGTTATAGTACTCGCCGCCCTCCTCACAGCCCTTGAAAATGGCGCTGTCGAGGGAGCTGTCGCCGGGGATGCTGCACTGGATGACCTTGCTGTTGGCCTTCTTGTACCAGGAATCGCCGCTGATGTACGAGGTGTACAGGACGAACTGGTAGCCCTCCTTGGGCTTGATCTCAAAGGTCGCGGTGAACTTGTCGTTGTACTGCACGGGGTCGGTGAGGCGGTTGATGATGCCGGTTTCGGCGTGCTGGCCCTTGATGTTTCTGACCACGGCGCTCATGTACTTGTTGTTCGTGTTCTCCACCCATGTGCCGTTGTAGCAGCGCACGCTCGTGATGGGCATCTCCACCGTTTCGTAGGTCTTGCCGCCCGCAGCCGCCGCGCCGAAGTTGGGCTCGCCCATGCGGAAGCCCTCGATGGGGATGATGACCTTGACATAGCGCGTGTAGCTCAGGCCGCTGCCGGAGTAGTTCATGCGGACGAGCGCCGTGCCGGGGCTATGCGCCGTCAGCTTGCCGGTGCTTTCCTCGATGGTTGCAATTTCCCGGTCGCTCTCCACGTACCACTTGACCGTGGGGCTCTGCGGGATGGAGGCATTCGGCTGAATGGGCTGATAGCCGAGCCGGAGAATGTTCGTATTGCCGGGCATGGTGTAGCTCGGCGCGTTGGCAGCCGTTGTGCCGCCGCCGTTGGTGATGTTCTCGCTGCCCACCATCACGTCAACGCCGGTGGCGCGCTTGTCGATCTGAATCGTGCAGGGCGCGCTGTAGATGTACTTCTTGACGCCTTTCTCCGTATAGGGCACCTTGAGCATGAAGCGGTACGTGCCGGGGACGAATTCCGCGTCGCCCAAGTTGGCGAACTTCTTCATCTGCGTCAGATCGAAGGTCGCCTTGCCCGTGGAATCGAAAAGAATTCTATTATTACTATTACTATAGCCGTAATAGAGGCTCTGACAACTGACCTCTTTGCCGTTGTCAAACAGGTCGAGTCCCTTCCACGCGCCTTCGGGCACGCCGTCGCGCTGGAGGACGACTTCCGCAATGAAGGTGCTTTCCCAGTCAGCGCCGCTGCGGTTGAATTTCGCGGTCAGCGTGCAACCGGTCTCGTTGTACACGGTGCTGTCCTTGCTCGCCGTCAGCGAGACCTCGCGGGCGCTGGCATCATAGGTCCTGCCGACCACCGTGATGGGCGCGGCGGAATAGCTGGTCACGTTTTTGTGGTTCATCATCACGCGGTAGTCGCCGGAGCGGTAGGTTCTGAGCGTGCCGTCGCCTTCGTTGATCGTCACGCCGGAAACGTTGGTGTCGCGATAGCCCGACCCCGAGCCTTTCACGGTGATGTTCTTCCACTCGCTGCCGTCGCGGTACTGCCACACATAGCTGTTCACGCTCTTGCCGGCATTGGTGAGGAAGCTCTTGTTGGTATAGGGGCGCAGGTAGGCATAGTGATAGCTGCTGCCGCTCTTGGGGCAGGTGATGGTGTCGTTCTCGCACATTGCGTAGTCTCCCATGCCAAATGCTGTGGCGTAGATGCGCGGGAAGACATAGACCTTCTTGGTCATGCCGAGGTTATAGGGAATGCCGTTGCTTTCAAAGTCGAACTCGCAGCGCAGGGACTGCTCGCCCTCCGGCAGCGACACGAAAAAGCTCTGACCCCAGCCGGTGATGGTGCTCTCGTTCGATCCAGAGGTGATATGGATGTCTTTTTCTGCCTCTGTGACCTCCTGCCCGTCCACATAGTAGATAAAGCGGAAGTTACCGTAGTCGAGGCTCGTGATGTGCGAGAAGTTCGTGGAGTTCGTCACCGTGGGCCTCATGATGAAGTCTGCCGTGTCGCCATCCGAGGAGTCGGCCTGCCAGACCTCGCCCGTCATCGTGATGCCGCTCATGTCCACCACGTCCTTCATGAAGCTCCACTCGTTGTAGTACGAGGCGGTGTATTCCTGCGTGGTGCTGAGCGTCTCGCTCACGGTGCAGCGCAGGGTGTAGGGCTTGAGGAAGTCGAGCTTGAGCTCGCCGCCGCTCTTGGCCTTAAAGTCGCTCACCTTCACCGTCCGGCCGGGCTGCGTGCCCGGCGTGAACACATCCACGATCTCGTCGGATACGCGCTTGCCGTCCTTGTCGTAGATGGCGAAGATATAATATGGGGTGTAGCCCGTGCCGGTCGTGCCGAGGTACTGCTGCTCAAAGAGCTTGCCCCACGAGTTTTCCTCGGTGTAATAGGGGGTGTACCCGGTCAGCCTGACCGTGCCGCTGCCCTCGATGTTGGGGTTATAGATGTTGCTGTTGGTGGTGGCGAGCTTGACATAGTTCGTCTTGACGTTGGTGGGCGGGGAGACCGTGGCGCTGTGAGAGCCTGTGGACAGCTTCGCGCCCGGATAGAGGTGCTCCTCCTTCACGTTCACATCGCCGTATCTTCCTTCTTCATAAACATAATGCGGCGAAGAATGCGCTGCACCGGGATACCTGCCGCAGTGCTCCTTGTCGATCTTGCGGGTCTCAAAGTAGCCGCCGCGGATGCTTACGCTGGGCGGCTGATAGTCGCGGCAACGCAGCGCGTTTGCACCGCCGAGGCCGAGGATGCGGCCGCCGTTGATGACCACAGTGCCGCTGTTCCAAGCATAAATAGCGTCCCGGTAATCGCCGCGGCCGCAGACCGAGCCGCCGTTCATGATCAGCGTGCCGCCATCGACATCAATGCCCGTGGCGTAGAGCTGCTGGCGCACATAGCCGGTATAGTAGTCGGCACTACCGGCGGCATGGGAATAGGTTACCCAGACCTGCTTGGAGCGGCCGCCGTCCAGCTCGCCGCCGTTGAGGATCATCGTGCCCTCCACATGGAACAGGTTGCGAATGGCTCTAAACTTGACCTGACCACCTTCGCTGTTGCAACTCTGATCCATGTCCAGGTATCCGTCGTAGTGGATTCTGCCGCCGCCGCGGGAGTCGCAGACCACGATGGTGGAGCCTTCCGGCACCTCGAACAGCGTCAGCTCTTTTCCCCCGTCTCTATTGACATCGACGGAATAGCCGTTCAGGTCAAGGTACTTGGCGCCCTTAACGGTGATGCCGCCAAACCCGTCTTCCGAGATGTTGCCGGTCAGCCGTATGTGCCAGGTGTTGTTTTCGTCCTTGAGGTATTCCTTCAAAGCGATGAAGCCGTAGGGACCGGAAATCTCGACCCAGCCGTTGTTGGAGTGGGGAATGTTCGGGTTGGGCGTCGGCAGATAGGCCTCCGCTGTGGTGGTCAGGCTCGCGGGGAGCATGGCGAGCACCATCACCAGCGTCAGCAGCAGGGATGTGATTCTCTTTTTCATGCGTTTCACGCCTCCTTTTTTGTGTTCGGACTTTGGCCTTGCTTGCAGCCGTCCGTCCGCTCGCCGTTCGCTCGTGCGCCGCCAGCGCCAAGGGCGCAAAAGCGTCCGGCAGGGGTCGTCCGGCTCTCGCCTTTCACCCCCTTGTATATCATGAACGGAGGCAAATGTTAACCCTAATTTGGTCAAATTAGGGTCGGAAATTCAAATTTTTTTGAAATTTTTTTGAAAATCCTTGGATTTTATCAAACATTTGTTTCCTTTTCCCCCCTTCCCGCCGAAAAACGGCAGCATCCGCCCCCCGCGCGCCCCGAGCGAAAAAAGGGGCGCTCCCCCCGCCGGGAGAGCGCCCCTTCCCCTTATTTTTCCGCCGGGCACTGCCTGCCGGTGTGGTCGATGGTGTATTCGCCGCGCAGCAGCAGCTTTGAGACGGGCACAATGTCGTAGCCCTCGGCGAGCAGAAAGTCGAGGATGTCCGGCAGGGCCTCGGGCGTGTGCTCGCCCGCGTTGTGGAAGAGGACGATCGACCCGCTCTGCACCTTGCCCGTCACGCGCCTTGTGATCTCGTCCGCGGAGATGCCCTTCCAGTCGAGCGAGTCCACGTCCCACTGGATGGGCTCCATGCCGAGCGAGCGGATGGCGGCGATCACGTGGTCGTCATACTCGCCGTAGGGGCAGCGGATGAGCGTCGGGCGAACGCCGGTGAGCGCTTCGATCTTGTCGTTGCAGGCCGTCACGTCCGCGATGATCTCGTCCGCCGAGAGGGAATTGAAGTGGTCGTGCGCGTTGGAGTGGTTCATCAGCTCGCAGCCGCTCGCGGCGATGGCCTTGGCCTGCTCGGGATACTGCCCCGCCCAGTTGCCCACGAGGAAGAAGGTCGCCGTCACGCCGTAGTCGCCCAGCACGTCGAGTATCTTCTGCGTATTGTCCGCGCCCCACGCCGCGTATCGGATGCGGCAGCAAAGAAGGAAGACCCGGCCTAATGGTCGGGGGTCGTAAGAAAGTAATATCGTTTTTTGCAGGAACGGCATGGCTTCGGTCACGCCGTTTCCTGTTTCAGCAGTTCTTCCACGGGGATAAAGCCCACAAGGTCATAGGAAATGCGGATGCCCTGATGCCGCTTGCCGCTGGACTTGTCCGGGGCTTCAATGTAGATCGCCTTGACAAGTTCCCGCAGCGCATACGGGGTAAGCTCATCTAAATCCTCGTATTTGCGTACCCGCTGGATAAACTGCTCCAAATTTTCAATCTGTCGTTCCTGTACTTCGATTTCCTGCTGCAAAGCCTGAATTTCCGCTTTAAGCTGCGCTTGTTCGTCCTCATAGGTCTTGCTCATCATAGAAAACTTTTCATCTGTGATGCGCCCCGCCACATTGTCCTCGTAAATGCGGATAAACAAACGGTCAAGCTCTCCCAGCCGCTTTTCAGCCTGTGCCAGCCGCTTCTTGTGTCCACGGATCGCGGCTTCGCTGGACAGCCGGAGCTTCTGCTCCATGACGGCACGGAAATGATCCTCATACCGACTGACATAGGAAATCGCAGTTCTCATGTGCATCCAGACCAATTCTTCCAGAACAACAGCACGGATAAAGTGTGCCGAACAACTTCCCGTATTGCTGCGGTAGTTGGCGCATACAAAATGATCCTGCCGCTTTTCAAAGTAGTTGGTGGTGCAGTAGCGCATTTTTGCTCCACAATCAGCGCAGTAGACCATACCGGAAAACAGACTGCTCTTGCCCGTCTTTGTCCTGCGGTGACGCTGCTGGCGAATTTCCTGCACCTTGTCAAAGACCTCCTGCTCAATGATCGCCGGGTGGGTATTGTAGAAAACTGCCTGCTTTTCAACGGGCGTTTCCCTCTGTTTCTTATCCCAAATAGAATTGGTATAGGTCTTGAAATTGACGGTGCATCCTGTGTATTCCCGCCGTTCCAGAATGTGAACGACCGTGTTGGTGTTCCAATGGTACGGATCAGCGGTTTCCGGGCTGGGTGTCTTGATGCCCTCGCGCTTCTTGTAGGCGGTTGGGTTAAGTACCTTTTCCTCCTGCAAGAGCTTTGCAATCTGCATCGGGCCTCGCCCTTCCATGCACAGCTTGAAAATGCGCTTGACTACCAATGCCGCCGCTTCATCCACGACCCACTTCATCTTGTCCTCCGGGTCTTTACGGTAGCCGAACGGAACATTGGTGGTCAGGGGAACGCCGCGTTCGCCCTTCGCCTTATTGACAGCACGAATTTTGCGGCTGGTGTCCTTGGCAAAAAACTCGTTGAACCAGTTCTTGATACCCGCAATGTCGCTGTCGGTACTGTTGGGATCGATGGTGTCAAAGTGATCGTTGATGGCAATATAACGCACATTGTACTTCGGGAACGTGAAGTTGATATACAGCCCTGTCAGCGAAGAATTTCGTCCCAGTCTGGATAGGTCTTTGGTAATACAGACTGCCACCCGTCCCGCTTCGATCTCCGCAAGCATGGCTTGGAAGCCGGGGCGGTCATAGTTCGTCCCGCTATACCCATCGTCCACAAAAAAGGTTGGGTTCGGGAAACGGTGCGCCTTTGCGTATTGGAGCAGGATCATTTTCTGATTCTGGATGCTGTTGGATTCGTCCTCTTTGCCGCCCTTCTTATCCTCTTTCATATCTTCCACGGATAGACGGCAGTAGAGTGCGGTGATTTTATCAGTTGCCCGTAACATTTCTGTTTCCTCCTTCAAAGGGGCAACTGCCAGTACAGGATTGGTTGCTTCTATTGTACCAAGAGACTGCGTATTTGTCATTCAGAATCCTCCATCTTTTCTGCAAACTTTTCGCCCATGATGCGCTCCATCTTTCTGTCCAGCGTTTCCACGCCGTCATAGCTGCCTGTGACGGTGTAGACTGTGCCGCCGATTTCCTTTTGCAAGGTGAACTCCGGCAGCCAGAACGCGGACAGATTTTTCACGCAGAGATGCCCGCCCTCGTTGAAGTAGCAGTTGTGACGGGGATGGTCGGGCGGCAGGGGCTGCGGTTTCAGATACGGGTCTGGATTGGAGAAGTAATATTCCGCTGGCTCGTCATGGTCTGCCTTTTCCCATTCCTCGATTTCTGCCAGCAGATCAGGGTCGATTTCGTGTTCAAATTCTTTGTTCTCGTTCATGGTGGTGTCCTTTCTCCGATGGGTTATCGGTCTATATCGTGATGTTTGGTTTTCGTCTTTTGCGGTGCGTCTGCTTTCAGGGCAACATCCACATAGCGGCGTACCTTTTGCAGCTCGGCAACTTCCTCCCGCTGGGCTTTCAGCTTCGCATACTCTGCTTCGTTCTCGGTAGTCAGCGCGGCAAGCTCGGTCTGCCATGCTTTCGGCGTCAGCTTCATATCCGGCAGATTTGCCCGCAGATAGCGGTTAGCTGCATCCCATATTGCGAGATCGGCGCGGTGTGCTTCTGCAAACTTT
>OCQZ01000359.1_pt1 | contig 14191 bp, 10 predicted proteins | sample 1538921 | NCBI WGS metagenome assembly OCQZ01 (sample SAMN03418269, study PRJEB22391) | human gut metagenome | biome: human-gut; feature: organic feature; material: feces | host: Homo sapiens | place: Tanzania | collected 2013-01 | reverse complement strand
CCGTACTTGCTAAAGATCTCTTCTTTTTTTGCTTTGTCTAAATACATAGCTGTGATACTTAAAATTTAATTATTATGAATGAATGTTATGCACATTAGGACCTTCCTCACGGTGGTTTCCGTTAAAATGCGGTGCAAAGATACAACTTTTCAGTGAATTATGCAAATTTTTCGGGATTTTTTTGTAATTTTGCACCCAAATTCATTAAGTATTTAAGGTAAACGAAATGCAAGACATTAGAAACATTGCAGTTATTGCACACGTTGACCATGGTAAAACTACCTTGGTTGACAAGATGATGCTCGCTGGTAAGCTGTTCCGTGACGGCCAGGATAACAGCGGCGAAGTGCTCGATTCCAACGATTTGGAGCGCGAGCGTGGTATAACCATTCTTTCAAAGAATGTGTCTATCAATTGGAAAGGTACAAAGATTAATATTCTCGATACTCCAGGACACTCTGACTTCGGTGGTGAGGTTGAGCGCGTGCTCAACATGGCAGACGGATGCCTCCTCCTCGTCGATGCTTTCGAGGGTCCTATGCCTCAGACTCGTTTCGTGCTGCAGAAGGCTTTGCAGCTCGGACTGAAGCCTATCGTTGTCGTTAATAAGGTAGATAAGCCTAACTGTCGCCCAGAAGAGGTGTACGAGATGGTATTCGACCTGATGTGCGACCTCGATGCTACTGAGGAGCAGCTTGACTTCACTGTGGTTTACGGTTCGGCTAAGAATGGCTGGATGAGCGATGACTACAACAAGCCAACAGATAACATTGACTATTTGCTCGACAAGATTGTGGAGATCATCCCTGCTCCTAAGCAGTTGGAGGGTACTCCTCAGCTCTTGATCACATCTCTTGATTATAGTTCTTACACCGGTCGTATCGCCGTAGGTCGTGTACACCGTGGTACTTTGAAGGATGGTATGAACATCACTATCTGCCATCGTGACGGAACCCAGGAGAAGACTAAGATCAAGGAACTCCATACCTTCGAGGGTATGGGTCATAAGAAGGCAGACCATGTGGATTCTGGCGATATCTGTGCCGTTATCGGTTTGGAGAAGTTCGAGAACCCAGAGCCACTTCCTCCTATCGCTGTAGATGAGCCTACTATGAGTATGCTCTTCACCATCAACGATTCTCCATTCTTCGGTAAGGAGGGTAAGTTCTGTACATCCCGTCACATCCAGGAGCGCTTGAACAAGGAGTTGGAGAAGAACCTGGCTCTTCGTGTTCAGCCTTACGAGGATACCACCGATAAGTGGATTGTCTCTGGTCGTGGTGTGCTCCATCTCTCTGTGCTCATCGAGACCATGCGCCGCGAGGGCTACGAGCTGCAGGTGGGCCAGCCGCAGGTTATCTACAAGGAGATTGACGGCGTGAAGTGCGAGCCTATCGAGGAGTTGACCATCAACGTTCCTGAGGAGTTCGCTTCTAAGATGATTGATATGGTAACCCGTCGTAAGGGTGATATGACATCTATGTTGAATATGGGCGAGCGTGTGGATATCGAGTTTGATATTCCTTCACGTGGTATCATCGGTCTTCGTACCAATGTGCTCACTGCTTCTCAGGGTGAAGCTATCATGGCTCACCGTTTCAAGGAGTATCAGCCATACAAGGGCGAAATCACTCGCCGTTCTAATGGTAGTATGATTGCTCTGGAGACTGGTACAGCCTATGCTTACGCTATCGATAAGCTGCAGGATCGTGGTAAGTTCTTCATCGACCCAGGTGAGGAGGTTTACGGCGGCGAGGTAGTTGGTGAGCATGTTCACGACAACGACTTGGTAGTTAATGTAACCAAGGCAAAGCAGTTGACCAATGTCCGTGCTTCTGGTTCTGATGAGAAGGCCCGTGTGATTCCTAAGACCGTGATGAGCCTTGAGGAGTGCCTGGAGTACATCCGCGAGGATGAGTACGTAGAGGTAACTCCTAAGAGTATGCGTATGCGCAAGGTGATTCTCGATCACTTGGAGCGCAAGCGTAGTAACAAAGATTAAGCTATAGCTTATATATAAATGGATCCGTGAGAATTCCCCTCTTGCCGATTGCCTAGGGCAGTCTGCTTGCAGGGGATTCTTTATTTAATATTCAAGGTGATTCTTTATTTTTAATTTAGAATGTATGCGTATGTGGTTGTGGAAATTCTTTAGGAAATTCTCCTTGCCTTGCTCGCTGGTATTGGGAGCCGTGGGCTATCTGATTTTTGCCAATGTTCCTTTCCTGGAACCTTTGGGGGATGCAGTGGGACCGAAACTGGTAGATCTGATGCCGGTGGTGCTCTTCGCCCTGCTCTATGTTACCTTCTGCAAGATTGAGATCAAGGAGATGAAGCCGAAGACCTGGCATTTTGTTTTGCAGCTGATTAGAACCAGTCTGGCATTGGCGATGGTGGTGCTGATTTTTGAGTTCGGAGATAACTACGAGACCAAGCTGGTGCTGGAAGGTGCCTTCATCTGCTTTATCTGTCCTACGGCGGCAGCCGTGGCGGTGGTAACGGAGAAATTGGGCGGAAGTATCGGTTCGCTGACTACTTATACGGTGATAGCGAATGTATTCACGATGGTGATTATTCCGAGTCTTTTCCCGATGGTGGAGAAAGGGGCGGATGTTTCGTTCCTGATGATGAGTGCGATGGTGTTCAGGAATGTAACCACCGTCTTGGTGGTGCCCCTGCTGCTTGCCCTGCTGAGCCGTAAGTTCCTGCCTAAGTGGGTGGATAAGGTGAAGAGCGTGAAGGATCTGGGCTTCTATATGTGGTGTTTCAATCTCACGATTCTGATGGGAGAGACGGTTCGCAATATTCTCCATGCTGAGGTTTCTGGATGGATTTTAGCCCTTCTGCTCATTGTTCCGCTCTTTGTGTGCATTATCCAGTTTGCTATCGGTAAGGCGGTGGGCAGACATTATGATGCGAGTATCAGTGCCGGTCAGGCTTTGGGACAGAAGAATACCATCGTGGGCATCTGGCTCACCCTTACCTTCCTGAACCCGCTAGCAGCCGTAGCTCCAGGAGCCTATGTGGTTTGGCAGAACCTGGTGAATGGCTGGCAGATATGGTATAAGGAGAAATACGGAAAACTGAAGTGGTAGATGTAAGAGAAAACTGAAATATTTGAAATATAAAAAAGCAGCTTGGAATTTCATAAGAGATTCCAAGCTGCCTTTTTTATTATGAATATATCCGATTCTTATTTACTTGTAGAAATAAAGATGCACTCGATGGTTACGTTGCCATCCATCCATTTGGCTGGAATAGTGTAGGTGCCATCCTTGGCGATAACTGTCTTCTTGAGTGATTCTACCTTATCTCCATGGGTGATGGTAAAGTCGCCATAGGTAAATCCTGGTGCAGGAACCATCTTCACCTTGAAGTCCTTGCCGTATGCCACCTTGTGGTTGTTGAGGGTAGTTCCATCAGCCGCGGTTACCATACCATTGCGGTTGGCCTCGGTTACAGATACAAACTCGCTGTGAGCCTTCTTCTTGGCTGCACCTTCACTCTTCAGTAAGGTGATGCGTGGAGCGTTGGTCAGGTGGATATTGATGTCATCGATATAGACCAGGGCATCCTCCTTCATCTCGTGAGGAGACTCTGCGTGAGGAACCACCACCAGACTGTAGATATCCACACCCTCTGCACTCTTGATAGGGAACACGGCGTCAGCCCACTGTCCGGCAGGAACCGGAGTGGTTGATTTAATCCAGAACTGCTCTACTTCCTGCGACTGTCCGGCTCTGTCTCTTCTCTTTCCGAGACCTACCAGCATCACTCTTCCTTCCATCGGACGGTTAATCAGTACGTGAACCACTTTTCCGGAAGGACCGAGTGCAATCGGCTTCTTCAGATCAATTCTTGCACCGAAGATGTTGGAAGCCAGGCGTGAACGCTGGAAGCCCAGCACCTTCTTGTTAGGATTGTTGGTGAGGTCGGGATTATCCACGACCTTGCAGTTGCCTTCCAGTTCTCCTGTGCGGAATGGGGAATGCTCCCATCTATCGTAAACTCCCACGGATTTGTAATCCTGGGTGTCGAACTTAATTTCTTGTCCCATTACTGCCAATGGTAACAAACACAATGCTATGAGTAATTTCTTCATATTCGTAGTGTAGAGTCAAAGTTTAAAATACTTTAATGGAATGTAACAAAGGACAAGCCTTGCTGTCGTCGATGACAACCTTCAGGCCTTTTACCTGATAGCCCTTGCCGTAACTGTCTGATGTGCTGCCGTTCAACGGGATGATGCGCTTGTATCCGATGGTGGTAGTAGTGCACTTCTCTGCGATTGGTTTCCATGTCTTTCCATCTTCTGAGATTTCGATATGGAACTTTCTTACTCGCTGACCCTTGCGGATGTACTCCATCATATCCACATAGCGAACGGTCTGTGGCTTATCCCAGTTGAAGGTGATGGTAGCCTGCTTCACACCGTCATCAGTAGCCCAATAGGTATTCTTGTTGTTATCAGTCAGGTTCTTGGCAGCATAGTTGCGGTTGACACCAGCCTTTCGGGTGTTGCTAACAGTAACCTTTGCCTTCTGTGCCAGGTCCTTGCCCAGACGGGTGCGAATCATGTTGCCCATATCCTTGAGCACGCGCACATCTACATCAGGCAACAGACCGGTCTTGTCTGGAGGACAGTTCAAGATCAGGGTAGCATTTCTACCTACGGTTTCTAGATACATCTGGAAGAGGCGCTCTACAGAGAGAGGTTTCTCACCCTCGTGCCAGAACCATCCCTTGTCGGTGAACTTGGCATCGCTCTCTCCTGGGTCCCACTGCCATCCGTCCTCAGTACCATACATACCGTTGCTTTCTGGTGCATAGCCTCTTTCGTCGGTGAGCCAGTTGGTTTCGCCAGCCCATCCTGCCTCGTTGCCAATCCATCTTGCCTCGGCACCCACACCCCAGAGGATGATGTCTGGACAAACCTTGTGGATAGAGTCTCTGAGGTTAGGAATATCATAATAGGTAGAACGGTCTACGTTCACGGTCGTATTGCGTCCGCCGTAGTATCCGTCACCACCGTTGGCACCGTCAAACCACATTTCAAACTGGTCTTTTCCATACTGTGCCAACTCAGCGCACTGGCGCAGGAAAACATCGTTTACATATTTTTCAGTACCGTAGTATTGGCTGTTTCTATCCCATGGAGAAACATAGAAGCCGTACTTCATACCCAGATTGCGGGCAGCCTTGGCAAAGTCGCGAGGAATGTTGGTGGTCTTGCCGTTCTCGTTGCCTGCATTCACGATAGAATGATCGGTTGTAGATGTAGGCCAAAGGCAGAAACCATCGTGGTGCTTTACCACGGCGATACCGCCCTTCATACCAGCTGCTTTCACAGCCTTGAGCCATTGAGCCGGATTTGGCTTCTTGGTTGGTGCAAAAAGGGTTACGTCTTCACTTCCGAGTCCCCATTCTCTGTTGGTATAGGTATTCATGCCATAATGGAAGAAGGCATAGAATTCAGTTTCCTGCCATTTCATCTGGCGATCACTTGGAACCGGGAACACAGCTGCTGGCTCGTTGTCTGGATTAGGCAACGACTGCTGCTTCACTTGGAAAACACTCTGGGAGTGGCCAGCCATGGCAGTCATGACGAAGGACACCCCTATAAAAACTTTTTTGATGTTCATGGTTGTTGTATTTAAATCGATACACTTTAATCTTACCATAATAATAGATGTATATAATAGTTATTGATGCGATTGGTGATTGTTACTAATGATTCATCTGCAAAGATAGGAGTTTTATAAATAGTAACAAAACTTTTCTGGTTAATTAAATATAAACGCCCGCAAATTTGCTTTGCGGGCGTTTGTATAGGGTTAGTCTTGTGTAGGATAAATCAAATTCTCTTCGGTGATGCAGTTGAGCACCTCTTCCAAATATTTTTTCGATTCATACTTTGCCATAGGCAGGTCGTGGAGCAGGTAGTTGCCGCAATCCTTGGCTGCCTGTCCAGGAATTTCTCCTTCGAAGTCGGCTACGAACTTGAAGGTGCGCTTCATCAGTTCTACGATGTCCTTGCTCTCCAGGTCGCCCTTGATGAGGAGGTAGTTGCCGGTGAGGCATCCCATTGGTCCCCAGTAGATGATGCGGTCTTTCCACTCCTCGTCGTTGCGCAGGTAGGTGGCAGCCAAGTGTTCGATGGTATGGATGGCACCGTTGTGGAGGCAAGGCTCCTGGTTAGGCACCTTCATACGGATATCGAAGGTTGTGATGACTTCTCCGCCTACTTCGTCCTTGCGGCTTACGTAGATGCCGCGGAGCAACTTGTTATGATTGATGGTAAAACTTGGAATCTTATTCATATTACTTTGAACTTTGAATATTGAACTTTGAACTTTATGATTACTTTTACTTTGAACTTTGAACATTGAGCTTTGAACATTGTGATTACTTTTACTTTGAACTTTATTATAATCCATATGGCATATCATAAAGTTCAAAGTTCAAAGCTCAAAGTTCAAAGCTCAATGTTATAGACTTTCGAGGAAAGCCTTGGTGACATTGAATGATCCTTCTGCCATTTTAGCCCAGAAGTCGAAGTACTGCTGTGCCTTGGTATCCTTCAGAGGTACATCGCTGATGATGCGGAAGGAGATGAAAGGAGTCTTGTAGATGTGGCAGGTCTGTGCGATGGAGCAGCTTTCCATATCCACAGCCATGGCGTGAGGGAAGTGCTCCAGGATAGAGCGCATCTTCTCCTTGCTATCTACGAACCATTCTCCGCTTACAATCTGTCCGGCATGAATCTTTGGATGCTGGTTGTCTGGCAGTTCATTGATGGCAAGTGCCTTTTCTACATACTCCTTAGGAGTCTTGAAGAGGGCAGGCATACCGAGAATCTGTCCATACTCGCATTCGTCACCGCAGTAAGCATCGTGATATACACAGTCGGTAGCTACCACCACTTCGGTAACATTGAGGTTGATGTCTGCGCCTCCAGCTACACCCGAAGAGATGACGAGGTCTGGGTGGTAATTGTCAATCATTTCCACAGCTCCGATGGCGCTGTTCACCTTTCCGATGCCGCACTGCTGCATCACTACTTCGTTCTCGCCGATCTTTCCGATGACGAAGTCCTTATGATTCTTTCGCTCAGTCTGCGATTCTGTCAATAATGTCTTGAGTTGCGCGAACTCCTTGTCCATCGCAACGATAATTCCTATTTTCATATCGATTTATTTCTATTCAGGGTGCAAAGTTACAAAATAAATCCCATAAAAAAACATTTCCCCACCTATATTTTATTATAGGCAGAGAAATGTTACATGATGATATGGCGAACTACGAAAAATGTAGGGTTCTATTAGAAGTTCACTCCGAAATTGAGCAGGAGGGCTCCATTATGCGATTTGTCAAAACTGTCGTGGCAGATGTTGGCAAGACCGATGTCATAGGTGAGATCGGCATAGAACATATCGTAGCCGATGCCGCAACCGATGCGCAGGCCGCCATCCAGTCGGCGGAAGTTGTCGCTGCGGAAGGAACTCTGGGCCTCTCGCTCGGCAAAGTTCTTGATCTTGCCACCTACACCCACGGCGAAGTAACCGCCGAATTGTGGCTGGATGGAGAAGTGGTCATCTACATCATACTTGTATTTCAACACCGCAGGAATCTGCAGGTAGTTGAGGTCGTAGGTCATCTTCTTGCCGGAAACCAGATCCTTCTTGCCACCTTTTTCTATATAGGAGAGACCCGTCTCCAGATACAGAGGCGCAGTATCCGTGAGCGGAATGCCGGCAACAACGCCTACGTTGAGGCCCGTCTGCCAGTCACCGCCATCCAGACGAGGATCATCCGAATTCACGTAGGTGAATGCCGGACCGATGCGGAAACCGAAGTATGGAGCACCGTAACTGTGGTTGTATCTGTAGTCGAGATGTCCCGTCTTCTTGTTGTAATATCTACTATTCTTATAGTTCTGAGCCGTTGATGGAATCACTGCCAGGAGTATTGCCATCATGATAAATGCGATTCTTTTCATATTGATGTGATTTTAATTATTATCTGGTGCAAAGGTATGGGTTTTCGGTCATCTTGCAGCGTGAGAATCCCTATAATGATAGGGGGAAAACCCTATTGTGTCTTTTCTTCGATAAAAAAAGTAAAAAGTTTCTTCTATTATTTTGTAGTGTCTTCATTTCTCATTATCTTTGCACCAAATTATAAACGTTTATAGAAAAAGATGAAATTATTGAAGAAGTATCTACTGGATATTCTGGTAGTGATTGTTTTTGCAGTGATCTCTTTCGTGTACTTCATGCCTGCCGACATGGACGGACGAATCCTGTTCCGACACGACTCGGCGGCAAGCAAGGGATTGGGACATGAGAAAGAGCTTTTCCAACAGCAGACTGGCGAGACAACCCGTTGGACCAACTCTGTGTTTGGTGGTATGCCAACCTATCAGATGTCGCCTTCGTACGGCAGTACCCAGGTGCTCAATCAGGTAACGAAGGCTTATCATCTGTGGTTGCCTGATTATGTATGGTATGTGTTTGTCTATCTCCTGGGCTTTTATATCCTGCTCCGTGCCTTCGATTTCAGACAATCGCTGGCGGCGCTGGGTTCCATCATCTGGGCATTCTCATCCTATTTCTTTATTATCATTGCAGCAGGTCATATCTGGAAGGTATGGGCATTGGCTTATCTGCCTCCTATGATTGCGGGTGTGGTACTGGCTTATCGGGGCAAGTATCTGAAAGGTCTGCTCCTCACCGCCATCTTCTCGGCTTTCGAGGTGAATGCCAACCACGTGCAGATGACCTATTATTATCTCTTCATCATCCTCTTCATGGTGATTGCCTTCCTGGTAGATGCCATCAAGAAGGGAGAACTTGCACGCTTCGGAAAGGCGACGGCGGTATGTGCCGTAGGTGCCCTCATCGGTATCTCGCTCAACCTTTCCAACCTGTATCATACCTGGCAGTATGGTCAGGAAACCATGCGTGGAAAGAGCGAACTGGTGAAGAAGAATGCTGCCAATCAGACCAGCAGTGGTTTGGATAGAGACTATATCACCCAGTGGAGCTATGGTATCGATGAGACCTGGACGCTCCTGATTCCTGATGCCAAGGGTGGTGCTTCCGTACCTCTCGCCCAGAATACGCAGGCGATGGAGAAGGCGGATCCTAACTTCGTTCAGATTTATCAGCAGCTTGGACAGTACTGGGGTAACCAGCCTGGTACGAGCGGTCCTGTATATGTAGGAGCATTCGTATGTATGCTCTTCATCCTCGGTTTGTTTATTGTCAAGGGGCCGATGAAGTGGGCTTTGCTGGCTGCCACCATCTTGAGCATCCTGCTCTCATGGGGTAGAAACTTCATGCCGTTCACCGATTTCTTCCTTGATTACATTCCGATGTATGCCAAGTTCCGAACGGTGGCTTCCATCCTCGTGATAGCCGAGTTTACCATTCCGTTGCTTGCCATGATGGCTTTGAAGAAAATCATCGATGAGCCGGAGGTGCTGACATCTAAGATTAAATATGTATATGCCAGCTTTGGTCTGACGGCAGGGTTCTGTCTACTCTTTGCCCTGATGCCGGGTGTCTTCTTCCCTGATTTCATTTCCGTTCAGGAAACTCAGGCGTTGCAGCAGTTGCCGGCAGAATACCAGGGTCCGCTCATGAGTAATCTCATCGAGATTCGCAAGAGCATCTTTACTTCCGATTGCTGGCGCTCGTTCTGGATCATCGTCATCGGCTCAGCCTTCCTGCTGCTTTACAAGATGAAGAAGTTGGGTGCTGAGTATATGATTGCCGGCATCGCTGTGCTCTGTCTGGTAGATATGTGGATGGTGAACAAGCGTTATCTCTACGATGATATGTTCGTAGATAAGAACGTGCGCGATACTCCTCAGCAGATGACGGAGACCGACAAGATTATCTGCCGCGACAAGGCGCTCGATTACCGTGTGCTCAATCTGGCATCGAACACCTTCAATGAGAACGAGACCTCTTATTACCACAAGAGTATCGGCGGTTATCATCCTGCCAAGCTCCGTCGCTATCAGGAGATGATCGATGCGCATATCGCTCCTGAGATGCAGAAGACGATGAAGGCTGTGGCTGAGGCTGGTGGTGATATGACCAAGGTGAATGGCGACAGCATCTTCCCTGTCTTGAACATGCTCAATACCAAATACTTCATCCTGCCTTTGCAGGGCGGTCAGACGGTTCCTGTACAGAACCCATACGCCTATGGCAATGCCTGGTTCGTGGATGAGGTGCAGTATGTCAACAATGCCAACGAGGAAATCGATGGCGTGGGCAAGGTCAACCTCCGTCATGTGGCGGTGGCTGATGCCAAGTTCAAGGAGCAGTTGGCTCAGAGTGTGAAGCAGGATGATACTTCGGTGGTGAAGATGATCCAGTATAAGCCAAACAACCTCACCTACGAGGTGAAGTCGAGCAAGGGTGGCGTCATCGTCTTCTCTGAGATTTACTATCCTGGTTGGACCGCTACCGTAGATGGTCAGCCTGTAGAACTGGGACGTGTGGATTATATCCTCCGTGCCATCAACGTGAAGCCGGGCAACCATAAGGTGGTACTCGATTTCCATCCTCAGTCGCTCAAGAATACAGAGATGGTAGCTTATATCGGCTATGGTGTTCTGGTACTCCTTATTATAATAGGTATAGGAGTGGAAATCAGAAAGCGCAAGAAGACAGATGCAGTTTCGAACAGAAATTGATATTCCGAAGGCCGACTTCGAGATACGGCCGGCAGAGCAGATGCTCTTCGTGGGCAGTTGCTTTGCCGACAATCTGGGTCGCCGATTCGTGGAGAATCGCTTCCGTGCCACGGTGAATCCCTTCGGTGTGATGTATAATCCGGCAAGCATTCTCCATACGGTAGAGAAATGTACCGGGGTGCATCCTCGTGTGGCAGTCTTTACGCTGGGTACGAACCACGTGTATATTCTGAAGGAAACGGGCGAGATTGTGGATAACTGCCACAAGCGCCCCCAGCGCCTTTTCGAGGAAAGGGAACTGAGTGTAGAGGAATGTGCTGCGTATCTGCAAAAGGCGATTGATTTGCTGAAGCAACGAGGTTCGAAAGATGAAACATCGAAAAATGAAGCTTTCGATACCGGCTTGAAAGTAATCATAACCGTAAGCCCCATCCGTTATGCCAAATACGGCTATCATGGAAGCCAGCTTTCGAAGGCTACGCTTCAGTTGGCTGCAGATAAACTGGTGAAGGCGAACCCTGGTGTGGTGAGCTATTTCCCTGCTTACGAAATCATGAACGATGAACTTCGTGATTACCGTTTCTACAAGGAAGATATGCTCCACCCGAGTGATCAGGCAGTAGAATATATCTGGGAGAAATTCCGGGAAACCTATTTCGGCAAGGCTGCCGAGCAGTTCCTGGAAGACTGGCGTCCCATCCGGGAAGCCCTCGGACACAAGCCCTTCAACCCCGATAGCGAGGAACATCAGAAGTTCATCGCCAAAACGGAAGAAAGGAAAAAATTGTTCGAGAAAAAGTATGGGTTAGTGGCGGGCTGAAAGCCCAAAAGCATAATATAGAACATTTAAAGTATTAAGACAATGACATATACTATTGAAAAGGTAACCACACTGATAGGTGCGCGTCGCTATGGAGACAATGATACCAACATCGGTTTTATCCTGACCGATAGTCGTTCACTTTGTTTCCCAGAGGAAACTCTGTTTTTTGCACTCAAGTCTGAGCGCAATGATGGTCATAACTACATCCCTGAACTGTATCGCAGAGGTGTGAAAAACTTTGTGGTAACTGATGTCCCTAAGGGTTATGCTTCTGATTATCCGGAGGCTAACTTCCTCAAGGTGGTCAATACGCTGGAGGCTCTTCAGCGTCTGGCTGAGCGCCATCGTGATGAATTCAATATCCCTATCGTGGGTATTACGGGTTCCAACGGCAAGACGATGGTCAAGGAGTGGCTCTATCAGCTGCTCTCGCCAAGTATGTTCGTTACCCGCAGCCCTCGTAGTTACAATTCTCAGATAGGTGTGCCATTGTCTGTCTGGCTGATGAACGAGCAGACTCAGGTAGGTGTCTTCGAGGCGGGTATCAGTCAGCCTGGTGAGATGCTTGCCCTCCGCGACATCATCCAGCCTACCATCGCCGTATTAACCAATCTGGGTTCTGCCCATCAGGAGAACTTTTCTTCCCTGGAGGAGAAGTGCCGTGAGAAGCTCATCCTCTTCCATGATGCTGAAACCGTGGTTTATGATGGCGATGATGAGGTGATTACCAAGGTGGTGGCTGAATATCCTGATTATAAAGGCGAAAAACTCTTCTGGTCGCTCAAGAACCCTGAGGCTCCTTTCTATGTCAGGAAGATTGAGAAGCAGCAGAGCGTGAGTGTCATCACCTATATATATAAAGGTGTAGAGGATAGCTTCTCCATTCCTTTCATCGATGATGCTTCCATCCAGAACTCCATCATCTGTGCTGTTGTCGCTTCCAAGCTCGGACTCTCTGCCGAGGATATCGACAAGCGTATGGCACAGCTCGAACCGGTTGCGATGCGACTGGAGGTAAAGGTGGGTCAGCATGGCTGTACACTCATCAACGACAGTTACAACAGCGATATCAACTCACTCGACATCGCCCTCGACTTCATGAACCGCCGTCCTGATCATCGTGGTCGTCGCCATACTTTGATCTTGAGCGATATCTATCAGAGCGGCCAGACTCCTGAGGCCCTATATAAAGAGGTGAGCGATCTCGTCCGCAAGCGTGGCGTTGTGAAATTCATCGGTATCGGTCCGGAACTCTGCAAGCAGCATGATACGATTCAGATTTCAGAAAAGTTCTTCTTCCCGAATGTGGAGGAGTTTATCAATAGTGAGGTCTTTGCCTCCCTCCGTGATGAGGTCATCCTCCTGAAGGGTGCCCGCCAGTTTGGTTTCGATCAGCTTACCGAACTGCTGGTGCAGAAGGTGCATGAAACCACCCTCGAGGTCAACCTGAATGCGGTGGTTGCCAACCTCAACTACTACCGTTCCTTCATGAAGCCGGAAACCAAACTGGTCTGCATGATCAAGGCAGATGGCTATGGTGCCGGAGCGGTAGAGATTGCCAAGACCCTGCAGGATCATCGTGTAGATTATCTGGCTGTGGCTGTTGCCGATGAGGGTGTCACCCTTCGCAAGAACGGCATTACCAGCAACATCATGATCATGAACCCGGAGATGACAGCCTTCAAGACTATGTTCGATTATGACCTGGAGCCTGAAGTGTATTCTTTCCGATTACTCGATGCGCTTATCAAGGCTGCTGAGAAGGAGGGTGTCACCGGATTCCCTGTTCACATCAAGCTCGATACGGGTATGCATCGCATGGGTTTCGATCCTGAAAACGATATGGAGGAGCTTATCGGTAAGCTGAAGCATCAGAATGCCATCATCCCTCGTTCTGTCTTCTCTCACTTCGTGGGAAGCGATGACGATAGTTTCGATGATTTCTCTGCCTATCAGTTTGAACTCTTCGATAAGGGAAGCCGACAGTTGCAGGCTGCCTTCGACCATAAGATCCTGCGCCATATCTGCAATTCGGCAGGTATCGAGCACTTCCCGGAGCGCCAGTTGGATATGTGCCGCCTGGGTCTCGGACTCTACGGCATCAACTCCCGCAACAATAAGACCATCAACTGCGTGAGCACCCTGAAGACTACCATTCTCCAGATGCACAACGTGAAGGCAGGCGATAGTGTGGGCTACAGTCGCAAGACCATCCTCGATAAGGACAGTGTCATCGCAGCCATTCCTATCGGATATGCTGATGGCTTGAACCGCCGTCTCGGCAATCGCCATGCCTACTGTCTGGTCAATGGTCAGAAGGCTGATTATGTAGGCAACATCTGTATGGATGTGGCGATGATCGATGTCACCGGCATCAACTGCAAGGAAGGTGATAGCGTGGAAATCTTCGGCGAGCATCTTCCTGTTCAGGTATTGAGTGATATTCTGGAGACAATTCCTTACGAAGTGCTGACCACCATCAGCAACCGAGTGAAGAGGGTTTATTACCAGGATTAAGCGTAAGAAGAAGCGTTGCAGGCGACAATAATTCGTGCAAAAACGTATAAAAAACGATAAATCCCATCCGAAAAGCTCGGATGGGATTCTTTTTTACGTAAATTTTTCCATTAAAACGTATTGAATATGAATAAAAAAGT
>OCQZ01000357.1_pt1 | contig 14226 bp, 6 predicted proteins | sample 1538921 | NCBI WGS metagenome assembly OCQZ01 (sample SAMN03418269, study PRJEB22391) | human gut metagenome | biome: human-gut; feature: organic feature; material: feces | host: Homo sapiens | place: Tanzania | collected 2013-01 | reverse complement strand
GAATGACTTCCTGTTGATATGGGTTGATGAAAGTGAACAAATCATCAAGCTCGTCCGCCTTGGAAGTCATTCAGAACTTTTCGGATAATAATCACGTCCGAATCTCCTGTTTTTTTTAGGATAAGGATCTTTATTATTGTTCAGTTATGAGTCTTACCGGGCCGAGGAGGCCGGAAGGGAGGGGTTTGTCGGTGGACTTGTAGAAGCGGCGGATGGCGGTGACCGGGTGTTTCTCGCCGGGTTGGACATCACCGATCATCCGGTTGCGCCAGACATTGGTTACCTTGATTTCCAAGAGGTTGTCTCCATCTTTGAGGAGTGGCTTGATGTCGGCGGTTCTGAACGGGGCTTTCCAGAGGACACCTGCGGAAACGCCATTGATGGAAATGTCAGCGATGTTCTTGACTGTACCGAGATCCATGAATATTCTTGCGCTGGATGCCAGCTGGGTGGAGTCGATCGCCACCGTTGTCTTGTAAACGGCAGTGCCGGAGAAGTATTTCACGGTCGGATTTTCTTTTCTTGTCCAAGACTCCAGTTCCGTAAATTCTTCATCGGCGGTGCCGCCGTTCTTCTGGTTGAAATGCACCTGCCAGGTGGAGGTGATGGTCTGGATTACGGTTGTTACCGGTGTCTGGTTTGTGAGTACGGGCGCTTCGGCAGGCTCTGCGACCGAAGTGTTACGGTCACTGAACTTGTCGAAGAGACTGAACTTGCCGATGGAATCCGCATGACGAATCACAACCGAATCAGATGCATGAAGCGTTACCGAATCCGTTGCGTTGACAAAGACCGTGTCCACTGTTACATTGATCTGCGGCCTGCCTGACAGCACGACAACCCTGGCGTCTGTTGAATACATCGGCATGGTCACGACCGAGCGTCCTTTTCTGGAAATGACCGGCACATCGGTGACTTCCCCGTTGTCAGGATTGAATATGGCCGCGAACTTTCCGCCATCCCTGAAGCTGAGTTCCACTTCTGCGCTATTCCCGGAGAAGTTTCTCACCCAGTAGATATGGGTGCTGTCCGGGAGGGTTCTGTGGACATATTTAAAGTCCCCGTAGCTGTCTGGAGCGTTCGCCGGGGCCTCGGTCGCATCTTTCTGGTCACAGATCATGTCGCTGTCACTTAGTAACATACTGTGGTCACTGAGCTTGTCGAAGTGACCGTTTGGCGATGTCGCTTCGGCAGGCTCAGCGACCCTTGCACTGAAATCAGGCTGAATCCCGCTGCGCTTCAGACAGTCTTCAAGCCCCTTGGTGAACACATTCTTCCTCCGCGAATGCCACACATCATCCACGATTGTGGCGAATGCCCTGTCGTCCGCCTTGACTCCTGCGCACTGCTTCGGCTCCTTGCCGCAGATTATGACTCCAGCGTCAGCGAACTCCTTGATCTTTTTAAGAATATCCAAGGACATCACCTCGCAGTTTCTGTCCAGCCACAGAACCCTGTAACGGACACCAGATGGCGCCACAAGTGTTCCGTTCTCTACCTTTACGCCGGATCTGAGCACTGTCGGATTGGCGAAATCGTAGTTGTACCCGTCCGGAACCTGTGGCAGAGTGCTGAATGCGGCACCACCGTACAGGCCTGTGATGTTCAGGTCCTCTCCATAGTATAATAATATGTCAGCGACAGATGACCCTTGCTGGAGCATCGCGCTGGACCTGGCAAGGTAGTCGGTGAACACTCTGGCATATTCAGCCCAAGTCTCGTTCCTGTGCAGCCACTGCCCGTAACGGAACAGCTGAAGGCCGGGAAGATACTCATCGTTCGGCTGTGATGCGGACTCATGGATGACGAATCTGTTGAGTCCGGCGCTGAGTCCGATGTCGGCGATGTACTTCATGTTTTCCGGACAGTAGGTGTAGGCCCTGCCTTCGTCACCGTTCACGGAGAAAGACTCTGCTGCGACCAACGGCTGTCCGTAAATATGTGACACTGACGCGGATTCACGTACGTCGCAGATGGCGGACGGAACCGATGAGCCGGTCGGCGTGTTTTCCATCCAGATCGCCGCCATAGGAACCGTGGCCTTGATCTTCGGTTCCATTCCGTCCCCGGTGTATGCGCGGCCGCTTTCTTGGGATTCCGTGTAGCGGCCCGCGAGACCATATTCATTGACAATCTTGTCGATTCTGTCGTAGTTCTCGCAGAACAGTTCGCCGAGGGTGCGTCGCCAATCCCAGAGGAAACGTTCGCTCGTCCGGGAGCTGCCGATGATCTCGCCCGCAAGCACAGGCAGCCATGGCAGCAGATCGTAGCCACGTCGCGCCTTGAACTCTTCCGCCAGCTTCGGAGTCCAAGTGTAGGAGCCGGCCTCGTAGCTGTCCACCAGAAGGTATCGGATTCCTTTCTCGCCAAGCATCCCGCCGGCCGCCTCCTTATAAAGGTCAACGTAGGTGTGAAAATATCTCATCCATGCATCCGGATCCAGTTTGTCAACCTCCAACCCGGTCGCTTCCGGTGATGCCGGGTGGTTGACCTTTCCGGTTATGGACCATCCGAAGCGGTAGATTCGCCAGCGTCCGGCCGGCAGCGAGCATTCAAGTTTCCCGTCGGCAGCCATCTTCCCGGTCAGGTCGATTATGTCCGAAGTCCTGATCGCGTCCTTTGAATATGGTGTGTGGTATTTCCAGAAATCATGGATTATTCCGAATCCGCCAAGCTCCTGGCTGTGGTTTACTTTCATCACAGTGAAAAGCTCCAGCGATTCCAACTGCCGGCCTCTGACCCGGAAAAATCGGGCGTAGGTCTGGGGTACATTCTTGGTCAGATAGGGGACTACTGTCGGCTCTATGTCGCAGACTTTCCTCCATTTCAGGCCGTCGTCGCTGCATTCGAGGACGTTCACATACTTTGGCTCTCCGCTTCTGGGGCGGTCGCTCATCGCCATTGTCTTAAGGGTCAAAGCCTTTATTGTCTGCGGCTTCCGGAACTCAACGGTGATGACTGAGTCTGTCTCTTCGATCCTTTCGGACAGGGATCTCATTGATTTGTCTGAATATGGCAGCCTGACAGCGAGGACGTACAGATCCTTGCCATAAGGCTTTACCTCGATGCGGTCGTTGTCTGTGTGGTAGTCCAGATACGGCCCCACAACATTGTAAAGTTCCGGAAGCCGCACGCATACTTTTCCTCCACGCACGTCAACCGATCTCCATTCCAGCTTTTTCACAGCGTCCTCAGGCTTCACCCATGTGCCGCCTGTCGAGCTCCAGCCCGGCGCGCTTGCGATAGTGACATCCATGTCCAGCGAGTCGGCCAGATTCAGGGCGAACCTGAACGCGTCCTTCCATCCGTCTGACAGGTAGGGAAGTTTGACTTTCGCGGCTCTTGGCATGTTGATTCCGCCCGCGTCGAACTGGTGGAAGCCGCCTATTCCGGCCCTCTTCATCCATTCGATGTCTTTCCTGATTCCTTCCTTGGAGACATTTCCGTCCATCCAGTGCCACCAAACCTGCGGTCTGGAGCTCTTGGGTGGCGTTTGGAATATCCTTGCCAACTCTGATGAATCGGCGTGGACGCTCAATGAATATGTGAGTGTGGAGTCAGTGTCCTTGCTTGTGGGGATGTCCTGCCGCAGCTCCGATGTGTTGGTTTTTGGCACGGTGTCCATTACGGGGGACAATTGAAGCGGCAGGAAAAGCGCCAAGGTTGTGAGTGTTATAGTCATGCTCATATTGGTGATTCTCTAAAAACATTCAAAGATAAACATCACCTCTCATATATTCAAACATTTACGCCCTTGTTTTCCCGGTTGGTCCGATTGCCCCTTTGAAAACTGATGCTTTGTGTTTGATTTTTGGCAAATCGGTGATGTTGTTATGTCAAAGTTTGAATTTGGCACGGATAATGCTTATCTTGTACAAAGAGTTAATTGGTTCTAATAGGATTTTATCTTTCTATCCTTTAACCTGTGTGGAACTGTTCTTCATACGTTTTATTCATAATTAGGTTTGTATTAAGTGGGAAAGGTCGGAGCTGTGAAGTTCCGGCCTTTTTTGACTTTGTCAAAAAAGGCCGGAAGATTCCTTTGTTTTACCCCCAGTCACTACGTGACAGCCCCTGAGGGGCATGGGGAAAGGGTTCCCCAAACCCCTTCGGTCGCTCCGCTCCGAGTGACTTTGTCAAAAAAGGCCGGGACCGGTTCTGGGTCAAGTCCAAAAGAATATGTTAACGAATTAACAAACGACAGTGGAAAAATCTAATGGCAGATTTTGGTAACGTGCAAAATCTGCCATTAGCCTTTTTTCCACTGCCTTAACACATCGATGGTGGCAAGTTCGGACGCTTCTACAGGTTCAGCAATCGGTAGGCTTTGTGACCGACAACCTAGACCTCTGCGGGCGGGTTGAATTGAGCTACAGTTTGCGGTTTTTGTAGGAGTCGATGCAGGACGGGATGATGCGTCGGTACTCTTTGCTGGTGTAGAGAGGGGAGGAGATGATGAAGTCGGCGGTGCTGCGGTTTGTGGCGAACGGAATGTTGTACAGGGACGCGAGACGTGTAAGACCCATCACATCGTTCTGATGACCCTGCATGATGAGGTTGTCGCAGAAGAACACCAGCATGTCGATCTTCCCCTCGGCGATCATCCCACCGATCTCGAAATCACCACCGAGCGGACCGCTCAACATGCACACGACGGACGGAGCCTCCGGACCGAGTTTCTCGGTCAGCGTCTCGGAGACAAGGCGGCCGGTCGTGCCAGTGCAGAACAGATGACTATGTTTGAGAGAGCCTGCATTGTAACGGACCCAGTCCAGAAGCTCCTGCTTTCTGGAATCGTGAGCCACAAGTGCGATGTTTGTTACCATATTCATGAAAAATTTAATTGTTTGCTTTTCTCTTTGATTTCCCGGATACACCGGATGCCCCCGTCTCACCTCTGGAGATGGTGATTGTCTTCATCTCCCTCGCCCCGCCTTCATAGGCAGCCGCCCTTTGCTCACGCTTCCGCCTGCTGGTGAACAGATTGCGGAAGAATTCCTTGAAAGTGTTGAACTCCCTCTGGTAGGCTATGCCGACTCCGTTCCTCTGGGTGTTGTCCAGATATGTCGTGTAGTCGTCCGCCGAATGGGAGAACAGGTTCATTCGCAGCTGCCCGGACTTGTCCAGCTTGATCTCGATGTCGAGGTTGCCCACCACTTCACCCTCCGAAGAGGAAGAACTTGTGTGTTCCCTGTTCCCGACATTGCCGTTGACGATCACCCTGTTGTTGAATAGCTGCGTTGACACGGCGACATCGAATATGTTGGTGCCGCTTTCGCTGGACTGGTAATTCAGTCCGAGGTCAAGCGGGATGTCCAGCTTCTGAAGGATGTTGTTCAGCTGTCCCGCCATGATTTCCGCCACATTGGAGTAGAGCATGTTGGTGTTGTTCACGACTCCTGACTGCTCGTCCGGCATGAAACTTCCGGAGATCAGGAGTGAAAGGAACTGGCGCTGGATCTTGTCCTCCGTGTTGAGGGCGCTCTCGACCCTCGATTTGGTGGTCGGATCCAGATCCGGAACCTCGATCGAGAAGGAAAGCTTCGGCTCGCGCAGCTTGCCCGAGACTCCGATGCCACAGTTCACGACCCTGCGCGCCGAGACAGCCGTGGTGTCCGCGATCAAAGTGGCCACCGACGCTTTTGTCGAATATATTCCCTTGATGTCCAAATCACTGTCCATCACGTCTCCGTTGAAACGTACCGTGCTGCCCTCCGAGATCGTGAAATCCCTTTTTGCGATGTCCATGGCGTTGAAGTGGAAGTTGCCCGACCTCAAGGTGTAGTCCCCGTTGATTGTGAACAGATCCCTTGCCGGCCGCACCTCGATGTCGATTGTCCCCTGACCACGGCCATTGAGCACATTGCCGGCCGCCCTGTCTATCTCCACATAGGCCTCTGTGCCCTGGGTTGCATGGACCTTCAGCTTGATCCCGAAGTCGCTGCCCTTGCCGCCTCCTGTCGTCATCTTGTTCATCATCGCCTCGTAAGGGTCGATGTAAACCTCCTTGAAGGCCTGCTTGAATGTCAGAAGGTCGTTTTTCCCGTCGTTCGAAGCGTTGTCTATAGGAATATGTATGCGCCCGTCCTTGTCTGTCCTGACGTTCACATCCAGCAGGATGGCCTCGAACGGTCCCTTGACCGAAACGTCTCCGCTGGCAAAAAGATGCCCATAGAATGTCTGGTTGTCACTTTCGGTCATGTCAATGGCCTCGATTCCACGCATCTTGATTCTGGTGTCCATCCTGAAATTCTTCAGATGGTCGTACAGAAGTCCTCCGACAATCGTTCCTGTGCCGTCAAACCTGTCTTTTATTGTGACCTCATCAAAGAACAACCCTTGGTCGGTGACGGAGAACGGTCCGCTTACATAGTAAGGCACGTTTGTGAATCCGACTCTCAAAAGAACATCATCGAACCTTGTCCCCTCGCTGGACAGGGAAAGCGAATCCAGCGTGCCGCTGGCCTTTACCCTTCCGCTGATGGAGCCTCCCATCTCGCTGAACACGGATTCCATGACAGGGGCGATGTAGCCCGCGTCAAATCTGTCGAGATCAGCGGTTGCGTCGATCCTATGATTTTTCAGGAGATAGTCACCTGTGATGTTCATGGTTCTCTTGCCGTCGATGTCGTTCCTCGCGATCACATGCATTTTCCCGTTACCCAATGAACCGGCTATCCGGAAAGTTCCCATCCTCCGTCCGGCGACCTCGGTTGAGTCCGAGACAAGTCTCATCATCAGACCGGCGTTGCTTTCCCATGGTGAATAGATGATTGCATTGCCGGTGGCGAGACCGGCTATGCCGAAATTGTCACCAAGGAATTTGTTCAGCAGCCCGAGGTCAAACCTCACGAGGTTGACGGAAAGCGTGTCTTTTTTTGTGTAAGAATATCCTCCGTTGACATTGACAGACTGGTTGGCGCAGCTTGCTGTCAGGTTGTCTATCCTGACATCCTTGCCAATCATGTTGATGGCGGATTCTGACACGCTCCACGCAGCGTCATCGTACCAGATGTAGGACGGAAGGGTGGTGGCGTCGACAGTCAGTTTCCCGTCACCGGTGCGGCCAAGCTTTCCGGTAAGGTAGAACTCTCCCTTGTTGGCTGGCTCCGTACTGTTGTCGTAGGTGAGACCGGCCCCGAAACTGTCACCCTTGGCGTAGAGCATGAGATTGTCGTTCAGGAGATTGATGCCGGACACGGAAACCGAAGAACATGCCAATGAGGCGTTGAGGCTGCTGTCCCTGTTGTCGAGGTTCAGATCAACGTCCTTGAGGAAGTTCTTGTCCAAAGCAATCCTTGGAGACTTGACCGAGGCCGTCACGTTTCCGTCCCTCGCGATGTTCAGACGTACTTTTGTGCCTTGGGCGATATATAGTCCCGGTTTCAGGAACGAGAGGATGTCGCGGGCGTCACTGATGTCCAGACGGAGGTCATATTCATCGCCATTCCATTCAGGTATTTTTCCATTGTAGAGGGCCGGGAGCTCTCTTTGGACGGTCAGTCCCTGCGCGTCTTTGATCAGGCTCGTGAACGGTTTTGTGCCGACATAGCTGCCGCTGATGAAGCCGGAAGTTATGTTGACCCTGTTGACATTGTTGTTGGAATGGGACTTCACACAGATGTCTCCGATCTCGTGCCAGCCGTTGTCGTTCTCAAGAGTCATCCCAAGAATGTCAAGGTCTCCGATGAGATCCCCCCGACTGATGTTCATGTAGTTGGCGTTGATCCTTCCGGAGATCTTGGAGTTTTCCCGTTTGTCCAACCTCAAGGCGTGAAGGTCGGCGTAACCGATTGACGCGTAGAACTTGTAGAGCCCGTTGCGGGTCTTGTCCGAAAGGGTGAACAATCCCTGGAACAAAAAGTTCAGATTCGGATCGCTGCAGACGATCCTGCCGTCAAAGGCGTTGTCTGAATATGTCCCCGCCGCTATGATGTTGGAATAGTCGTAGCCGAGCGCGGACAGTTTCTCCACGAAAAGTGTGTCGATCACCAGGCTGGTCCGGCCCTTGTCAAGTGACACGTCCATCGCTCCTCTCAATGTGACTTCTCCTACCTGCTTCACACCTGCAAGCCGTCCTACGTTGAGGTTTCTGGCGGAGACGTTGCCTCCCAGGCCGATGGACTTCCCTTTCTTGATGAGATCCCTGATGTTGACATCGGCCGTGAGTGAGCCCAGCGCCGATGTGACATTTCCATTAGCCTTGAGATTGTTTAATGTGCCCTTGACCTCTCCATTGAAAAGGAATTGGGTTCCGGATGCGAACTTTGAGAGGTCAACAGCCGCGCCGGGGGCAAAGCCTCTGATGAACAGGCCGAGGCCTTCGGTCGTGAATCCGAGATTGTCCAGCATGAAATCCATCGTCATCCGGTCGATGTCAGGAAGCCCGGAGAGCCTGCCGGACAATGCCCCGGAGACTCCGCTGTAGGATTCGGAAAAATTGAATCCTTTGATTGAGAGGTCGCTGACCGGCCCTTTGAAATAGGCTTTCCTTAAGTTTATTACTGATTTCATCCTTTGCAAGGACGGGGCGAAGAACGAGATGCTCTTCATGTCGATCCTGCTGCCGAGGATGTCACCTGTCATCAGGACTTCTTCCATGTAGTCGGAGAAGGAAGACGCACCGGAATATTCCATGGCATATTCATTCATGCTGATGTCAGACCAGCTGTCCTTCAGGTGGAGGTTTCGGATCGAGGTCCTGCCTTTTTCTATGGTTGTCTTCCCGGACAGCGCAAGGATCCTGTAGCCGCTCCTCTCGATTGCCTGCAGGTTCTCGACTGTGCCGGTGACGGTGCCACCATTGAAGGTGATGTCGTGAGCCATGAGGCTATTCACGCTGACATCAAGGTTCTTCCAGTCTATGCCATATTCCCGCAGGGGACTTTCGTTCGTCTTGTTGACAAGGCGGAAACGGAAATCCTTGACCTGCACTCTTCCCGCGTCAAGTTTGATGGAGAACGGCTTTTTCTCTTTTTTCGCTTCAGGCTTCCTGATGAGTCTTCCGATGCTGCTTCCCCGCTCGTCTTTGGCCAGGATGAACGATCCGTCCTTGACGCTCAACCTTTTGACGTGGATGGCACCGTCGTTCCTCAAGCCCTTGAGGGAAAATGTCGTGACGATCGATCCTGCTCTTGCGATGGTGTCCAGGCGCTCACCTTGCCAATCGGTCACAGGCTCGTTGTCCAGAATCACAACATCATTGAGCACCAGGGCCGTGAACGGCTTTATGTGAATCTTGGAGAATTCTATCCGGCCGTTCAGTATGCTGCCCAAAGACTCCACCGCTTTCCTTGCCACAAACGTCTGGACAGCCGGAGTCTGCAACAGAATCCAGCCGGCGAAAAGCAGCGAGACGATCGCTACAATGATTCCCCAGAATATCTTTAGAGCCTTTTTCAATCATCGCAAGCCTTGGCGATCAGCGTCCGTGGCTAATAACAACAAAGATACTAAATATCCGTTGGATTGACGAAAATAGTTGTATCTTTGCCATTCGATAAAATGTCTTTGAAGAATATGTCGGATTACATCCTTGGAATCGAATCGAGCTGCGACGACACATCGGCTGCCGTGATTAAGGACGGATTCCTGCTCTCCAACGTGATAGCGAGCCAGCAGGTCCACAAGGATTATGGGGGAGTCGTTCCTGAACTGGCCTCCAGAGCCCACGAACAGAACATCGTGCCTGTGGTAAGCCAGGCTTTGGACAAGGCCGGAATCAAGGCGTCCGATCTTACGGCCATAGCCTTCACCCGTGGCCCTGGACTTCTGGGATCACTGCTTGTCGGCACATCGTTCGCCAAGGCGATGGGTGTGGCCTTGAATATTCCTATAATTATGGTGAACCACCTTCAGGGACATATTCTTGCGGACTTCGTTAAGCAGGAGGGAAAGGAGAACCGCCATCCGGCGTTCCCGTACCTCTGCCTGCTGGTCTCCGGCGGCAACTCGCAGATTGTCAAGGTGAACGGCCCTCTGGACTACGAGATTCTCGGGCAGACAATCGACGATGCTGTGGGTGAGGCGTTTGACAAATGCTCCAAGATGATGGGACTTGGCTATCCGGGCGGCCCTGTGATCGACAGGTTGGCCAAGCTGGGTGATCCGAACCGCTTCAAGTTCGCCAAGCCGCAGATTCCGGGACTGGACTACAGCTTCAGCGGAGTGAAGACCTCGCTGCTGTATTTCGTTCGGGACGAGATGGCGAAGGATCCGGAGTTCATGGAGAAGAACAAGGAGGACATCTGCGCCAGCTTCCAAAAGACATTGATAGACATTCTGATGGACAAACTGATCAAGGCTGCGAGGCGGACCGGTATCAAGGACGTGACCATTGGCGGGGGAGTATCCGCCAACAGCGGACTCCGCACCAGAATCGAGGAAGAAGGCCGCAAGCGTGGCTGGAACACCTACCTTCCTGAGTTCAAGTTCACTACCGACAACGCCGCGATGATCGCCATAGCCGGTTGGTTCCACTACCTCGCCGGCGAGCGCACCCCCCTTGACATCGCCCCCGTCTCCCGCATCGCGGATTATTAATGAATATACAAGGAAAAGAATATGATTGAATTTGAAATGACAGGTAGGGTTGGCCGTGACCTCAGGCCGGATGACGTGAGGATAGTCGCGGCGCGAGAGATGAACCTCCGCGGCAACGCGGTCATCAACGTGATCGACCCGACAAAGTCCTACCAACCGACCTTCCCGAACGCCGACGCGACCTGCGTGATCGCCAAACGTTCGATCGACGCCCGCAACGATGTGATCTACCGCTACCGCATCGAGGGCTACAACCACCGCTTTGAATCTTACGTCCCTTACGAGATTCCTGAATATAAGGATGTCACCGACGCCGACCCCGTGATCATCATCGGAGCCGGTCCCGCCGGAATGTTCGCCGCCCTCAAGCTCCTGACCCTCGGCTTCAAGCCGATCATTCTGGAGAGGGGCAAGAACGTGCGCGACCGCAAGTTCGATATGGCGAAACTCACCCGCGAGGGAATCCTGAATCCTGAGTCCAACTTCTGCTACGGCGAAGGCGGAGCCGGCACGTTCTCCGACGGAAAGCTCTTCACCCGCTCCTCGAAGAGGGGTGACATCAGAGAGGTGCTCTACCAGTTCGTGAACTTCGGCGCAAGCCCTCAGATTCTCGTCGATGCCCACCCGCACATCGGCACGGACCGTCTCCCGAAAGTCGTGGAGAACATCCGCCAGTGCATCGAGTCCAGGGGCGGGGAGTATCATTTCGGCACCAAGGTCACCGATCTGGAGCGCAGGAGCGACGGCACCATAGTGGTCAAGGCCCTTGATTCAGAGAATCCTACGAAGGCCGGCAAGCCAAGTGTCCAGAAATATTCGGCAAGGAAGGTCATCCTTGCCACCGGTCATTCCGCCCGTGACATTTACGAGATGCTTGTCGCCAAGGACTGCGCCCTTGAGGCCAAGGGATTCGCGATGGGAGTCCGTGTGGAGCATCCACAGGCCCTGATCAACGACATCCGCTACCACGGCCAGTGGGAACCGGGTATGCCAGCGGCGGAATATTCATTCACAGAGCAGGTCAACGACCGTGGCGTGTTCTCGTTCTGTATGTGCCCGGGCGGCGTTCTGGTGCCTTCGGAGACCGAGCCTGAGACCATAGTGATGAACGGTATGTCCAACTCGGCGCGAAGCGGAAAGTTCGCCAATGCCGGCGTGGTTGTGCAGATCAATCCGGAGGACATTCCTGAGGAATATGCCGATAAGGGCGCGTTCGCGGGCCTTGAGTTCCAGAAGGATGTGGAAAGGAAGATGTGGGAATATGCCCACGAGCATTCCGATTCGGAGAATCCTTTCGTCGCTCCGGCGCAGAGGATGGTGGATTTCTGCGAGGGTGAGGATTCGGAGGATCTTCCGGAGACTTCCTACAAGCCGGGTGTCGTTCCGGCTCCGCTGCATGAGATTCTTCCTCCGTTTATCGCCGAGAGGCTTCAGGATGCGTTTCCGATTGTGAACCAGAAGTCGATGAGGGGCTACTACACGAATGACGCTTTGCTGATCGGTGTCGAGTCAAGGACTTCGTCTCCGGTCCGCATCCCGAGAAACCCTCGCAACTGCGAGGCCGACGCCATCCCTGGCCTTCTTCCGTGTGGTGAGGGCGCCGGCTATTCCGGCGGCATAATTTCCTCCGCCATCGACGGCATCAACTGCGCCCTCGCCGCCGCCCGCTCCCTCTCCGGGGCTGATTCCGTAACTGGATTCGAGACAGGTCCCGTGACTGGTTTTGAGACTGGTCACGTGACTGATACTGAGGCCACTGGCGAGGCGGGCGAATAGTCTGACTGGTCGCTGAGCTTGTCGGTACCATCCCAAGGTTTAACAGACGACCGTTGAATCGACATCATTGTTTAGATCGACAGGAACCCCCTCTCAACCGAAATTTTGCACGTTACCAAAATTTCTGGGTTGAGAGGGGGTTCCTGTCGATAGGGTAGAGGTCTGTTATAAAGTTTCACATTCTTTTTGTACTTCTGCCATACTCTTGGTGTACCAAGCGATGCCGTGCTGCCGTTTTGTACATGGGAGCGCCCTCTGGTGTACCAAGTGATACCGTGCTGCTGTTTTGTACAGGAAAACGCCCTCTGGTGTACCAAGCGATGCCGTGCGGCTGTTTTGTACATGGGAGCGCCCTCTGGTGTACCAAGCGATGCCGTGCTGCCGTTTTGTACAGGAAAACGCCCTCTGGTGTACCAAGCGATGCCGTGCGGCTGTTTTGTACAGGAAAACGCCCTCTGGCGTACCGGCTTGATGTCGTGCCGGATGCGGTGCGGTGATTATGTACGAAAAGATGAGTATCTTTGTGTCTGCAAAAAAGGACGTTGATGTGATGAGACTGAACAATAGATTTTTTTACGGTTTGCTGGTGACGGTGGCGTTGCTGGCGGCGGGATGTTCAAAGGAGAGTGCGGATCCTATGCCGGAGCCTGGGGCGGAAGGGCAGCTTGCTGAGAATCCTAAGGTCAAGGCGGCGGTCAAGACGATGGTTTCGGCGGCGGCCAAGACTGAGGCGACACTCAATGCTGTGGAAGTCTGGCAGGAAGGGTACGCCACTTCGGGAGCGTGGGTGAACGGGACGGACAAGGACACCCGGCATCAGATGTGGTCGGTCACCAAGACGTTCACGTCAATGGCGGTGGGAATCGCTGTGGGCGAGGGGAAACTGAATCTGTCCGACAAGGTCGCTCCCATGTTCCCTGAGGAAGTGGCTGAGGCGGAGAAGAACATGACTGAGGAACAGAAAGCAAACCTTGAGGCGCTGACTGTCCGAGATCTGCTGATCATGGCGAACGGCCACAGGAAGGATCCTACAGTCGAGTATGCGATGGAATATTTCAAGAAAAATCCTGTGGGAACACTCCGCTATGTTCATAATGAATGGGTTGACGTTTCCGGACTGCTGACAAAATTCGACGCGACCTTGCCTGGACTGTTCTTTGAATATCCTTTCGACGCGACCCCGGGACAGGAATTCTGCTACGACAGTTTTTCTTCATGCATGCTCTCCGAGATCATCACCAAGAAGACTGGCGAGACCATGGCAGACTACCTCTACACCAGAATGTTCAAGCCTCTTGGGCTTGACAGGCCTGAGTGGGAGGACATCCACGGCATCACGGCTGGAGGCTGGGGACTTCACCTCACCACGTCGGAAATGCTGATATTCGGCCGGCTTCTTCTTGACGGCGGAAAATGGAACGGGCGGCGGATAATCCCTGAGGACTATCTGAAAGCGGCCATCAAGGACAGGATCAAGGACGGCATGAACCGTGGACAAGACTATGCCACAACCGGGTACGGCTACCAGATGAGAACCCGTGAGGATGGCTCCCTCTACATGGCCGTAGGTCTTTTCGGTCAGTACATCGTCATGATTCCTGACAAGAAAGCCGTGATCGCGCTGACATCCGCCATGCCATTCGATGCGGACAACATCCTTGGTGACCTGTCCAAGGTCATGGATCTTCTGAACGGAAACGTTGATTCCGGCGGAAAGCCTTTGGAACTGGCTTGGAAACACATCGTCCCAGAACTGTAGTCCGTCCCTTCAGGGACTGTTAAGTAACATTCAAAAAATAACCTGCATCATCTTAAGGAATCTTTTCGGTCTAGATCTCTTTTCTCATCAGTCATGTGCCACCGGCACACTCCTTCTTCGAAAATAGATCTATCCTCGAAAATCTTCTC
>OCQZ01000356.1_pt1 | contig 14264 bp, 10 predicted proteins | sample 1538921 | NCBI WGS metagenome assembly OCQZ01 (sample SAMN03418269, study PRJEB22391) | human gut metagenome | biome: human-gut; feature: organic feature; material: feces | host: Homo sapiens | place: Tanzania | collected 2013-01 | reverse complement strand
AGGCGCTGCACGCCTCAACCCTGGGCTATGAAATCGCAACTCCTACAGAGTTGCCGGGGGTGCGTACCATCCAACAAGGAAGCCCCATCACAACAAGGAAGCCCCATCCCAGCTTTCCCCAAGGGGAAGAAACGCTGCCCAAACAGCCCAAACTCAGTAGGATTGTGACCCCGCCCCTTGGGGAGGGATGGGGAGGGGCTTTCAGGAGGGTTTGGAGAAGGGTCTCCAATAACCAGCTGTTTTTGTACCGTCAACGGCGGACTTTTTGAACGGCCGTAGGCCGCTTTTTTTACCGTTGCGGCGGATGGCGTCATGCGGTGCATGACGGTGGGGATGGTGGAGACGGCACGGAGGAAAACTCGTTTTCCGACGGTCGGCACTGCCATCCACGCCAAGGCGAAGCCGTCATCCGCAGCCACGGCTTTTTGTATTTATTTCATCATCCTCGCAGGCGCAATAAATAGTGGGAAATGAGGATATTGGTCACCTCCATTCTTGTCTTTCTCATGGGGAAGAGTTCAATGGGCATCTCTATACCTACACCTTATTATATATATAGGCGGTGGATCAATGGAAAAATCGCAAACTCGGTGCGCTTTTTCTTTTAATTGTGTTCAACCTTGCACTAACTTTGAACAATTTAGGCTGCGTCTCAACAATTCAAGTTGAAAAAACACGCTTTTTTCTTTGAATTGTCTTCGACTTGCACTAACTTTGCAGTCAGAAAACTCATAAATACAGTAAGAATAATATGATTCTCTTCTTCAAGACTCAGAACGAGCATGTGATTGCGACTGAAATCAACCATCAGCCCAATCAGCAGGAAATCGACGAACTCAGTTGGCTTTATGGCGACGCCACCCTCATGGCGGAGCAGGCTTTGCAGGGCTTCTATGTGGGCCCACGCCGTGAAATGATTACGCCTTGGAGCACAAATGCCGTTGAGATTACCCAGAATATGAACCTCAGCGGCATTTCGCGTATAGAGGAGTTCTTCCCTGTGGCCAGCGCTGATGCCGACCACGACCCCATGCTCCAGCGTATGTACGAGGGCATAGACCAGAACGTGTTCACTGTGAACCACAAGCCCGAACCTATCAAGTACGTTGACAATCTGGAGGAATACAACGAGCAGGAAGGCCTTGCCCTCTCGCCCGAGGAGATAGAGTATCTGCACAAGATAGAACAGCAGAACGGCCGTCCACTCACCGACTCAGAAATCTTTGGCTTCGCCCAGATTAACTCTGAACACTGCCGTCACAAGATTTTCGGCGGTACCTTCATCATCGATGGCAAAGAGATGGAGTCGAGCCTTTTTGCGATGATAAAGAAGACCACCAAGGAGAACCCCGGCAAGATATTGTCGGCATACAAGGACAATGTGGCCTTCGCCCAAGGCCCCGTGATAGAGCAGTTTGCTCCCAAGGACCAGTCTACCGCTGACTACTTCCAGGTAGAGGACATCGAGAGCGTCATCTCGCTCAAGGCCGAGACCCACAACTTCCCCACAACAGTAGAACCTTTCAACGGTGCCGCTACAGGTACCGGCGGAGAGATACGCGACCGTATGGGTGGCGGTGTAGGCTCATGGCCCATCGCCGGTACGGCTGTCTATATGACCTCTTATCCCCGTCTGACCGATGACGAGGGCAAGACCATCGCTGAGCGCGACTGGGAAGACCTGTTCCCCGTGCGCCAGTGGCTCTACCAGACCCCCGAGCAGATACTGATCAAGGCCTCCAATGGCGCATCAGACTTCGGCAACAAGTTTGGCCAACCCCTTATCACCGGCTCTGTGCTCACCTTTGAGCATGGTGGCGACGGCCAGCGTCTGGGTTATGACAAGGTGATTATGCTTGCCGGCGGCGTAGGCTACGGCAAGAAGCGCGACTGTCTGAAGGGCGAGCCCCAGAAGGGCAATAAGGTCGTAGTGGTCGGTGGCGACAACTATCGCATCGGTCTTGGTGGCGGCTCAGTTTCTTCGGTCGATACCGGACGCTACTCCAACGGTATTGAGCTCAATGCCGTGCAGCGCGCCAATCCAGAGATGCAGAAGCGTGCCTACAACCTCGTGCGCGCTCTGGTCGAGGAAGACAACAACCCTGTGGTAAGTATCCACGACCACGGTTCTGCCGGCCACCTCAACTGCCTCTCCGAGCTGGTTGAAGATTGTGGCGGTGAGATAGACATGACCCGTCTGCCTATCGGCGACAAGACCCTCAGCGCCAAGGAAATCATCGCCAACGAGAGCCAGGAGCGCATGGGTCTGCTCATTGACGAGAAGCATCTCGAGCATGTGCAGCGTATCGCCGAGCGCGAGCGTGCCCCGCTCTATGTAGTCGGCGAGACCACCGGCGACGCCCACTTCTCATTCGTCCAGGGCGACGGCAAGAAGCCCTTCGACCTCGATGTGGCACAGATGTTCGGTCACTCTCCCAAGACCGTGATGCAGGATGAGACCGTGGTGCGCCACTATGAAGACGTGACTTATTCACAAGACAAGATAGATGAATATCTGCAGCGCGTGCTTCAGCTCGAAGCCGTGGCTTGCAAAGACTGGCTTACCAACAAGGTAGACCGCTCTGTTACCGGTAAGATTGCCCGTCAGCAGTGTCAGGGCGAGATTCAGCTGCCCCTCTCCGACTGTGGCGTGGTAGCCCTCGACTACCGCGGACGCAAGGGTATCGCCACCGCCTTGGGCCACGCGCCTCAGGCAGGTCTCGCCAATCCCTCTGCAGGCAGTGTGCTCTCTGTAGCTGAGGCTCTGACCAACATCGTCTGGGCTCCCCTTGCCGACGGCATGGAAAGCCTGTCGCTCAGTGCCAACTGGATGTGGCCCTGCCGTTCACAGAAGGGTGAGGATGCACGCCTCTATCAGGCTGTTGAGGCACTCTCTGACTTCTGCTGCGCCCTCCACATCAACGTGCCCACCGGCAAGGATAGCCTCTCGCTGAGCCAGCAGTACCCCAATGGCGACAAGATTATCTCTCCCGGTACCGTTATCGTTTCGGCTGGTGGCGAGGTGTCAGACGTGCGCAAGGTCGTATCGCCCGTGATGGTCAATGACAAGAACTCATCCCTCTACCATATCGACTTCAGCTTCGACACCCAGCGTCTGGGTGGCTCCGCCTTTGCGCAGAGCCTCGGCAAGGTTGGCGACGATGTGCCCACCGTAGCCAATGCCGAGTACTTCGCTGACTGCTTCGAGGCTGTGCAGGAGCTCATCAACCGCGGTTGGATTATGGCTGGCCACGACATCTCTGCCGGTGGTCTCATCACCACACTGCTCGAGATGACTTTTGCCAACACCCACGGCGGTATGCACGTCAATCTCCATGACATCGCCGACGATGACATCGTGAAGCTCCTCTTCGCCGAGAACCCCGGCGTGGTTATCCAGGTGAGCGACGAGCACAAGCAGGAACTGCGCGCCTTCCTCGAGGATGCCGGCATCGGCTATGCCAAGATTGGCTATCCCACCCCCGACAGCCGCACCATCGTCATCAAGAAAGACGACTACCAGCATACCTTCGACATCGACGCCCTTTGCGACACCTGGTATAAGACCAGCTATCTGCTCGACCGCAAACAGAGCATGAATGGTATGGCCCGCGAGCGCCGCGACAACTATAAGCACCAGCCCATCGTGATGAAGTTCAACGACGACTTCACCGGTACGCTCGCCCAGTATGGCATCAGCGCCGACCGTCGCAAGCCGTCGGGCATCAAGGCCGCCATCATCCGCGAGAAGGGAACCAATGGCGAGCGCGAGATGGCTTACTCGCTCTACTTGGCTGGCTTCGATGTGAAGGACGTCATGATGACCGACCTCATCAGTGGCCGCGAGACCCTCGAGGATATCAGCATGATTGTCTTCTGTGGCGGCTTCTCCAACTCCGACGTGCTCGGCTCTGCCAAGGGTTGGGCCGGCGCCTTCCTCTTCAACCCCAAGGCCAAGGAAGCCCTCGACAAGTTCTATGCCCGTGAGGACACGCTCTCGCTGGGTATCTGCAACGGCTGCCAGCTCATGGTCGAGCTCAACCTCATCAACCCTGAGCACGAGCAGCGTGCCCACCTGCTTCACAATGTGTCGCACAAGTTTGAGAGTGCCTTCCTCGGACTCGATATTCCCCAGAACAACAGCGTCATGTTTGGCAGCCTGAGCGGCGACAAGCTCGGCATCTGGGTAGCCCATGGCGAGGGCCGCTTCTCTCTGCCCGAGGGCGAGAGCGCCTACAACGTCGTGGCCAAGTACAGCTACGCCCAGTATCCCGGCAATCCCAACGGCTCCGACTACAATGTCGCCGGTATCTGTTCTGCCGACGGCCGTCACCTGGCCATGATGCCCCACCTGGAGCGAGCCATCTTCCCCTGGCAGCAGGCTTACTATCCTGCCGACCGCCGTGGCGACGAGGTCACTCCTTGGATAGAGGCCTTCGTCAATGCACGCAAATGGATTGAGAACAAGCGATAATGGCGAATTTCTATTTAGAAGCATTCAAGACGTTTGTCAAGATTGGCGCCTTCACCTTGGGTGGAGGCTACGCCATGATTCCCCTCATCGAAGCCGAAGTGGTAGAGAAGAGAGGGTGGGTGAGCAAGGACGAGTTTGTCGACATGCTCGCCATCGCCCAGAGTTGTCCGGGCGTATTTGCCATCAACATCAGCGTCTTCATAGGATACAAGATGCGCAAGACAGCCGGCGCCCTCTGCACAGCATTGGGCACCGCGCTGCCTTCGTTTCTCATCATCCTTGCCATTGCCATGTGCTTCCGCCATTTCATCGACATCCCGTGGGTCTCCGCCATGTTTATGGGCATCCGTCCTGCCGTGGTGGCGCTCATAGCCGTCCCCACGTTCAATATGGCGAAGAGCACCGGCATCTGCCTTACCAACTGCTGGATACCCATTGTCAGCGCGCTGCTTATCTGGGCGTTCAATGTCAACCCCATCTACGTGCTCATCGGCGCAGGCATCGGTGGTTATCTCTATGGTCGAATCATTAAACCTACTGAGTAACGATGATATTCCTGAGCCTCTTTGTCACGTTCTTCAAGATTGGCCTCTTCGGCTTTGGCGGTGGCTACGGCATGCTGTCGCTCATCCAGGCCGAGACGGTGGTCCACCACCACTGGCTCTCGTCTGCCGAGTTTACCAACGTGGTTGCCATCTCGCAGATGACGCCTGGCCCCATCGGCATCAACTCTGCCACCTACTGCGGTTTCACTGCCATGCAGAACGCGGGGTTCGACCCTGCGATGTGTGTCCTTGGCTCTGCCGTCGCCACATTCTCCCTGGTGCTGCCGTCGTTTATCCTGATGATACTCATCAGCCGCATGTTTATGAAATACATGCACACCGCGCTGGTGCAGAGCGTCTTCGCCGGACTCCGCCCCGTGGTTGTGGGCCTCTTGGCTGCCGCCACGCTCATGCTCTGCAATGGCGAGAACTTCGGCGTCATGCAGGTGTCGCCCTGGCAGTTCTGGATTAGCATCGGCCTCTTTGTTGCCACCTTTGTGGGTACCAAGATAGTCAAGGTGGGCCCCATCCAGATGATATGCCTTGCCGCCTTTGCCGGACTCATGCTGCTCTACTGAGCCGCAGCCCCTCTGCCACACCCCTTCACCCATAATGCACCCCCGGGGCTTGTCCCCACTTGATACAACTATACACAGACCGATGAAACAGACATTACGATTGCTGCTACTGCTGATGGCGCTCCTGCTTGCCTCCGTCTCTGGCTTTGCCGAGACGGTAGACTCTGCCGTGGCATGCGACGATGTCACCCATTGCGCGCCCAGTCATGAGCGTCGCGACCGTCTGTGGGGAGCCGACAGTCCGTCGTGCGACCGTGCAGCGCTCCTTCCCCAGCACGCCCGTTATGGTGCGTCGCCCCGCCACGACTACGAGCCCGCCCCGCAGTCTCATCAGCCCCGTCCCACATCCCGTATCCCCGATTATTACAAGTTCAATCCTTATAATCTTCTCCCCTATGGTTGGCTGCGCCGTCTTCTCAAGGCCAGTCATCCCCATGCCCGGGCCGACTATTACGTCTACGCCCTCCGGCACATCCTTCGCTGACCCTTTTAGTCTTGATGCCGACGTGTCCACCGCCGCCTTTCCAGCCTGTGCCCCACTTGCTGCCTTGCCGTGTGTGGCTGTCGCGTCGCCGTTTCCCCTTATTTATATTCCACCCCTTGGCGTGGCTCCGTGAGCCGTGCCGCTATGGATGCCGACGGACTCCAGGTCCGCGACGCGTCCACCAACAACAATTATCATTACATAAATAAACAACAAGACTATTATGGCAAATATCAAAAATCTCACTATGGGCAGCCTGCTGCTCAGCGACCCCCGTATCACCACCGTCAGCACCCTCTTCGGACTCTCCAGCAAGGCAGTCTATGTGCCCACCGGCAGCAAGATTTCCTCCTGCGTCTACGAGTATTCCGCCCAGGAGGAAGACAAGCTCAAGCATCTGCTCCCCCTTACCGGCACAGCCCTCGCCGATGCCGCCCGCAACGTGAAGACCCTCAAGAGCCACGACATCGGCAATCTGCGTCTCGAGGTGTGCGTCTCTGCCGACCACCAGTTTGCTGCCATGCAGCTCTTCCGCTACAGCAACTTCGTCGCTACTCCCGTTACCTCTCTCTCTGTCTACGAACAAGCCGACGCAGCCACTGTGGCAGGTCTGCTGTAGGCCGTAGACCTTTTCTGACATAAACCTTTGAGGGCAACCATCACCCCTGCAGGCTCCGAGCCTGTGGGTGAGGGTTGCCCTCGTTGTTTTGTCTTGCTGGCGCTTGCCTTCCCCGTCGTGGCGGTGGCGCTGCGGCGTCGGCGAGCTGTCGTCGGTCGGTTCCTTGCCGTGTCAGTCGCCCAAGGCTTTGGCCAGCTCAGCCTCCACCTTGTCCATCATCACCGTGGCGAGTACCACACGTCCGTCGGGAGCGATGAGATAGAGCGTCGGAATCCAGTTGATGTGATACAGCCGGTCGCTCTGGGTCTCTTTCTTCCACTTCTTCAGTTCGCTATACTGCCACCACGCCATCTTGTTGTCAGCGATATACTTCTGCCAAGCCTCTCTGTTGGTGTCATAGGATATACCCGCTATCTGCAGACCTTTCTCCCCGTACTTCTGCCACAGTCGCTGCAGCGCCGGAGTCTCCCTTCGGCAGTCGGGGCACCACGATGCCCAGAAGTTGATGAGCACATACTTGCCCTTCAGGTCGCTCAGCCTTACCGCCTTGCCGTCCTTGCCGGTGCCCACCCTCATGTCGGGGGCTTCGGTGCCTGCCTTGAGCAGGTCGGTGGCATACTTCTCGTCCAAATCTTGTGCCGTGGCATGGGCCATTACCGCCATCAGTGCCACCATGATTGTGATTATTCTTGTCTTCATACCTTATATTATTATAGTTGCAAAAGTAGCCATTTCTTTCTGCCTCGCCGCTATGCCGATGGTTAAAAAAGTGGAAAACGCCACAATCTCCACACCTTCTGACCTTGCCCCGCCACCTTCTGCCCCTGTCCCTGCGCCCGTTCCGACCCCGCCCATGCCCCCGATTGCCATGTGGACTAAGCAAAACGGCATCGATGAAAACTTTTTAATCGTCCGCGTTTTTATTTCGGTCGTTTTTATTTCGGGCAAAGATGATTATTTTGTAATTTTGCATCACAATAATCGTTATAATAGAGCGAAAATGAATAAAAGTCATATCCTATGGGGATGCCTGAGTTTGCTCACGCTCACCTCTTGCTTCAAAGACGAGGCTCCCAATGCCGAGTGCGACATTGTCCAGGCATGGATACATGCCGACGACCCCTCCGCCATGTTTTACCAGGCCAGCGACAGTCTTGTCAATGTCATTTCCGACAAGACCGACATCCGCTTCACCGTTCGCCGCAAGGCCGACATCACCGCCCTTGCCCCCCACTTTGCCATTACTCCCGGAGCCGTCATGACTCCCGCCAACGGCAGCGTCCACGATTTCTCCCAGGGCCCTGTCATCTATCGCGTCACCTCCGAGGATGGTGCCTGGCACCGCGACTACGCCGTGTCTGTCATCCCCGTCACCCAGACCGTGAGCGACGAGTTCAGTTACGACTTCGAGCACTTCCGTCTCAACAGCAAGAACAAGTACTATGTCTGGAGCGACGACGAGCATGGCGTGATGACCGACATCTGGGCTACCGGCAATGGCGGCTTCAACATCTCCAACTCCAGCGCCGCGCCCCTCGAATATCCCACCATACCTCTCGATGATGGCTTCGACGCCAAGGCCGTGCGCCTCGTCACGCGCAAGACCGGCGCCCTGGCGCAGACGCTCAACAAGCGCATCGCCGCAGGCAACCTCTTCCTCGGCGAGTTCGACCCCCTCAGTGCCCTTCAGGACCCCCTCAACGCCACCCGCTTCGGCCGTCCGTTCGACAAGCGCCCCAAGCGTTTCAGTGGCTACTACCGCTACACCCCAGGCCCCGTCTTCCAGAATGTCGATGGCTCTCCCGTTGAGGGCAAGAAGGATGTAGCCGCCATCTACGCCATCCTCTACCGCAACCACGATGCTTCTGGCAATGCCGTGACCCTCAATGGCGCCAACGTGCAGACCAGTCCGCTCATCGTCGCCAAGGCCATCATGCCCGAGGTGCCCCCCACCACCGAGTGGACCCCCTTCAGCGTAGACTTCACCTATGTCTCCGAGCTCGACCTTGACCTGCTCGAAAACCGAGGCTACAGCCTTGCCATCGTCTTCTCGTCGAGTGCCGACGGAGCCTACTTCCAGGGCGCCATAGGCAGCACCCTCGACATCGATATGGTGCGCCTCACCTGCGAGACCCAGGAGTAACCCCCATCCATACATCCAATGACAACGACAATGAAGAAAATCACCATACTCACCCTGCTCATGACCCTGGCGCTCACCGCCAGCGCCATCAGCCTGCCCGACAGCCTCAATTACACCGTCCGCCTGGGCTACAACATCGGTGGCACGGCACCCATAGGCATGCCTGCCACCATCCGCAAGATGAACAAGTTCTACTTCAAGCCCAACTTCTCGCTCGGCATCGATGTCCAGCGCGACATGTGGGGCTCGTGGGGTCTGCTCACCGGTCTCCACCTCGAGAACAAGGCGATGAAGATTGACGCCACCGTCAAAAACTACCACATGGAGATGACCAAGGACGGCGACCGCATCGAGGGCGTCTACACCGGCAATCTGGTGACCGAGTGCGAGGAGTGGATGCTCACCGTGCCCGTCAATGCCACCTTCCGCACCGGCTCCGTGCTGCTCAAGTGTGGCCCCTACATCTCCTATGTCTCCACGCGCGTCTTCAAAGGCCATGTCTACGACGGCTATCTGCGCGAGGGCGACCCCACCGGCACCCGCATCGAGTTGGGCAATACCCCCGACTCGTGGGGCACCTACGATTTCAGCGACCAGATGCGCCATCTGCAGCTGGGTGTCAACCTCGGTGCCGACTGGCAGTTCCACCACCGTTGGGGCGCCTATGCCGACCTGGCGTGGGGCGTCACGGGCGTACACCGCAGCTCGTTCCACACCATCGAGCAGACGCTCTATCCCATCTTTGGCACCGTGGGCGTCATTTACAGACTCAAGTAACATTCAGGATATATAATCTAACACAACACAGATGAAGAAACTACTTACACTTTGTGCTGCCCTGGTCTGCGCCATTGGTGCGACAGCCACCGACTATAAAGGCAGCTTGGCCGTGGTGCTCAATGGCACCCCCGCCAGTCATCAGCAGGCCACCATCGAGGTGGTTCGTCAGGCCGACAACAAGTTCGAGCTCAAGCTCGCTGACTTCGTGATGCCCAACGGCGACGGCAAACTCTACGTGGGCACCATCGACATGCAGAACGTCGAGGCTGTCGAGAGCAACGGCGAGACCATCCTCAGCGCTACCCAGCAGATTACCATCGCCCCCGGTAGCGATCCCGACCAGATGTGGCTCGGCCCCGCTCTCAGCGTTACCCCTATACCCGTCAAGCTCAAGGCCAGCCTCAAGGGCGATGTTCTCCGGGCTACCATCCACATCCCCTTTGCCACGATGGGTCTGGATATCGACGTGCTCTTCAACTCGACCGTCCTGCAGATACCCAACTCGGGCTTCGAGGACTTCCACATCGAGAAGTCGGGCAGCAAGTCGGGCTATGAGCCCAACCACTGGCACTCCTTCCTCAGCGCCACTGGCATGTATGCCCCTTCGCAGAATGCCTTCAGCGACATCCACACCAGTGTCAGCAACGATGTGCGCCCCGGCACTGTCGGCAAGACGAGCATCCTCGTCAAGGCCACCAGCGTCTTTGGCATCGTAGCCAATGGCACCATCACCACCGGCCGCATGAATGCCGGTGACCTCTCTGCCACTTCTCCGCTCAACCACGCCTTCCTCGACCTCAGCAATGTCGACAAGGATGCCAACGGCGACCCCTTCTACACCAGGCTCGCCGGCCGCCCCGACTCTTTGGGCGTCTGGGTCAAGTTCCGTCAGGCTGTAGCCCAGCCCGACGACCCCCATGCCAGCATCAATGCGGTCATCACCGACGGCACCCGATACCAGGACCCACAGGACAAGGAGTACGACAACATCGTGGCCAAAGCTACCGACACCCTCATCACCAGCCAGAACGAGTGGGTGCGCCTGTCCATCCCCTTCGACTACGCCACCTATGAAGCCCATCGTGCCGAGGCGCGCGCCATCTTGGTCACCATGTCTACCAATGCCCACCCCGGCAAGGGTAGTGCCGGCGACGAGTTCTATATCGACGACCTCGAGCTGGTCTATCTGCCCAAGGTGAGCGGCATACGTGTCTTCGGCAATGAGGTCAAGAACTTCGACCCCGCCGTCAGCGACTACGACATCCGCGTGCCCGAAGAGCCCACAGCCGATGTGGTTGTGCCCACAGCCCCGCGCTACACCACTGCAGCCTTTGTCAACAAGGCTTCCCGCACCATCAGCGTCGTGGCTTTCGGCGACGACCTGCAGCGCCATACCGTCTATACCCTCAAGTACACCGTCGACCCCACGGTGACCAATGGCATAGGCTCTGCCACCACCGGCGACCACGGTCGCGCTGTGGCTGTATACAATATCAACGGACAGCGCGTCAGCGATATGCAGAGCGGCCAGCTCTACATCGTGCGCTACGCCGACGGAGCCACAGTCAAAGTGCTGGCTCAGTAGCATGAACCTGATTATAATATAAACGGCGGCGGATGTCGTCTGTGCCACGATGGCGCAGATGGTGTCTGTCGCCGCCTTTTTTCTACCACCAATCTATACAACTGTCATGGACATTACTTTTCACATCGAGTATTACGTTTACGCCGGCGAACAGGTGGCAATCAATATTGTCGATGCCGCCGACGGCGTCACCCTCCACCGTCATCTGATGACCACCGCCGACAACGCCCACTGGACCTTCGACTGGAACGCCGACACCTGGACTGCCGACGTGGCCGACTATTTCTTCACCATCGAGCATGCCGGCACCACGCTGAGGCGCGAGTGGACCACCATCCGTCATCGTCTCGACCTGCCGCGCCGCCCGCAGACCTCGGTGAGGGTCTATTGCCGATGGATAGACATGCCCCACGACACCTATAGATACGGTTCGGCATTCACCGAGTGCCTCCATCCCCATCCCGTGCACCCCGTCCATTCGCCCGGCGACCGCTGCGTGCGACTGGTATGCCGTGCCCCGCAGTTGCGCTCGGGCCATCGGCTGGTGCTCACCGGCTCCGACCGCATCCTCGGCGAGTGGAACCCACAGCAGGGCATACCCATGACCGAGCACGGGTACAACGAGTGGGTGGCAGAGATAGCTGCCGACCTGCTCACCGACACCCACCTCGAGTTCAAGTTTGTCATCATCCCCGACGACCCTTCTTCCCCCATCTGGGAAGTCTGCCCCAACCGCCATCTCACCGTCACCCCCGCCGACGGGCTTGCGGTCTACGAACTCGACCAGTCGTTCTATCCTCTCTCCGACGAGCGCTTGGCAGGCACCCTTATCCCCGTCTTCTCGCTCCGTTCCGAGGGCAGCTTCGGCGTGGGCGACTTCGGCGACCTCTCGGCGATGGTCGACTTTGTGGCTTCCACTGGCCAGCGGGTGCTGCAGGTGCTGCCCATCAACGACACCACCGTCACCCACACCTGGACCGACAGCTATCCCTACAGCTGCATCAGCGTCTTCGCCCTTCACCCCCAGTATGCCGACTTGCGCCAGCTGCCGCCGCTTGCCTCTGCCAGCCGCCGCGACCACTATGAGCGTCTGCAGCAGCAGCTCAACGGGATTCAGCAGATAGACTATGAGCGCATGATACAGGCCAAGGAAGCCTATCTCCATGAACTCTACGACCAGGAGGGTGCAGAGATGATGGCCACCGACGCCTTCCACACCTTCTTTGACGAGGCTGCCCAGTGGCTGGTGCCCTACGCCCAGTATTGCAGGCTCCGCGACACCACGCGCACCACCGACTTCAGCCGTTGGCATGGTCATACGGCGTGGGATGAGGCCGACCGCGCAGCCCTCTCCACCCCAGGCACCGCCGAGTATGCCGAGGTGGCTTACTACTACTTCGTACAGTATGTCCTGCACACCCAGATGATGGCTGCCCACGACCATGCCCGCCGCTGTGGCGTCATCCTCAAGGGCGACATACCCATCGGCGTTCACCGCCAGAGCTGTGATGTGTGGATGGAGCCCGGCTACTTCTGTCTCGACGGTCAGGCGGGTGCTCCACCCGATGATTTTGCCGTAGATGGGCAGAACTGGGGCTTTCCCACCTACAACTGGCAGGCTATGCTCGACGACGGCTGCCAGTGGTGGAACCGCCGCTTCACCCGTATGGCCCACTACTTCGACGCCTACCGCATAGACCACGTTCTTGGCTTCTTCCGCATCTGGGAGATACCCATCCACGCCGTGCGCGGACTGCTCGGACAGTTTGCCCCGGCGCTGGCGTTCACGCCCGAGGAGATAGAGTCCTACGGGCTCCATTTCTCTACCGCCATGCTCGCCCCCGTCATCACCGACGACATGGTCGACACCCTCTTCGGCGACCGTGCCGGGAGCGTGCGCCACTACTGTCTCGACGCCGTGGGCAACGGCACCTACACGCTGCGTGCCGACTACGACACCGAGCGCAAGATAGCCGACCTCGTCGAGGCAGGCCGCTGCGACAGTCAGCTCCTCGACGGGCTCTACACCCTCGTCGACGATGTGCTCTTCCTCGCCGACCACCGCGTGGCGGGCACCTATCACCCCCGCATCTCAGCCCGCAAGACCTGGGCTTACCGCCGTCTCTCCGACAGTGCCCGCCGCGCCTTCGACCGTCTCTACGACGACTTCTACTACCACCGCAACAACGGGTTCTGGTATGGCGAGGCGATGAAGAAACTGCCGCCGCTCATCGAGGCAACCCACATGCTCGCCTGTGCCGAAGACCTGGGCATGGTGCCGTCGTGTGTGGCGCCCGTGATGGAGCAGTTGCGCATCCTGAGTCTGGAGATACAGACCATGCCCAAGGCTTCCACGCGCTTTGCCGATATGAGCCGCTATCCCTACCGTTCGGTCTGCACCTTCTCGTCGCACGATATGGCGCCCCTGCGTCAGTGGTGGGACGAGGACCCGCTCCGCACGCAGGACTATTATGCCTCTGTGCTCCACCACGATGGCGAGGCGCCTCATCCCATGCCTGCGTCGTTGGCAGAGGAGGTGGTAGCCGCCCATCTCGCCTCGCCCTCGATGCTCTGTGTGTTGAGTCTGCAAGACTGGCTCGCTCTCGACGACCGTCTGCGGTTGGCCGACCCCAATGGCGAGCGCATCAACATCCCCGCCAACCCTCATCACTACTGGCGGTACCGTATGCACATCACCATAGAGCAGCTATCTGCCGACGCTCATTTCTCCCAGCATATCAGCGAGATGATAGAGAGGGCAGGGAGGTAAAATGAAGTTGGATGGGGGCTTCTTTTTGGCGTTTTCCCCATTATTTATTGCGCTTGCGAGGGTGATGACATAAATACAAAAAGCCGTGTGGCGGATGGCGGCTTCGCCTTGGCGTGGACGGTGGCGCCGATTGTCGGAAAACGAGTTTTCCTCCGTGTCGTCTCCACCATCCCCACCGTCATGCGGTGCATGACGCCATCCGCCGCAACGGTAAAAAAAAACGGCCTCCGACCGTTCAAAAAGTCCGGCTTTCGCCGGTACAAAAACAGCTGCGGATAGAAGCCCC
>OCQZ01000351.1_pt1 | contig 14363 bp, 10 predicted proteins | sample 1538921 | NCBI WGS metagenome assembly OCQZ01 (sample SAMN03418269, study PRJEB22391) | human gut metagenome | biome: human-gut; feature: organic feature; material: feces | host: Homo sapiens | place: Tanzania | collected 2013-01 | reverse complement strand
CAGGCTGACGTGCACGCCACTGACAAGGGCGCACTCGACTGCACCATCCGCGCACGTGTGACAGCTGCCGCTGTACGTGCTACTGGCAAGGACGTTTGGAAGGACTAAACGCACCGCCATCTTTACCTTTATAAGAAACAACTAACAGAACAATCTTTTATCCTCATCAATATGAAAAGACTAAGAAGAACAATGATGTTCGTGCCCGGTAATAATCCTGGCATGATGTCGGACGCCTTCATATACGGTCCCGACTCGATTATGCTGGACCTTGAAGACTCCGTGACAATGGCGGAGAAGGACGCGGCGCGACTCCTTGTCTACAACGCACTGAAGACCATCGACTATGGTAAGACAGAGATGGTGGTCCGCATCAACCCACTTAACACACCTTACGGAAAGAAGGATATCGAGGCTGTCGTAAAGGCTGGCGTCGACGTTATCCGTATGCCGAAGACCGAGACCGCTGAGGAAGTGATCGAGGTGGAACGCGAGATTGAGAAGGTGGAGCAGGAACTGGGTTGCGTGGGACGCACACAGATTATGGCTGCCATCGAAAGCACACTCGGCGTTGTAAACGCTTACTCCATTGCCACGGCTTCTAAGCGTATGATGGGTATCGCACTTGGTGCAGAGGACTATTGCGCTAACCTCAAGACACAACGCTCACCCGAGGGTATGGAGCTTCTCATGGCTCGCCAGACCATCGTTGTGGCAGCTCGTGCAGCAGGCATTGACGCTCTCGATACAGTATACTCAAACCTCAACGACATGGAGACATTCCGCAAGGAAGTGGAGCTTATCCATCAGTTGGGCTTCGACGGCAAGTCTATTATCAACCCGCGTCAGATAGACATCATCAACGAGGTGTTCACACCGACACAGAAGGCTATCGACAAGGCACTCGCCGTTATCGCCGCCATCAAGGAGGCAGAGAAGAAGGGTTCGGGCGTTATCGCCGTGAACGGAAAGATGGTTGACCGTCCTGTGGTCATCCGCGCACAACGTGTAATTGACCTGGCACTGGCTTCAGGCGTAATTAAAGAGGAGGATTTGGCATGAGCACACTGAAAGAAAGACAAGCTCTCATCGGTCAGATGGCCCAGGCTATGGGCAAGAGTGTATATAACGACGCAGAAGGAAAGCATAAGGACGTGACACCGCGTCTGGAGCTGCAGAGCAAGAGCCCCAAGCTCGTCACTCTGGAAGAGGCTATCCGCCGCTCTGGTCTGCGTGACGGCATGACCATCTCGTTCCACCACCACTTCCGTGGAGGTGACAAGGTTGTGAACATGGTAGTGGACAAGCTCGCTGAAATGGGCTTCAAGAACCTCCACCTCGCTGCTTCCAGCCTTCAGGACGTTCATGCTCCGCTTATCGAGCACGTCAAGAATGGCGTCATCACAGAGATTTCTACTTCCGGTCTGCGCGGCGAACTTGCCAACGAGATTTCGCGCGGTCTGATGGAGAAGCCCGTAGTGTTCCGCTCACACGGCGGTCGTGGCGAGGCCATCGCTAACGGCGACCTCCATATTGACGTGGCTTTCCTCGGTGCATCTTCTTCGGATCCCCTCGGAAACGCTTGCGGTTACTCACGTTCGGAGAATGCAAAGAGCATCTGCGGATCACTGGGTTACGCTCTCCCCGACGCTCACTATGCTGACAAGGTGGTTATTCTTACTGACGACCTCGTTGCATATCCCAATACCCCTAACTCGATTTCAGAGCACGATGTCGACTTCGTTGTTGAGGTGGACAGCGTAGGCGACTCTTCAAAGATTGCTTCTGGTGCTATCCGCGATACCAAGAACCCGCGTGACATCCTCCTCGCTAAGCAGGCTGCCAAGGTTATCATCAACAGTGGCTACTTCAAGGACGGATTCTCTATCCAGACCGGTTCGGGCGGTGCTTCACTGGCTGCTGTCAAGTACATCCGCCAGAGCATGATTGACCAGAACATCAAGGCTTCGTTTGCTCTTGGTGGCATCACGGCTCACATGGTTAAGATGCACGAGGAAGGCCTCATCGAGCGTCTTATCGACGTACAGTCGTTTGACAAGGTGGCAGCTGAGTCGCTCAAGAACGACCCCACACACAAGGAAGTGGCTGCTTACGAGTATGCCAGCATGCACGAGCAAGGCTCTGCAACACACTGCCTCGACATCGTTATCCTCTCGGCTCTCGAGGTGGACGTCAACTTCAATGTGAACGTGCTCGTAGGTAGCGACGGTATCATCCGTGGTGCTGTAGGCGGTCACCCTGACACAGCAGAAGACTCAGCTCTCAGCATCATCGTCTGCCCGATGCTCCGTGGACGCATCCCGTGCATCGTTGACGAGGTTACGACGCTCATCACTCCGGGTCGCACCGTTGACGTTGTCGTTACAGAATACGGCATCGCTGTCAATCCTGCTCGTCCTGACATCGCAGAGCGCATGCGTAAGGCTGGTCTCCACCTCGTTACTCTCGAGGAACTCCGCGACCGTGCCCTCTCAGTCATCGGCAACCCAGCACCTCTGCCGTTCGGCGATAAGGTGGTCGGCGTAGTGATGAACCGAGACGGCAGCGTAATGGACGTTATCAAGAACATCAAGGGATAATCCCAGACTAATTAAAGGGTTAAAATACAGTTGGAAAGAGGTTGTGGCGAATCATTGCTGCAACCTCTTTTTCGTTCCGCATCATTTATTTAACGCCGCATTCTTGGAATTATGTTTTAAAAACATTATGTTTTGCAAAACATAATATTTACAGCTATGAAGTTTGTACGTATCATTATTAATATGTACCTTTACGGCGTGAAACTAAAAATCCTAACAAGCCTCTATTCAAAACTCCAAATTCAAGATTCAGTATATGGTTACGCTTAACGAACTTCTGGCGAGCCGCGACGCACGCCATGCTATGCAGCAACAGCTGCTGGCTGATAACTCGGGAAAAACACTGGTGTGTCTGACTGTTGTCGTGCCAGGAAGCGTGAAACGTAACCATCAGTCGCTCGTTGTGGCGCACGCCGCAGTGGACGCTATGCGCGATGCCTTCGCTCCCGAAGAAGGCTGCCTCATAGAGCGCGACCTGCCTACCGGCTACGAGGCGTATCTCATTACGCCGACGCCTCTCCTTGACGCCAAACTCACTGCTACAAGAATAGAGGACACGCATCCGCTCGGACGCCTCTTTGATATCGACATCATCGACGAGAACGGTGTGCCGGTGTCGCGCGACAGAGTGGGAGGACAGCCGCGCCGCTGTCTCGTCTGTGACCATGAAGCCCGCTTCTGCATGCGAAAAAGATGGCATACGCAGGACGAAATCTGGGCTAAGATAAATCAGATGGTGGCAGACTACGAACAAGACCATCCATAAATAATAAATAACATAGCTTCCTTAACACTACTAACTACTTTACCTATGGAAATCCAGACCATCTCCCCCTCCATCCCCCGCCAACGCCGTCGTATTGAGTCGTTCCTTCAATCTAACGGACTGAGGTTTGACGATATGGACTATTACGCTTTCGTTGTGGATGAGTCGACGGACGAAATAGTGGCTGGCGGCGGACTAAAGGGCGGTGTCATCAAATGCGTGGCAGTGTCGGACGGACACAAGGGAGAGACGGTCGCCAACATGATTGTCTCGCACCTCATTGCCAAGGCAAACGCAGAGGGTTTCCAGTGTGTGAAACTCTTTACCAAACCACGTAACCGCCAGCTCTTCGAGAGTCTGTCCTTCCGTATGCTTGCAGAAGCGCCGGAGGCTATACTCATGGAGACGGGTATAGGCGGAATAGCCGATTATCTGAAGACGCTCAAGCGTGCTGCAAAGGAGGCGGCTGAGGCTGAAGCTGTGGAGGCTTCGTCTACGGATAAGAAACGTGTGGGTTGCATTGTCATGAACTGCAATCCCTTCACTCTCGGTCATCGTTATCTTGTGGAGAGCGCATCGCGAACAGTGGAGCGCCTCTTCGTCATCGTGGTCAGGGAAGACCGTTCTGTCTTCTCTTACAAGGAGCGCAAGGCGATGGTCGTGGCTGGAACAGCCGACCTGAAGAACGTGACGGTCTGCGACGGCAGCGAATATGCCATCAGCGACACCACGTTCCCCACTTATTTCCTCAAGCGTCTGTCGGATGCCACCGACACGCAGATACTCCTCGACCTTGATCTTTTCCGTCGTCATATAGCCCCAGCACTTGGTGCTGAGGTTCGCTTTGTCGGCACTGAACCCACCGACGAACTCACACGCAGATATAACGAACTGATGATGCAGAGCCTCGGCGAGGACCACGTGGTTCAGATACAGCGTCTCGAGAACGGCGGAACGGCGGTCAGCGCCTCACGCGTTCGTGGAGCAATGGACCGCAACTGTCTGAAGGAAGCCGCACAGCTCGTGCCGCACACAACCATACCTTATATAATAGCGCATCTCGCAACACGTGCCCTTCATGCCGAACTCGACACCACTCCCAAGCCTGGACTCGTGGACAAGCATGACTGTGGAGCACACCGCGATATGGACCATGCGCTGATGTCGAGCAGCATTCGTGCCCTCCATCCCTATTTTGTCAGACTGGCTCTCCTCGGTTTCACTGAAGAAATGCCGTGCCATGAGGATATCGTAAAGACCGGTATTGAGGCGGAGCGTGCCATGTACGAATCCACCAACGGCGTGAATACATACAAGGGAGCGCTGTTCTCGATGGGACTTGCCGTTGTCGCCGCAGCAGGAAAGGCATGGCAAGAAGCCGAAGTGACGCCGCAGAATCTCTCTGCCGCCATCACGAAACTTGCCTACGCATTTCCCGACACAAACGGTACGCACGGCAGCAAGGCGAAGCAGACAGCCTCTTCCGAAACGGGGACGTTCAAGGGAGCGCTCGACAATGCCCGTGAAGGTTATCCCATGCTCTTCGCAGACTGGCTTCCCTTCTATGACAGTCTGCGTAAGAACGGCGAACCGCACGCCCTTCACCTTACGCTTCTCCGCATAATGTGCGACCTCGACGACACCAATATCGTCTATCGCACTTCGCTTGCCATGATGAGGCAGGTGAAGGAAGAATCGTGCGATGTAATCCGTAAGTGGAGTGGGGTGGAGGCATCCGCTCGTCCTGACCTCGACACCATCCTCAGTGACATGAACAATAGCTTCGTTCAGCGCAATGTTTCGCCGGGCGGGAGTGCCGATATGTTGTCGCTCGTGGTCTTCATAAGTGGCGTTCTCAGTTGAGAATGCCAATTTGGAAACTCGAAATAGCAAACGCTTAATAGAAGGGTGAGAATAGCTTAAAAGAAAACCCGAAAACGAAAAATCAGCCCCAAATCTTTGGTGGGTTGATTTAAAATATGTATCTTTACCGCGTGAAATGACAGTTCGCAGAACGATGATGTTTTGTGCGGACACAATGAGAATTTTTTCATCCATTACTACTCGCGCGAGCGTAAGTATTGAAGCAGTCCTATTCAGTGTTTTTAGAACAGGAGTGTTGTCGTATTTACGTGTTTTTACTAAAACAATAATCTTCACCACATCTCCAATACACATTTCTATATATACTGATATGGAATAAAACGATAAACTATATTTTATCACCCCAAACTTCTGGCAGTTTTGGCTGTCTCAAAGAATTAATAAAACCTTTAACTCTATAAAACTATAAACAATCTAACTTTATGGTAGAAGTAATCAATCATGGAGTTTACCTCCTTAACGGCAATGAAATCGTAAACGAGTGTCAGACCCTTACCCCGGACGAGGCTCGCGAGAACACTATCACTTACGGCATCCTCCGTTCACATGACGTTGATGGATCGAAGGGCAACAAGATGCGCATCCGCTTCGACGCTATGATGTCACACGATATCACATACGTTGGTATCATCCAGACAGCACGTGCCAGCGGTCTCGAGGAGTTCCCGCTTCCTTATGCCATGACCAACTGCCACAACTCACTCTGTGCTGTCGGCGGTACAATCAACGAGGACGACCACGTTTTCGGTCTCTCTGCAGCTAAGAAGTACGGCGGTATCTATGTACCTGCCAACCAGGCTGTCATCCACCAGTATGCTCGTGAGATGATGGTTAAGTGCGGCAACATGATCCTCGGATCTGACTCGCACACACGTTACGGCTCACTCGGCAACATGGGTGTTGGTGAAGGTGGTGGCGAGCTCGTTAAGCAGCTCCTCAAGAACACTTGGGACATCAACGCTCCTGAGGTGGTTCTCGTATGGCTCGAAGGCAAGCCCAAGAAGGGTGTTGGTCCTCACGACGTTGCCATCTCTCTCGTAAAGGCTACATTCGAGAGCGGCGTTGTCAAGAACAAGGTGCTCGAGTTTGCAGGTCCTGGCGTTAAGGAATTGCCTATCGACTTCCGTAACGGCATCGATATCATGACCACTGAGACCACTTGCTTGAGCTCTATCTGGGTAACAGACGAAGAGGTTAAGCATCACTACGATATACATGAGCGTCCGCAGGACTTCAAGGAACTGAAGCCGGGCGACGTAGCTTACTACGATATGATGATCCGCATCGACCTCTCTACACAGGAGGCTATGATTGCGCTGCCTTTCCACCCGTCTAACGCAGTTACCATCCACGAACTTCAGGCTGATCCGGTTGGTATCCTCACACGTATCGAGGAAGACGCAAAGAAGCGTTTCGGCGACAAGGTGGACGTACACCTCGTTGACAAGATTGTTGACGGTAAGGTTTACGCAGACCAGGGCATCATCGCAGGTTGCTCAGGCGGTACATACGACAACCTCGCTGAGGCTGGCGCTATCCTTAAGGGCAAGAGCATCGGTAACGACTACTTCACAGCTTCTGCATATCCTCAGTCAACACCGGTGTCAATGGCAGTTACTCGCGAAGGCATCACAGCTGACCTCATTGAGGCTGGCGTCGTAATGAAGCCCGCATTCTGCGGTCCTTGCTTCGGTGCAGGTGACGTTCCTTCTAACAACGGTCTGTCTATCCGCCACACCACACGTAACTTCCCCAACCGCGAAGGCTCAAAGCCGGGTCAGGGACAGCTCTCACTTGTGGCTCTTATGGACGCACGCTCTATCGCTGCTACAGCTGCTAACGGTGGCGTTATCACCGCAGCTACAGACGTTGAGTATGAGAACACACACAAGCCTTACGCTTACGACGACAAGATCTACAAGTGCCGCGTATACAACGGCTTCGGCAAGGCTCGTCCTGAGACAGAGCTCCGCTACGGTCCGAACATCAAGGACTGGCCTAAGATGTATCCGATGCAGGAGAACATGATGCTCGAGCTCGCTGCCGTTATCCACGACCCCGTTACCACAACTGACGAGCTTATCCCGTCAGGCGAGACCAGCTCATACCGCTCTAACCCGTTGAAGCTTTCTGAGTTCGCTCTCTCACGCCGCGTACCTGAGTATGTTGGTCTGAGCAAGGAAATCCAGAAGCAAGACCTCGCACGCCGTGAGGGTAATGTGTCTGAGAACATAGCTGCAGCCCTCAAGGCTGTTGGCGCTTCTGCAGAGAACACATCATTCGGTTCTTGCGTATTCGCTAATCGTCCTGGTGATGGCTCGGCTCGTGAGCAGGCTGCTTCTTGCCAGAAGGTGCTTGGTGGCGACGCTAATGTTTGCTACGAGTACGCTACAAAGCGTTATCGCTCTAACTGTATCAACTGGGGTATCGTTCCGTTCACCATCGCTAAGGACGTAGAGTTCAAGTTCGAGCAGGGCGACAAGATCTTCGTTCCCGGCATCCGTGAGGCTATCCTCTCAGGTAAGGAGGAGATTGACGCACAGGTAATCGCTAAGGACGGCGTTCATCCGCTTCACCTCTTCTTCCAGAACCTCACAGCCAATGAGCGTCAGATCCTGGCAGACGGCTGCTTGATGAACTTCTATGCAGCAGCTAAGAAATAATACGAATCAACCCTAAAGCCAAAATTAAAAACTAAAAATCCTTATAAAAACTATGGAAAAGAAAATTCAGATGACCACTCCTCTCGTAGAGATGGATGGCGACGAGATGACCAGAATCTTGTGGAAGATGATCAAGGATGAGCTCATCACTCCGTTCGTTGACCTCAAGTCGGAATATTACGACCTCGGTCTTGTTAAGCGCGACGAGACTTCGGACCAGATCACAAAGGACGCTGCTGAGGCTACAAAGCGTCTTGGCGTGGCTGTTAAGTGTGCTACCATCACACCTAACCACCAGCGTATGGACGAGTATAAGCTCCATCAGATGTGGAAGAGCCCGAACGGCACCATCCGTTCTATCCTCGACGGTACAGTGTTCCGCACACCTATCACCATCCCCAGCATCCATCCCGCAGTGAAGAACTGGGAGAAGCCTATCACTATCGCACGTCACGCTTACGGCGACGTTTACAAGAGCGTTGAGATCCGTGCTGAGGAGCCGGGCGTTGCTAAGCTCGTATTCGACGGTGAGAGCGGCAAGCACGAGGAGGTTGTTGTACACACCTTCAAGGGCGCTGGCGTTCTTCAGGCTATGCACAACACCGACAAGTCTATCCGTTCGTTTGCTCACTCATGCTTCAAGTTTGCTCTTGATACCAACCAGAGCCTTTGGTTCTCGACCAAGGACACCATCTCTAAGAAGTATGACGCACAGTTCAAGATTATCTTCTACGAGGTATTCGAGGAGTATAAGGAAGAGTTTGAGAAGCGCGGTCTGGAGTTCTTCTACACTCTCATCGACGACGCTGTAGCTCGCGTTATCCGCTCTAAGGGTGGCTTCATCTGGGCTTGCAAGAACTATGACGGCGACGTTATGTCTGACATGGTTTCTACAGCTTTCGGTTCACTCGCTATGATGACTTCAGTGCTCGTTTCTCCTGATGGCAAGTACGAGTATGAGGCTGCTCACGGCACCGTTACACGTCACTACTACAAGTATCTGAAGGGTGAGGAGACATCTACCAACCCGATGGCTACTATCTTCGCATGGAGCGGCGCATTGCGTAAGCGCGGTGAGCTTGACAACCTGCCCGAACTCGTTAACTTCGGCAACCAGCTTGAGGCAGCTTGCTTCGACACTCTCAACGAGGGCATCGTGACAAAGGACCTCGCCGGTCTTATGGAGGGCGTTGAACCTAAGACAATGAACTCTGCTGGCTTCATCGCAGCTATCCGCGAGCGCCTCGAGGGTCGTCTTGCATAATACGAAGGGCTGACACGTTAGCATCATTATGATGCATGGCGTGTCAGCCCTTTCTTTGTGTTTTTCATTATTATTATTATTTGTTCATCGTTCCTTCCTCTCCGTCACCTTGACGAAGAGGAGGACGATGGTCAAAAAAAGAATGATTGTAGATAGGTCAGAGTTGTATAACTATTTTATGACTGTCTTTCCTATTTTGTGTCGTTTTGTCATATTGGTATTGCAAAAGTACAACAAAAAGTTAATAAAACCAAGAAAAACATAGCATAATAAATTGTGAATATTTATGATGCTTTCATAGTGTTGTTTTTATTACGCGTTTTTATTCCAATCTGTAAGCATAATTCTAAAATATGCTTACAATCTGTAATATTATTATAAAATAACTGAAAATTCAATCCTCTTATGATTGGGAGTTGCTTAAATAGTTGTAATTTTGCAATCGTAAAAGGCTAATTAAGGTCAAAAGGTAAAAAGAAGACTGAAAATCAGGAGCCTTACGTTATGCTTTTGTCCGCATTCCGGGCGTTGCATAATGTCTTACAAAACATGATTTAAGGATAAACTTCAGAACACAATATTATATTATTATGAAGACAATGGACAAGATGGTCAGATTCACGAAGATGCATGGCGCAGGCAACGACTATATATATGTCGACACCACTCGCTATGACATCCCGGACCCTTCTGCTGCATCCATTGCGTGGAGTCGTTACCATACAGGTATCGGCAGCGACGGACTTGTTCTGATTGGCAATCCTGATGAGGGCGTTGACGCCGATTTCTCCATGCGCATCTTCAACGCTGACGGATCTGAAGCCATGATGTGCGGCAATGCGTCGCGCTGCATTGGCAAGTATGTCTATGAGAAAGGACTTACCACGAAGACGTCGGTGCGCCTCCAGACATTGTCAGGCGTTAAGACGCTTCATCTTCATATAGGAACGGACGGTAGTGTGGAGAGTGTCACTGTGGACATGCTCAAGCCCGCTTTCCACGTTCCAGAACAGTACGACGAGACTGCCGGCGATACGCTTACGGCAGCTTTCCGCACCTTCCGTGGCACTTTCGTGTCTATGGGCAATCCTCACTTTGTCTGCTTTGTTGACGACATCAAGTCGCTCGACATCGCTCGTTTCGGCTCAATTTTGGAGAATGATGCGGCTTTTCCGCAGAGATGCAACATCGAGTTCGCTCAGGTTATGCCCGACGGCTCCATCCGTACAAGAGTGTGGGAGCGTGGCAGCGGCATCACTATGGCATGCGGAACTGGCGCTTGCGCTACAGCAGTGGCTGCCTTCATTGAGGAAAGGTCGTCACGTCGTTCTGCCATCATCATGGATGGCGGCACACTAAACATAGAATGGAATGAAGCCGACGGGCATGTCTATATGACAGGTCCGGCGGCTTTTGTGTTTGAAGGAGAAATCGCATTGCCTTGAATATAAGGCTTTCCCCATGATAAAAAAATAATCTAACGATATGGCATTAGTAAACGAGCATTTTCTGAAATTGTCCGACAATTATCTGTTTGCCGACATCGCCAAGAAGGTTAATGCCTTCAAGGTGTCGCACCCTCAGGTGCGTGTCATCAGTCTTGGCATAGGTGACGTAACGCAGCCGCTCTGCCCCGCTGTCATCGAGGCGATGCACAAGGCTGTGGACGAGATGGCTACGAAAGCCTCTTTCCACGGTTACGGCCCCGAGTGTGGCTACGACTTCCTTCGCGAAGCTATAGTCAAGAACGACTTCGCTCCGCGCGGCGTCAAGATTGACCCCACCGAGGTGTTCGTCAACGACGGAGCGAAGAGCGATACGGGCAACATCGGCGAGATAGTACGTTGGGACAATTCCATCGGCGTGACCGACCCTATCTATCCCGTATACATCGACTCTAACGTGATGTGCGGTCGTGCCGGAGTGCTGGAGAACGGACGCTGGAGCAACGTCAACTACCTGCCATGCACGGCGGAGAACAATTTCGTGCCGCAGATACCCGATCATCGTGTGGACATGATATATCTCTGCTATCCCAACAACCCCACGGGAACAGTGCTTCCGAAGGAAGAACTGAAGAAGTGGGTGAAGTATGCGCTCGACAACGACACCATCATCTTCTACGATGCTGCCTACGAAGCGTACATCCGCGATGCTGACATCCCTCACTCCATATACGAGATTAAGGGAGCACGCAAGTGCGCCATCGAGTTCCATAGCTACTCTAAGACAGCCGGATTCACCGGCGTGCGTTGCGGCTACACCGTCATACCGAAGGAGCTAACCGCTGTCACGCTTGACGGAACCCGCCGCGTAGAGCTAAATCATCTCTGGGACCGTCGCCAGTCCACCAAGTTCAACGGCACGTCCTACATCTCGCAGCGTGCCGCCGCAGCCATCTACACGCCGGAAGGCAAGCGTCAGATACGTGCCACCATCGACTACTATATGGACAATGCCCTTCTCATGCACAAGGCGCTCACCGATATGGGCTTCGAGGTGTTCGGCGGACGCAATGCTCCGTATCTCTGGGTGAAGACGCCGGACGGCATCGGTTCGTGGAAGTTCTTCGAGCAGATGCTCTATGCTGTAGGCGTGGTCTGCACACCGGGCGTTGGCTTCGGACCGAGCGGCGAAGGCTATGTCCGCCTTACAGCGTTCGGCAACCGTGAGGACTGCGAGGAGGCAATGAGCCGCATCCGTGAATGGATGTCAAAGAAATAAGACAAGACAAACAAGACAATAAAAAGAATAACAACAATAAAATAAGAGAATAACAATGGCAAATTTACGATTTGAGGTTGTAGCAGAAGCTTTCAAGAAGAAACCCCTTGAAGTGCTTGCACCGATTGAACGACCCTCTGAGTTCTTCGGCAAGAACGTATTCAACCGTGCGAAGATGTATAAGTATCTCTCGCGCGACGTCTATGAAAAGCTTATCGACGTAATCGACAACGGAGCACGTCTCGACCGCTCTATTGCTGACGCTGTCGCCAAAGGCATCAAGCAGTGGGCTGACGAGAACGGCGTGACACACTACACACACTGGTTCCAGCCTCTTACCGAAGGTACAGCCGAGAAGCACGACGCTTTCATCGAGCACGACGGCAAGGGAGGCATGATTGAGGAATTCTCCGGCAAGCTGCTCGTACAGCAGGAGCCTGACGCCAGCTCGTTCCCGAACGGCGGCATCCGCAACACCTTCGAGGCACGCGGCTATTCGGCTTGGGACCCCACATCGCCTGTCTTCATCATCGACGACACGCTCTGTATCCCCACCATCTTCATCTCTTACACAGGCGAGGCTCTCGACTATAAGGCTCCGCTTCTCCGTTCCATCCACGCTGTCAGCGAGGCTGCTACAGAGGTATGCCATTACTTCTATCCTGACGTGAAGAAGGTGGTTTCAAACCTTGGATGGGAGCAGGAGTATTTCCTCGTTGACGAGGGACTCTATTCGGCTCGTCCTGACCTTATGCTCACTGGTCGTACCCTTATGGGACACGATTCTGCCAAGAACCAGCAGATGGACGACCATTACTTCGGTGCCATCCCTGAGCGCGTGCAGGCTTTCATGAAGGATCTTGAGATTCAGGCTCTCGAGCTTGGCATTCCCTGCAAGACCCGTCACAACGAGGTTGCGCCCAACCAGTTCGAGTTGGCTCCGATCTTCGAGGAGATGAACATTGCCATTGACCATAACATGCTGCTTATGTCGCTCATGAAGAAGGTGGCACGCCGTCACGGCTTCCGCGTTCTGCTTCATGAGAAGCCGTTCGCAGGCGTAAACGGTTCGGGCAAGCACAACAACTGGAGTCTTTCCACCGACACCGGCATCCTGCTTCACGGTCCCGGCAAGACACCTGAGGACAGCCTCCGCTTCATCGTCTTCATCGTCGAGACTCTCGTGGCTGTATATAAGCACAACGGCCTGCTCAAGGCTTCCATCATGAGTGCCACCAACGCCCATCGTCTTGGCGCCAACGAGGCACCTCCAGCCATCATTTCTTCGTTCCTCGGCCATCAGCTCACGGAGATTCTCCAGCACATCGAGACCTCTGACAAGGACGAACTCTTCGACGTAGCTGGCAAGCAGGGCATGAAGCTCGACATTCCTGAAATTCCTGAGCTGCTCATCGACAATACCGACCGCAACCGTACTTCGCCATTCGCCTTCACCGGTAACCGCTTCGAGTTCCGTGCCGTAGGTTCTGAGGCAAACAGCGCCAGCGCCATGATTGTCCTCAATACTGCCGTGGCTGAGGCTCTCCAGAGCTTCAAGACTCGTGTGGACGCTCTCATCGCCAACGGTCTTGACAAGATAAGCGCCATCATTGAGGTGGTTCGTGATGATGTTAAGTACTGCAAGCCTATCCACTTCGAGGGCAACGGCTACTCAGAGGAGTGGGTGGAAGAGGCAAAGCGCCGCGGTCTCGACTGCGAGACATCTTGCCCGAAGGTGTTCGAGCGCTATCTCGACGAGGACTCAATCCGCATGTTCGAGAGCCAGAACGTCATGACACGCAAGGAGCTTGAGGCCCGTAACGAGGTGAAGTGGGAGACTTACACCAAGAAGATTCAGATTGAGGCACGCGTATTCGGCGACCTCTCAATGAACCATATCATCCCTGTCTGCACTCACTATCAGAGCCAGCTCGCCAAGAACGTACAGAGCATGTACGACATCTTCTCAAAGGAGCAGGCTGACAAGCTCACCTCTCGTAACAAGAAGATCATCGAGGAGATAGCAGAGCGCACTCAGCTCATCGAGTCGGGCGTGGAGGAACTGGTTGAGGCTCGTAAGGTGGCTAACCGCATCGAGGACGAGCATCTCAAGGCCATTGCTTACCACGACACCGTGGCACCGAAGATGGACGAGATCCGTTACCAGATAGACAAGCTGGAGCTTATCGTCTCTGACGAACTCTGGACGCTGCCTAAGTATCGCGAACTTCTCTTCATCCGATAGTTTTTTTCATAAGGAAACATATTACTTATATAATAAGCGGAGACTTTCAAGGTCTCCGCTTTTTTTGTTCTTGGGAAAATAGTGGTAAATTGCAGTTTAGCGGTGAGACGAATTAAAGAAACAACAAATATATAATTACGCTCAGACGCGGAAACAACGAATTTTATCGAATTAACGAATTGTTGGATGAGTATTAGAACACCGCAAAAATTCGTTA
>OCQZ01000348.1_pt1 | contig 14422 bp, 7 predicted proteins | sample 1538921 | NCBI WGS metagenome assembly OCQZ01 (sample SAMN03418269, study PRJEB22391) | human gut metagenome | biome: human-gut; feature: organic feature; material: feces | host: Homo sapiens | place: Tanzania | collected 2013-01 | reverse complement strand
CGCTATTCATATCCTTAAGATATAAAACTACAATTAAGTATAAGATTAATAATCCCGTCTATGAGACACACAATACTATTATTGCTAATGTTAATTACAACTGCGATAGACGCTCAGAATGTTGCCATAGGACTTCATTCTTCCAGCCTTGTTTATCTTCCGTTTGATCTGAGGGGCTCACAGACGTTGGATTCGTCCAGAGTTATGATTAAATACAATGCGGCTTATCCGAGAAATGATGTTAAAAAGGGGAAATCGGTTGCGGAGGATGTCATGATTCTTATGGTGGGAAAAAGGATATCAAAATTCTATTCTTATGGTTTGGACTGCATGGATCGCAGAAAAAGCTATGGCGTGAAGATTGACGTAGACAGGAGACAGGATTATGTTCCTTACCAAATCTATACAAACATTCTGAATGAGCATGTGGATGTCGTTAATAGAAGCCCTTTTTATGATATGGACAAGGCGTACTCCTATAAGGATTCGACTGCTATAAATTGGAATATTACTGCTGTTACAGATAGCGTCATGGGCTATTTGTGTCAAAAGGCGACTTGTTCGGCATACGGTCGCGATTGGGAGGTGTGGTTCACTTCGGACATTCCGATACGACTTGGCCCATGGCGTTTGAACGGACTTCCAGGCTTGATATTGAAGGCGCGGTCTGGGAACTATTCTTTTGTCGCAAAAGAGTTGCGATCGATTAAAGAACCTATATATAAACCAAATTGGCAATACCAGTCTATTAGCCGTGACGCTTGGCTGAAATTGGAGAAGAGTTGGCACGACTCTCCGTATTTTTACTTTACCGAAGGAGGCAAGTATCGAATATTTAATGTGTTCACTAGAACTGATTATTCGGAAGACTGGAAGATACCATATGATCCCATCGAGACAGAATAGCAATAGTTTTACGAATATGCTCCAAGGTTCATTTGGACTTATCATGAGGTGCATGTCCTTGATCATAATGATTATCTTGTGCCTTTCTTGTGTGGGAGAGGATTGCGTGGGGACGGGTGCCGGGCAGGTCACAGTCATATTCAAAGACGCGCCAGAGCAGAGAAGCACCGACAGGATCGGTCATTTGAATAGTGTGCATGGGTCGATCGTTGCTTATGTGGACAGCGCCGGGCGTGAGATGGGATTCAACCCAAGGAGCATCGGCTATGATACTCTGGATGTTCCGACGTATCATGGCTATGCGGAGATAATCCACCTTTATCAGGCTTGTGAGGAGATTCCTTTCCTTTTGCCGGAAGGCGATTCTGTGATGGTTACATATGACCAAGATGCCAGGCCAGTGATAAGAAGCCTTAATAATGATGAATGTTCCCGGCTCTATCGTCTGCCGGAGTCTGTCTCTGGATTGGTTCACCGGAACGGATACTCTTTCAGGTCGATTCTTAGGAATCCTCGTTTCCGGGCAGCGGAAAAATACCTCACCGATTCTGAAAGCCAAAGAAAATATCCTGGACTGGAAAAGATTTTTAATGAGTATTATGTTGATCTTGATTCGGCTGAAAACGTGTACAATAACTGGCGAGATTGCTTTTCCGCGAAATTGGATTCACTTTCACAAACAGGAAAACGCGGACGAGAATATTCTCGCTGGTACAGGCAGACGCTGCTTGAAGATGGGTGCCCTGCCGGTCGCATCAAACAATCAGACAGCCTACTGCGCTATGTCACACATCTTCATAAGCTGATGGAATATCCAGATGAGGGCTATGACTCATTTGATTATACCGGCAGGTTTGATTATGTGGCGCTGGACACGACATTAAGCAAGGCCGCGAGGAAGTCTCTGCTGCGTCACTACATTGACAGAATAAATGACACGGGTTGGGTTCCGTATCCGGATGATGTTGTTGATGAATACAATGAAAAATATCTCAATTTGACTAGTGATAGCTCTTTCACGCGTCCGGTAATGGAAAAGCCTAATGTATCTTCTATGGATGGTTATACATACGGTATTGTCCTTCAGGATATTACGGGGAACAGACTGTCATTGGCGGAAGTTATAGAGAAACATAGAGGCAAGGTGGTCTATTGTGACCTGTGGGCAAGCTGGTGCGGTCCTTGCCGGAAAGAGATGCCTGCTTCAAGACGACTGAAAGAAAGATTGGATTCTGGTGGAGTCATATTCATGTACATCTCGTCAGACAGAAATGAATCTGACTGGAAGCGGGCTGTCAAAGAATATGATTTGGGCGATATTGGCGAGAATTACCGGATAGTGTCAGCTGAGTCCAAATTCTTGAAGGAGATCAAATTCCGATATATCCCGAGGTATCTTATATTCGACACCGACGGAAGACTTGTTAATCTTGACGCTCCGCGTCCCTCATCGTCAGAGATAATAAATGAGATCGGTAAATATATTGACTGGAAAAAGAGAAGTCTGTCACTTAAATATTAAGGATTTAATATTATATTTGATAAAACGTTAGATGCTGACATGGCTGATAGATTGACTAAAAGATGTACTCAATTGCTGGTCATTTTGACCGTGCTGATGATTGAAGTGGATTCCTTTGCGCAACGCTCGGTCTCTGGACGGGTGACCGATGCGGAGAGCGGGGTAGGAGTGGACGCTGTGAACGTCATGCTCCGCCGTCCTGACGCTGTGAGCATAATCGCGTTCGCGATGACATCAACTGACGGTTCCTACAAAATCACTTTCAACTCGGAAGCCGACACTCTGTTGTTGATGGTCTCCGGATTCAATGTTGTTCGTCAGGAAAAGATTCTGACGAAATCCATGAAAACGGTTGATTTCAAGGTGCTTCATTCCGACCAGAAAATCCGTGAGGTAACGGTCAAGGCCGACCCGGTCAAGCGATCGAGCGACACATTGACCTATTATGTGTCCTCATTTCGTGACTCAACCGACCGAAGCATAGGTGACGTGCTTCGGAAGATGCCGGGGATCGAAGTGTCCGAAAGTGGAGGCGTGAAGTATAACGGTGTGTCTATCAATAAATTCTACATTGAAGGCATGGACATGCTCGGTGGCAAATACGGCATCGCCACGAACAATGTTCAAGCCAAGGATGTTGCCAGCGTTGAAGTCTATGAGAATCATCAGCCTATAAAAGTTCTTCAGGATTGGGTGAGGTCCGACCAGGCCGCTTTGAACCTTAAACTCAAAGAAAAGTCTAAGGGGACATGGAACGGTGTGGTTGAGGCCGGAGCGGGCTACAAACCGCTGCAGTGGTCCGGACAGTTCACCCCGATGTATTTCACCAAAGGGTTCCAGACCATCCTCACCTACAAGGGCAACAACATGGGGCGTGATGTCTCCAAGGAACTCATCGACCAATCAGGGAATTTCGGTTCGATTCCGGAATTGGTTTCGATAATCTCACTGAGCCAGCCACCGCTCGATGAGAGCACATGGCTGAACAACAACATTCATTCGGCGTCGGCCAACGGAATAATAAAGACAGGAGAACATACGGAGGTGACGGCCCAGGCGCATTACTTTCGGGACAGGCGCACGGCGGAATCCTCCTCAGAGACGATTTTTCATTTGTTGGATGAGCCGTCTTTCAGCATTTCTGAACAAATGTCCGCGAGCAAAGTGATTGATGAATTGCAGACAACTTTAAAGTTCAGGCATAATTCGGACAGGTGTTTTTTCGATGACAATATTGAGCTGACTGTCAAGGGGGCGGATGCCGATGGTGATGTCGTGGGTGATTCGGAGACCTTCAGCCAACATTCGCACCTTCCGTATCTAAAACTGCGTAATCATTTGAATGCCATCCAGCAGCTCGGCAAGTGGCAGCTTAACATCTGGTCTGACACTGACTATGCAAGACGGAAGTCCTACCTTTCAGTGGGTCCGAACATTCTTGAAGAATATGGCGTGTCGGGTGAAGGCCTCAGGCAGGACATTCTTTCCACGAAATTGTATTCAGTAACGTCTGTAAGCACGTCCCGTCAGGTGCGTCGGTGGATTTTCGGCCTGTTGGTGAGAGGAACTGTCGATTTGGAGAATTTCAGATCGGACTTGACCCCGGCGGATTCGATGCGTAATGACATAGGCTGGCGACGTGTTGATCTGTCGTTGACTCCATCCATTGGTTATTCAATAAGCGGTCGTTTTAGTTTCGACCTTTATTCTCCGGTGGTTTACTCTGGCATCAGCTCCAATGACAGACTCTCTTCAAAATCGGATTATGGACGCGTGATCATCTCTCCGAACGCTTCTCTTAAATGGACTCCGACCTATAACCTGACCATCAAAGCCTCCGCCAATTACGGAGAGAGACTTGGCGGCCTTTACGACATGTTCAGTGGGTATATTCTTAAGAATTATCGAACATTGGAAAGGCGCAACGGTGACTGGAACAGGACAAGAAGCGGTTCGGTGTCGCTTGACCTGTCATATTCAAACGCTGTCAAGGCTTTCTTTGCCAACGCTTCGGTGATGTCGTGGAAGTCCCGTGCCGACTTCAAGACTGGTGTGAATTATTCTGGACTTCTGAGCAGTCGTGTATCCTATCATATTCCTGATGAAAGATCCGGGGTGTCGTTCGGAGCGAATGCCAGCAAACGCTTCCAATCGATAGCGACAACTGTCAAATTGGGTTCGGAATGGTCTAGTTCGTGGACGGATCTCATGCGGCAAGGAAAGACAGTTCCGGCCACAAATGATGCCTTGACATTGTCGGCCATGGTCGAGTCAAGAGTAAGCAATGTCTCAGTCCTGTCATATTCCGGTTCATTCCAATCCAATCAGTTCCGAATGAGCGGAGTTGACGGTTCCACTCCTATCAACTCTGTCCGCCAGACCGTCTCCTTGAACTTCCTGGTTGGAAAGAAAATCATCACCGGCGCTTCTTGCCGCCATTTCTATAACAACGGCATTCGTGGTTTTGACAGGAATATGTTCTTCGCGAACCTGCGCCTCTCCTTCAGACACAAGCGTCTTGAATATGTCGTTGAAGGCTCCAACCTGCTGGGCACCAAGTATTACGGCACTTCTTACTTCGGAGCCAACGAGACCCACTCCACCCTCTATCGTCTTCGTCCAACCTCTGTCACGGCCAGTGTCCGTTTCAGCCTCAAGTGATTGTGCGGTATGGAAAGTCTTTACCGTGATCTGTTATTCGCTGACTTATAATGAAATAAAGAGTCTCCTTTAGTTGATTGATGCTAAAGGAGACTCTTTATTGTGCTTATTGTCAGTGGATTGTCCTCCACCGGTTTCGGGAGCTACTTGCCGAAGTAACGGGTGAGGAGGCCGTAGAAACCGGCTCCGTGGCGAGCCTCGTCCTTGGCCATCTCGTGAACGGTGTCGTGGATGGCGTCGTAACCAAGCTGTTTTGCCCTTGTGGCGATGGCGAGCTTGCCTTCGCAGGCACCGGCCTCGGCCTGGTAACGCTTCTCAAGGTTGGTCTTGGTGTCCCAGACAACGTCACCGAGAAGCTCTGCGAACTTGGATGCGTGCTCCGCCTCTTCGAAAGCGTACCTCTTGAAGGCCTCGGCGATCTCCGGATAGCCCTCACGCTCGGCCTGACGGCTCATCGCGAGATACATCCCGACCTCCGTGCACTCTCCGTTGAAATGATCCTTGAGGCCCTGGACAACTTCCATGTCCTCTACACGGCCGTCACCGATGTGGTGCTCGCAGGCCCACTGTGGCTTGCCGCCCTCATCCTTGATCTCTACGAACTTGCTCGCCGGAGCGTGGCACTGCGGGCACTCTGCAGGAGGGTTCTCGCCTTCGTAAACATAACCGCAAACCAAACATCTGAATTTCTTTTTCATAACAAAATCTTTTAAAGTCAAACAAAATGAAATAAAACGATAAAGCATCGTTTGATGTCGCAAAGTTAATGCCAATATTTGAATTTACAAAATAGAATTATTAAAAATTAGAAAATATTTGAAAAAACTTTGAAAAATTCCCGCTTGTGAAGAGTTTTGGCACAAACGAGGTTTATCTTTGCAGTGAAAAATATATTTGTTATATTCGTTAGAAAGAAAACCGCGTTGGCTTTTGACGGATTAATTAGCCATCAGGAGCATGGAGCGTATTGACGACGATTGAATTGTTTACAGAAGAATATAAACTATAACCGATATGATACCATTCCTTAGACAAGTTGCGGATCATTATATGGCAAGGGGCGGGATTTCCGGCCTGTGCTTCATATTTCCGAACAGGCGCAGCCAGGTATTCTTCACTAAGTACCTCGGCGAGGCCGTGAAGGAGGTCGGGACCCCGATTGTGGCTCCGAAGATGCTGACGATCAATGATTTCTTTTTTAGAATATCGGGGGACAAGCCGGCGGACAGGGTGAACCTGCTGTTGGATCTGTACGAATGCTACAAGGATCTTAACCCTAAGCATGAGACTCTGGACGAGTTCATCTTCTGGGGAGACGTGATCTTGGGGGATTTCGATGATGTTGACAAATATCTGGTCGATCCGGCGAAGCTGTTCGCCAACATAGCTGAGTTCAAGGAGATTCAGGATTCATATTCATACCTCACTGAGAACCAGCGGAAGGCGATCGAGAGCTTCATCAGCCATTTCAGCAGCGATGGGCGGCTGACGGTGAACCTGAACTCGGACAATCCGAATGTGAAGGAGCGCTTCCTGCAGATCTGGAATATTCTTCTGCCGCTTTACAATGATTTCCGGAAGAGGCTTTCCGGCAAAGGGCTGGCGTACGAGGGAATGGTTTACAGAGGCCTGGCGGCGCGGCTTGACTCGGAGTCGGCGGTGGATGTGCTGAAAGCCGCGTTCGGAGATGTGGATGAATATGTCTTCGTGGGTCTCAACGCCTTGAACGAGTGCGAGAAAAAGGTCATGAGGCGGATGCGGGACGCCGGAATCGCGGAGTTCTGCTGGGACTATTCAGGAGAGATGGTGAGAAATCCGCTTAACAAGTCCTCCTTCTTCATGTCCAGGAATGTCCAGGATTTCCCGCAGGCTTTCGAGATGGATTTGGAAGGACTGAAAATCCCTGAGATTGAGGTGATAAGCGTCCCGTCCTCGGTAGGCCAGACAAAACTGATTCCGTCTGTTGTCAAGGATGAGAGATGCGCGGTCGTGCTTCCGGACGAGGCCTTGCTGATTCCTGTGTTGAACTCCATCCCGGAGGAGATCAAGGACATAAACGTCACTATGGGCTATCCGATGAGGAATAGCGCGTTCTTTGATTTCATGACTTTGGTCTCGGCCATGCAGATGCATCTGAGGAAGAAAGACGGGAAATGGTTCTATTACCACAATCAGGTCTGGTCATTGTTCTCTTCAAGCATATTCAGAAAGGTGACTCAAGGGGACGCGGCTGTGAGGAACAGAATCAAGGCGATCAAGGATGGCATGAAGTACTACATCCCCCAGGAGGATCTTTCCGGGGTTCCGGTCTTTGATCTGTTGTTCAGGCCGGCGGTGACTGATCCGAAAGCTGCATCCAAGGAACAGATTTCGGTTTTCGCTGACTATCAGAAGACCTTGATCAAAGGACTTGCTCCAAAGCTGGCCGCGGATTCTTCCATGGCAATCGAGCTCGAGTTCGCGAAGGCCACATACAATGCTATCAGCCAATTGCAGACGGCCGGTCTTGAGGTCCTTCCGATGACTTATGTGCGGCTTCTCGACCAGCTTCTCGGCCCGGTGTCCATTCCGTTCAACGGGGAGCCTCTGAAAGGTCTCCAGATCATGGGGCCGTTGGAGACCAGAGCATTGGACTTCAAGCAAGTTATGATCCTGTCCTGCAACGAGGGCATGTTTCCGAGGCGGAGCGTCAGCTCGTCATTCATCCCGCCGGAGCTCCGCAAGGGCTTCGGTCTGCCGACCTACGAGTTCCAGGACGCTGTCTGGGCGTATTATTTCTACCGCCTCATCCAAAGGGCGGAGAAGGTGACGCTGGTTTATGATTCCAGGACCGAAGGCATGAAGAACGGGGAGGAAAGCCGTTACATCAAACAGCTTGAGTATCATTTCGGAGTGCCGATAAAACGCGGTTTTGTCAAGGCGAACGCCGCCGGAGATTTCTCTCCTAAGGAGATAGTTAAGACTGAGGCCGATGTAGAGGCCGTAAGGCATGCCAGACTTTCGGCCTCGGCGCTGAAGAATTACCTTGACTGTCCGGCGAAATTCTATTATGCCACGGTCAAGAGACTCCGCAGGCAGAATGAGGTCTCCGAGGATCTGGACGCCGGAATGCTGGGCGATGTCTATCACGGCACGATGCAGAGGCTCTATTCACCGGAAATGGCCGGAGGAAAAAAAGTGACTGACGAATATCTTGCCGGACTTCTGCGCAAACGTTCCGCGATAAAGGAGATAGTGAGGGGGTTGATTCTTGAACAGCTTCATTCCCTGGAAGTTACGGGGCGCGATCTAGTTGTGCAGGATGTGATTGTGGAATATGTCATAAAAACACTTGACAGGGATCGGGAACTTCTTAAAACATCCGGATATGACGGGTTTGAGATTCTGGGACTGGAAAAGGAATTCCTTCATGACATAGACGGTTTCCATTTCGTGGGCTATGTTGACAGGATGGACAGCCTGCGCCCGGGAGAGATCAGGATTATTGACTACAAGACCGGAAAGGTTGAGGACAAGGATGTCAACATCACTGATGACAACGCCGAAGGGATTGTGGAGGCTCTGTTCGGACCAGGTAACGCGGGACGTCCTAAGATCGCTTTCCAGCTTTACCTCTATGATGTTTTCTGCAGGGAGTCCAAGAATTATAACGGGCAGAGGATGGTCAATGTCATCTACCCCCCGGCTAACCTGTTCACGGAGCCGGTCAAGGAAGTCCCTGTCAGTGAGACGTTCATGAGGCTCACCGAGGAAAAACTCCACGGCCTCCTTTCAGAGATCGCTTCGGTTGATGTGCCGTTCAGGCGAACGGATGATGAGGACACATGCGCGATTTGTGATTTCAGAATGATTTGCGGGAGGTAAGCATTGTAATGATGAAGATGAGAATAAGGAGGATAAGAAGATGATACGGATAATGAAAGCTTCGGCCGGTTCGGGTAAGACCTTCAATCTGGCCAAGACATACATAAGACTGTTGCTGACGGACGAGGAAAGATATTCCTACAGACATATTCTAGCGGTGACATTCACCAACAAGGCGACCGACGAGATGAAAAGCAGGATTCTGAAAGAATTGCATCTGCTTGCGGTGTCTCCTAAGGATTCGCCTTATTATGAGGAACTTGTCCTGGCGTTTGAGTCGGAGGACGGACTCCGTCAAAGGGCTCAGACTGTATTGTGTGATATACTGCACGACTACGGCGCGTTTGCCGTCAGCACGATCGACCGCTTTTTCCAGCAGACCCTCAAGGCCTTCTCCCGGGAAATCGGGCAGTTCGCCACCTATCAGGTGGAACTGGATCGTGAATCGCTTGTCTCCGAGAGCGTTGACAGGGTTCTGGACTCCCTTTCGGATGACAACAAAGATCTTCTCGAATGGCTGACACAGAGCGTGATGGATGATCTGGAGAAAGGCAAGCGCTACAATCTGGAGAACAACCTGAAGACAGTCGCGATGACCCTGAAATCGGATGAGCACAGGGCTGCTGTCGAGGAATATGGCATTGACGAGGAGAAGGAATATTCAAAGGAGAATCTGGCGAGGATGAAGAAGGCGCTTGCAGGTGTGATGGCTTCGTTCGTCAAGGAGGTGAAGGAAGCCGCCAAGGCGTTTGTCAGCGCGGCCGGAGAAGAGGGCCTGGCAAACGAGGATTTTTCAAGGAAGTGCTTCAATTCTGTCTATGTCTGCGCCGCGTCGGACCCTAAGGAAGTGCCGGCTTACCCGTCTGCGACCATATTCAAGAACAGCGAGGATTTCAGCAAGTGGTTCAGAAAGGCGGATTTTAAGAGGTATGAGCCGTTGGAGGGACGGTTGATGCCGCTGCTTCAGAGGTACTGCGGGATATTTACGGAAAAGTATAAGGTATATTCAACGGCCTCCAAAATCTCTTTGATTCTGAATGAATTGGGTATCGCCGGAGACCTTGATCGGGAGTTCCGTGCTCTGATGAAGGAGAAGAACGTGCTGAGTCTGGACGATTCCAATGTGATTCTGAGGAATATAATCGACGGCACGGACGCTCCGTTCATCTACGAGAAGCTGGGAGTGCGTTTCGAGCATTTCCTATTGGATGAGTTCCAGGACACCTCCCGGATTCAGTGGGACAATTTCAGACCGCTCATCGAGAATAGTGTCGCGCAGGGGAAGGAGAATCTGCTTGTCGGCGATGTGAAGCAGAGCATCTACCGCTGGCGCGGTTCCGACTGGCGGATGATGGAGCGCGAGGTTCAGGGAGAATTTACTCAGTGCGGTGTGGAAACACTTGACAGCAACTACCGAAGCCTCAGGAATATAGTCGAATTCAACAATGGATTCTTTGAATATGCTTCCTCGGTTCTCGATGGGATGTCGGGTGAGGAATCGGACTTCAAGGTCCATGACATATATTCGGACGCGGGGCAGCTTGTGAAGTCGAAGGATGTCGCTGGCGGAAGTGTCGAGGTCGTTTTCTGCGACAAGGAGGATGAGATGCAGGAGATTCTCGATGCTGTGAACAAAGTGCATGAGGCCGGGGCGAGATACGGCGAGATCACTGTTCTGGTCAGAAGCAACAGGCATGGCTCTGAAGTGGCCATGTTCCTGATGGACAACGGGATCAGTGTGATTTCCGATGATTCGCTGCATTTGAAATCCTCCGCTGTGGCCCGTCAGGTCGTGTCGCTTCTGTCTTCGGTAGGGAACGAGGACGACACCATCGGTTCTTTCCTTGCGGGGGAACTGGACATCAATGTCGCCGAGTTGTCGTGCCTGTCTTTGGCCGACCTCTGCGAGCAGCTTCTGCGCATTCTCAAGGCCAGGGATCCAGAGCTGTTTGAGTCTGAGACCCAGTATGTTCAGGCTTTGATGGACTTCGTGCAGGATTATGTGTCAGTAAACGGGAACGCCATAGATGGATTCCTGAAAGCCTGGCAGGAGGCAGATCCTAAGATCAGTTCGCCTTCGGATCCGGAATCTGTCAGGGTCATGACGATCCACAAGTCGAAAGGGCTTGAGTTCCAGCATGTGATATTTCCGTTCGCCGAGGAGATCGGGCTTTTCCGCAGCGAGAAGCATTGGACACGGCCTTCGGTGGAGGGAACCGAGCTTGAGGGAATCACCGACGGGGTCTATAACGTGTCGTTGAGGAAGCCGTCGAACGAGGATTCGCTGTTCCGGGAAGGGAGTCAGAAAGAGATGCAGTTCCAGCTTGTGGACAACATCAACACGTTCTATGTGGCTTTGACGAGGCCGGTCAAGGGATTGACTGTCATCGCATCCAATCCGCCGGAGAAGATCACTGGAGCCATCGTGCCGGTCGCTTCGACAGGCTCAGCGACCGAAGTGGTCCCGCCATGCGACTTCACGGATTTCTCACAGATTCTATATGCCTATCTGTACGGTTACGGGGAGCCATTGGGCTATGTCAAAGAAGAGTCCGAAAGCAAGATCGTCTTCTCGAAAGGCGACATTTACGACTACTCCACCCTGGAACGGAAGGCGGACACCATCTCCGAACTGATGCCCGGTTACCCGTCATACCCTCTTAACCCGTCTGCCGAAGACGATGACACTGACGTCCGCGAGCGCGGAAGGCTCAAGTACAGCGCCGACTCCATAGATTTTTTCTGCGATGAAGCCAGAAACGAGGCCAGACTCAATGGCACTGTGCTACACGGTATCCTTTCAGAGGTTGTCACATTGTCTGATTTGCCCGATGCCGTCCGGCATGCCTTCGATGCCGGTGAGATTGATGCCGGACAGGAAGAAGAGTATCTGGATATTCTTACACAAAGAGCCTCTGCGCATCCGGAGTGGTTCCCATCGGAGGACACGGAAGTCCTGAACGAGACACAGCTGATTGACACTGACGGTCAGGTCTACCGCCCGGACAGGGTGCTGATCAAGGACGGGAAGGTGACGGTCATCGACTATAAGTTCGGCGAGAAAAACCGTCGGTACCACCGGCAGGTCGCCCGTTACGCTGACATCTACCGCCGGATGGGATATTCGGAGATTACTCCTATAATCTGGTATGTACTTACCGATGAGGTGGAATAATTTTCGTATATTTGCCTTTTGACACAAAATGAAAATTATTATGGAAGCGAACGACAACTCTATAAAACTCTACTACAACACGGAGAGGGAGAAACTTCAGATGCCTGAATATGGCCGCATCGTCTTGAATATGGTCGAGCAGGTCAAGGCAATTCCGGACAGGGCGAAACGAAGCGAGCAGGCCCGTGTGGTAGTCAGGGTGATGGAGACCCTGAACCCTCAGGTCCACACGCAGGAGAACTACGAACAGAAGCTCTGGGATCACCTTTACATGATCGCGGGATATGATCTGGACATCGATTCCCCGTATCCGGCTCCACATCCTGAGGCGATGGACGTGCCTCCGATGAATATCCCGATTGACAAGACTCCTGTGCGGGCCAGCCATTATGGGCGTAATATCGAGAGCATCATTGACTTGATCGCCGGAGAGCCGGAAGGAGAGGTCAAACGCTCCATGCTGCGCTCGCTGGCCATCTACATGAGGCAGCAGTACTTGATCTGGAACAAAGACAGCGTGGCCGATGAGACCATATTCGCTGACATTGAGAAACTTTCCGGCTATAGGATTCAGGTTCCCGCCGATCTGGAACTTACAAAGATTTCATTTGATTCCAATTTCTCGCGTCCGGGGCTGAATCTGGGCATGGGACAGAACCGCAGGAACAACAAGAAAGGCAATCGTAAGAACAGAAAATAATGCTCGGGTTCTGGAGGAATATGGATGACGGGGACAAGGTACGGCTGACGAAGATGACCGGAATCCTTGTCGCGTTGCTGGCAGTGTTCACATTGCTGGCGACCGTTTCCTATTTCTTCACCTGGAAAGCGGATCAGAGTTCATTGTCTTCCGCAGTCGGTGACATTTCGGTCGAGGTGAGCAACGTGGCCGGAAAGATGGGATACCGGTGGGCCGACCTGCTTGTCCGTAGATGGTTCGGACTTGGCAGCCTGGCTTTTGTGGTGATCCTTTTCGCCGTTTCCGTCCGTTTGCTGCTGCATAGGTGGCGTTATTCGATGGTCAAGACAACACTTCTGACTGTCACGGGGGCGATGCTATCGTCTTTCATTCTGGCATTTGTCTCAGATTTGTCGGGACTTGGCAACGCTTTCGGCGGAGGACTCGGAGGAGAGTGCGGAGAGTCTGTCGTGAAGTGGGCCTCGGTGGTTTTCGGGAATATTCTTACAGGTTTCATGCTGGCTTTTCTGGTGATTGTCTGGCTTGTTCTGGCTTCCAGAAAGTTCTCGGATTGGCTGATGTCTCTGGGAAAGAAACCGGTGGCTGAGCCTGTGGTTCGACAGGGCTCACCAACCATCGAAGCCACCGAGCCGGCGGTTAGGACGGGTTCATCGGTAACAGGCACAACTGGCGTGGCGGAGGCCTCGGCTTTGCGTGCTCAGGATTCGACTCTTCGACAGGCTCAGGGAGCGGAAAGGGAAACACCACAACCGGTGGCAGAGCCTCCTGAAAAATCCATGGAAGTGGTCATAGGCAGCAAATTGTCCACTGAAATCAAGAAGGAACTCCCGAGAATCAATGTCCGTGACGAACTGCCTGATTACCAGTTTCCTTCGCTGGAATTGCTGGACTCATATTCATCAAATAGGAATGAAGTCTCCGACGAGGAACTTGTCAGAAACAACAACAGGATCCGCAACGCACTTGAGAATTACAAGATTCAGATCAACGATGTGAAAGCCATTGTCGGCCCGACCGTCACGCTCTATAAAGTCTATCCTGCGCCGGGTGTCAAGATCGCTGAATTCAAGAGGATTCAGGAGGACCTCGGCATGCATCTCCATGCGAGGGGAGTCCGTGTCGTGACTCTGACGGACTCTGTCGGCATTGAGGTCGCCAACGACCACCCTTCGATCGTCCCGATGCGCGCCGTGCTCAACGACGAGGCGTTCCGTTCCAGCAAGGCTGAGCTTCCGGTCGCCATCGGCTACACCATCCAGCAGAAGGTCAAGGTCTTCGATCTGGCTGATGCCCCGCACCTTTTGGTGGCTGGAGCGACCAAACAGGGTAAGTCTGTGGGACTCAACGTCATAGTGACATCGTTGCTGTACGCGAAGCATCCGTCCGAACTGAAACTGGTGTTCATCGACCCTAAGATGGTCGAGTTCTCGGCCTACGCCCATCTTCTGAAGCATTATCTGGCTGTCCTTCCTTGCAATGACGAGCGGGAGGAGAGGGACAACGCCATAGTGAAGAAGGCCGACAAGGCCGACAAGATACTCCGCTCGCTGTGCATCGAGATGGATCAGAGGTATGAGCTTTTGAGCAAGGCCTC
>OCQZ01000347.1_pt1 | contig 14429 bp, 10 predicted proteins | sample 1538921 | NCBI WGS metagenome assembly OCQZ01 (sample SAMN03418269, study PRJEB22391) | human gut metagenome | biome: human-gut; feature: organic feature; material: feces | host: Homo sapiens | place: Tanzania | collected 2013-01 | reverse complement strand
TATGGAACTCCATCCCTTCGCAGCTTGCCAAAGAGAACAAGAAGTTCATCTATGGCGTCGTGAGGCAAGGGGCGAGAGCCAAGGATTATGAGCTGGCCATTCAGTGGCTCATTGACGCCGGCCTGATATACAAGATAAACCGTGTCAAGGCATTGGGCATTCCGCTAAAGATTTATGAAGACATCAGCGCCTTCAAGCTTTATCTTCTGGATTGTGGCCTGTTGGGTGCGATGAGCCATACGCCCCCTGCCATGCTTCTCCTGTCCAATAAGGACAATGCTGGCAAAGGAGACTTTACCGAGAACTTCATTTGCAGCCAACTCCAGTCCTTGCGCGAGCTTCCGATATATTATTTCAGCAAGGACAACAGTCAGATGGAGCTTGACTTTGTCATTCAGACAGGCACCCATGTTGTTCCTATAGAAGTCAAGGCCGAAGAGAATCTTCAAGCCAAATCGCTGAAGGTCGCCATTGCCGCCCATCCGGGCATGTATGGCCTGCGCTTCTCTATGAGCGACTACCGCCAGCAGGAGGATATCATCAACGTGGCTTTGTATGGCGCCCGGGCGTATCTGCAGAAGGTGGATAATGATGAAAGACAGGCATAGTGCAATCTTCCGAAGAGTCATGTCCTTCATGACCCTGACTTGGGAGCGTCCGCTGATGTCCTTTTCGCTTATCCCTACCGTGTTGCCCACCACTTCCCCACGTTTATTTTATATTAAAAATGGTAAATAATTGTGCTATGTGAAAGAAATCGGTTAACTTTGTATGATTAATTGGCAATTACATACACATGAGTTTAACCCGTATAGCAAGCATGGCTTTTTTGCCGCGACAGAAGAGTCTTGAGAAGCATTTTACCACTCCTGACGAGCTGCAGGAACGTGTACTCAGATATCTTATCTCCAAGGGAAAGAATACCGAATATGGCGCCAGCCATCACTTCGATGAGATAAGAACTTATACAGATTTTGCCGCCAATATTCCCGTCAATACTTACGAAGAGCTGAAAGGCGATATAGACCGTATGCGTCATGGTGAGAAGAACGTGCTGTGGCCCGGTACCGTCAAGTGGTATGCCAAGTCATCTGGAACCACCAACGACAAGAGCAAGTTCATCCCCGTCTCTGCCGACGGACTCAAGAACGTCCATTATCAGGGCGGCACAGACGTCGTGGCCATGTATCTCCAGAACAACCCCAACTCCCGCCTCTTCGACGGCAAGGGCCTGATACTCGGAGGCAGCCACTCACCCAACTACAATCTCAGCGGCTCTCTCGTGGGCGACCTCTCCGCCATACTGATTGAGAATATCAATCCTCTGGTCAACCTCGTGCGAGTGCCCCAGAAGAAGACGGCGCTGCTGTCCGACTTCGAGGTGAAGCGCGACCTCATCGCCCGTGAGACGATGCACAAGAATGTCACCAACCTTTCGGGCGTGCCCAGCTGGATGATGTCTGTGCTGGTGCGCGTGCTCGAGCTCACCGGCAAGCAGCACATCAACGAAGTCTGGCCCAACCTTGAGGTCTTTTTCCATGGCGGCATAGCCTTTACCCCTTACCGCAAGCAGTACGAGCAGATTATCACATCGCCCGGCATGCACTATATGGAGACCTACAACGCCAGTGAGGGATTTTTTGGCATCCAGAACGACCCCTCCGACCCATCGATGCTGCTCATGCTCGACTACGGCGTCTACTACGAGTTTATCCCCATGGACGAGTTTGGCACCGACCGCCCCACCGTCCTGCCATTGAGCGGGGTAGAGACAGGCCGCAACTACGCCATGCTTATCTCCACCTCCTGCGGACTGTGGCGTTATCTCATCGGCGATACCGTCCAGTTCACCTCCACACGCCCTTACAAGTTTGTCATCACCGGCCGCACCAAGTATTTCATCAATGCCTTCGGCGAGGAGCTTATCATGGACAATGCCGAGAAGGGCCTCCAGTATGCCTGCGAGCAGACTGGCGCCCAGGTGAGCGAGTATACCGCCGCCCCAGTCTACATGGACGCCCGTGCCAAGTGCCGCCACCAGTGGCTCATCGAGTTCAGCCGTCAGCCCGACAGCCTCGACCATTTCGCCCATGCCCTCGACGAGCGTCTGCAGCAGCTCAACAGCGACTATGAGGCCAAGCGCTTCCACGACATTACCCTCCAGCATCTCGAGGTCATCGAGGCGCGCCAGGGACTCTTCAACGACTGGCTCAAGGCCAAAGGCAAGCTGGGCGGACAGCACAAGGTGCCCCGTCTGAGCAACAGCCGCAAAAATCTCGACGAACTGCTCCAACTTAACGGTAACAACAAGTCAAACGACAATGATAAATAAGAGGTTTACGCCTGTCAGCCGCTGCGCCTTTGCCGCGGTTGTCGCCATAGTGCTTCTGACGGTCATGGCGGCGTGTGCCCGCATGGGCCAGCCCGACGGCGGATGGTACGACGAGACCCCGCCCCGCATACTCTCTGCCACCCCCGCCGACAAGTCGGTCAATGTCAGCAGCAAGAAGATATACATCAACTTCGACGAGTATATCCAGATAGAGAACGCACAGGAGAAGGTCATCGTCTCGCCGCCCCAGATGGAGCAGCCCGACATCAAGAGCCAGGGCAAGCGCATCATGGTACAGCTCCGCGACACGCTCCAGCCCAACATCACCTACACCGTAGACTTCTCTGATGCCATCACCGACATTACCGAGAACAATCCCCTGGGTAACTACACCTACAGCTTCTCCACCGGCGAGGCCATCGACACCATGGAGGTCGCTGGCTATGTGGTCGATGCCCAGAACCTCGAGCCCGTCAAGGGCATCCTCGTGGGCCTCTATGCCAACCTTGCCGACAGCGCCTTCACCACGCTGCCTATGGCGCGCGTGGCCCGCACCAACGCCACCGGACGCTTTGTCGTCAAGGGTGTAGCCCCAGGCAGCTACCGTGTCTACGCCCTCGAAGACGCCGACGGCAACTTCCTTTACAACCAGAAGAGCGAGAAGATGGCCTTCGACACCGCAGTTGTGGTGCCCACCTTCAAGCAGGACATCCGCCAGGATACCATCTGGCGCGACTCGCTCCACATCGACTCCATCATCCAGGTCGGCTACACCCATTTCCTCCCCGACGACCTGGTGCTCCGGGCCTTCACCACCACCCTTACCGACCGCTATCTGGTCAAGACCGACCGTACCCAGGCCGACCGTTTCACCCTCTTCTTCAGCTACGGCGACAGCCTGCTGCCCCGCGTGCGTGGCCTCAATTTCGACGCCACCCACTCGCTCATGACCGAGGCCAGCGAGCGCCGCGACACCGTCACCTACTGGCTACGCGACACGGCTCTCGTCAATCAGGACACTCTGCGCATGGAGCTCCAGTACCAGATGACCGACACCACCGGCGTGCTCACCCTCCAGACCGATACCCTCGAGCTGCTCGCCAAGACCCCCTATGCCCAGCGCGTCAAGGACAAGCAGAAGAAGCGCGACGACTGGCAGAAGGTGCAGGACAAGGCCAAGAAGCGAGGCAAGCCCTATCTCGAGGTGATGCCCCCCGAGGCCCTCGAGGTCAAGTATGAAAGCGTCTCGCAGACCGACCCCGACCGCAACATCCGCTTTACCCTCGCCGCGCCTGTAGCCCGCATCGATACCAGCCTCATCCATCTCTACGCCAAGGTCGACACCGCCTGGTATCAGTCGCGCTTCATGCTCAGAGAGGTCCAGGGTGAGCCCCGTACCTACGAGATAGTGGGCGAGTGGCGCCCCGACCGCGAGTACAGCCTCGAGGTCGACAGCATCGCCTTCACCGACATCTACGGGCGTGTCTCCCCGTCCAAGAAGATAGGCTTCAAGGTCCATTCGCTCGACGACTACGGCTCGCTCTTCGTCAACATCGCAGGCATGGAGGGCCGCAGCGTCATCTGCCAGCTCCTCAACATGCAGGACGCCCCCGTCAAGGAGGTGGTCACCACCACCGGCACCGCCGAGTTCTTTTATGTCAAGCCCGATACCTACTATCTGCGCATGATAGTCGATGCCAACGCCAACGGGCGCTGGGACACCGGCGACTACGCCACCCTCCAGCAGCCCGACGAGGTCTACTACTATCCCGAAGAGATAGTCTGCAAGGCCAAGTGGGACATCACCCAAGCCTGGAACCCCACTGCGCGCGAGCTCTATCGCCAGAAGCCCGCCAAGCTCATCAAGCAGCGCAGCGAGACCCGCCGCAAAATCGTAGGACGCAATGCCCAGCGTGCCAAGAATATGGGCATACCCTATAATCCCAATATGTGATAACAATATGAAAAAGTATAGAATCCTTATGGCATCACTGATGATGGTCATGGCTGTAGCAGCCCATGCCCAGTGTGCCTTCCACAACGACGCCTTCAAGTCGGGTGAGTTTCTCACCTACAATCTCTATTATAACTGGCAGTTTGTATGGGTCAAGGCCGGCAACGCCTCGATGTCTACCGTCCAGAGCCGCTACAACGGCCACCCCGCCTATCGTGCCAGCCTCACTACGCGTGGCAATGACCGTGTCGACCAGATGTTTGTGCTCCGCGACACGCTTCTCTGCTACAGTTCGCTCGACATGGAGCCCCTCTACTTCCGCAAGGGAGCCCGCGAGGGCAAGCGCTATGGCGTAGATGAGGTCTTCTACTCCTACCACGACGGCAAGGTCAAGCTGCGCCAGCACCAGCTCACTAGCAGTGGCGAGCATCTCTGGGCCCACCGCACCGTCTCCCACTGTGTCTACGACATGCTCAATATCTTCCTGCGTGCCCGCTCGTTCAATCCCGAGGGCTGGAAGTCTGGCCACGAGATAGATTTCCCCATTGCCGACGGCAAGAACATCAGCCCCGCGCGTCTGCGCTATTCGGGCAAGGTCAAAATCAAGGCCGATAACGGTGTCAAATACCGCTGCCTCAAGCTCTCTTACCTCGAGAAGGAAGACGGCAAGTACAAGCGCATCGTAGACTTCTATGTCTCCGATGACAAGAACCACATCCCCGTGCGCCTCGACATGTTTCTCAAGTTCGGTGCGGCCAAGGCGTTCCTCGTGAGCATGAAGGGACTGCGCAATCCGGTCACCTCAGTCGTAAGATAACCGCTATGGCAAAAGACGACAAGGGGCTCACCCCGATGATGAAGCAGTTCTTCTCCCTCAAGGCCAAGCACCCTGAGGCGCTGATGCTCTTCCGCTGCGGCGACTTCTACGAGACCTACTGCGAAGACGCCGTCACCGCCTCGCGCATACTGGGCATCACCCTCACGCGCCGCAACAACGGCGGCCAGGCAGGCAGCATGGAGATGGCAGGCTTCCCCCATCATGCCCTCGATACTTATCTGCCCAAACTCATCCGAGCCGGCAAGCGCGTGGCCATCTGCGACCAGCTCGAAGACCCCAAGAAGAAGCGCGAACAGCTCAAGGGAAAGAAGGGACTCACCGAGATGGACAAGATGGTGAAGCGTGGCATCACCGAGCTCGTCACCCCCGGTGTGGCGATGGGCGACAACGTGCTCAACTATCGCGAAAACAACTTCCTGGCTGCAGTCCACTTCGGCAAGACATCATGTGGAGTCAGCTTTCTCGACATCTCTACCGGCGAGTTCCTTACCGGCGAGGGCAATTATGACTATGTAGAGAAGCTCTTGGGCAACTTCCAGCCCAAGGAGGTGCTCTACGACCGCGCCCGCAAGACCGACTTCGAGACGCGGTTTGGCAACCGCTACTGCGTCTTCGAGCTCGACGACTGGGTGTTTACCGAGCAGACCGCCCGGCAGAAGCTCCTGGGCCATTTTGCCACCAAGTCGCTCAAGGGATTTGGCGTAGACCATCTCCACAACGGCGTCATAGCCGCCGGAGCCATCATGCAGTATCTCGAGATTACCCAGCACACCCATATCGGCCACATCACCTCTCTGGCCCGCCTCGAGGAAGAGAAGTATGTGCGCCTCGACGGCTTCACCATACGCTCGCTCGAACTGCTCCAGCCCATGCAGGAAGACGGGCGTTCGCTGCTCGATGTCATCGACCGCACCGTCACCCCTATGGGCAGCCGCATGCTGCGCCGCTGGCTGGTCTTCCCGCTCCGCAATATCGACCCCATACGCAAGCGGCTCGACATGGTCGACTGCTTCTTCCGTTCCCCAGACTTCCGCATGCTGGTCAACGACCAGCTCCATCGCATAGGCGACCTCGAGCGCATCGTCTCCAAGGTGGCAGTGGGCCGCGTGTCGCCCCGCGAGGTGGTCCAGCTCAAGCACGCCCTCGTGGCGATAGAGCCCATCAAGGACGCCTGCTCCCACTCCGACAATGTCACCCTGCAGCGCATCGGCGAGCAGCTCAATCTCTGCGAGAGCCTGCGACAGCGCATAGAGAGCGAGATACAGCCCGACCCGCCACAGCTCGTGGCCAAGGGCGACGTGATAGCCACTGGCTACAGCGCCGAGCTCGACGACCTGCGCAACATATCGCACAACGGCAAGGAGTATCTCATGCAGATTCAGGAGCGCGAGATTGAGCAGACGGGCATCACCTCGCTCAAGGTGGGCTACAACAATGTGTTCGGCTACTACCTCGAGGTGCGCAACACCTTCAAGGACCGCGTGCCTGCCGAGTGGGTGCGCAAGCAGACGCTGGCACAGGCAGAGCGCTACATTACCCAGGAGCTCAAGGAGTACGAAGAGAAGATTCTGGGCGCCGACGAGAAGATTCTCGCCCTCGAGCAGCAGCTCTTCGCCGAGCTCATCTCGGCCATGCAGGAGTTCATCCCCCAGATACAGATCAACGCCAACCTCATCGCCCAGCTCGACTGCCTCATGGGCTTTGCCAAGGTGGCCGAAGACAACCACTACGTGCGCCCGGTGGTCGACGACAGCCTGGAGCTCGACATACGCCAGGGCCGACACCCCGTGATTGAGCAGCAACTGCCCGTGGGCGAGCGCTTCGTGCCCAATGATATCTATCTCGACGACGACAAGCAGCAGATAATCATCATCACCGGACCCAATATGGCCGGAAAAAGCGCTCTGCTGCGTCAAACCGCCCTCATAGTACTGTTGGCCCAGGTGGGATGCTACGTGCCCGCAGAGAGCGCGAAAATAGGCCTGGTGGACAAAATTTTCACTCGAGTGGGAGCGTCAGACAATATTTCGCTCGGCGAGTCCACTTTTATGGTCGAAATGACCGAGGCTGCCAACATACTCAACAATGTCACCGGGCGCTCGCTGGTGCTCTTCGACGAACTGGGGCGTGGCACCTCTACCTACGACGGCATCAGCATAGCCTGGGCCATCGTCGAGTACCTCAACCAGAATGCCAAGGGACGCCCCCGCACGCTCTTTGCCACCCACTATCATGAGCTCAACGAGATGGAGCGCCAGCTCCCCGCCATACGCAACTACAATGTAAGCGTCAAGGAGGTCGGCGACAAGGTTATCTTCCTGCGCAAGCTCGTGCCCGGTGGCAGCGAGCACTCCTTCGGTATCCATGTGGCAGAGATAGCCGGCATGCCCAAGAGCATCGTGCGCCGCGCCAAGGTTATCCTCAAGCAGCTCGAAGCCGACGGGGCAAGCGTGGGCAACGCCGATGCCGCCGCCATCAAGCACATAGGCGACGACCGCGAGGGCATGCAGCTCAGCTTCTTCCAGCTCGACGACCCGGTGCTCTCGCAGATCCGCGACGAGATACTGGGGCTCGACATCAACAACCTCACGCCCGTCGAGGCGCTCAACAAGCTCAACGAAATCAAGAAGATACTCAAGGGCAAGTAGATTTGCCCCATCCAGAGAGGCAGTGCTTACAGGCGCTGCCTTTTTTCAGCCCCTCTCCCGATGGCTCGCTGTCTCCACCGCTCTGCCCGCCATCGCCCCATCCCTTCTCGCTGTCTCCACCACTCTGCTATCCATCTCGGTGGGCATGGGAATGGCCTCTGCTGCGCCCGAGGGCGTCTTGGCGCGGCTGGAGACCATGTCTGTCGGCTTCTGGTTAACTACCTTTTACGTTCCCGTTAACTCTTTTTCACTTAATTGGTTTGGTGGTGTCGCTGTTAACCACTTACTTTGCAAATGTCATCATCTTCATCGGGTTAGTCGTTACCGATGCCGAGGCGGAGATGGACTCGGCCCACGCGCAGATGGACTCGGTTGGCTCGTAACGTATGATACGAGGCCACGTGCCTATTGATACGAGCGCTCGTAACAGATGATACGAGACCACGTGACATAAGGCACGAGCCGCCAGCGGTGGTCAGCACGCGGGCCAAAGCCCTGACGCCGGCGCCGTCTGTCATGGCGCGCCCTGCAGACCATGAAGCGCGGAGCATGGAAGTCATTGGAAAGGTTATCCTAATATTCACCCTTAAAACTGAAACAACAATGAAAAAGTCGATTTTGTGTTTGCTGTTTGCCATTGCCGCTATGGCGTGGGCAAACGAGGCTGCGGCGCAGCAGTGTAAGAAAAAGGTGACTCCCAGAGTGGAGTCGAGCGTGCCCAAGGGCAAGATGCCCCCACGGTGGCTGCTCAACAAGGTGACGCCGGCGCAGTATGACACGCTTGTGGCGCTCAACCGCCTCTGCACGGTAGACTACTCGATGCTCAAGGGCTATAAGGTGACGCCACAGATGGTGGAAAAGGTGATGGGCCAGGCACGCAAATATATACGCGAGGCTATGGACAGCCACGATGGCGTGGTGCCTCGCGTGGGGTGGACGACCCTCGTCACGAAGACGCTCACTGCGTGGAGCGACAAGACGGAAAAGGGCACCCGCACGGTGGAATATCTCGTAGGCTCGTCGGCCGACGGCTATGATGTCCATCTGCTGCTGCGTGCCACTCTGCAGCGCGACCGCCAGACGGGTGGTTACCGCTCTGTGGCTTACGAGCTGGTGCCCTACAGCGTGCAGGGCATACCTGTCGAGGTCAAGAGTCCTCGCGTCTATGCTGGCGGAACCGCTCCCGCCACTCAGCTGGAGTGGGGCAAGGATGGCAAGTCTCCTTACTATGCCGTTAACGCCACTCTGGACTTTACCGACCCTCTCGGAGCCAAACACCGCGAGCAGATAAACGTAAGCGTCGCTCTCTGTCTTGGCAGATAGGCTGCTGCGACGAGCCACGGAGGCCCCACATCGGCAGCCTGCCCTTGCCGATGCCCCAACCGGGCAGACGACATCAAGAAAAACTGGAGCGAACACCATTTACACTACTATAAATCCCATCTCCCGCTGCGGGAAGATGGGATTTATTATCTCTCTGGTTACATCCGAATTGTTGAGGCTGCCAGCCTAAACCCTACAAAGTCTGCGGGATAGGTCACGTGCCACCGGTCTTTATATTTTTGTAAGTTCCTATAATCTCCACCTCTATATATGTGGGAGTGCTTGGGCTTATCCTTCAGACAGTTCGAAGGATTAGGGCCCTTGGGGTTAACCTGGGGCTTGTTGCCTTTAGGTAAACGGCCGTAGAGGTCAGAGACCATCTCTGCTACGTTGCCAGTCATGTCATATAGGCCAAGGACATTAGGGATAAGTTTGCCCACTGCCTGTGGTTTCTTGAGGTCATAGTCCCAGCAGGCGACCAGGCGGACAGAGCCGTCGACAAGTTCATCGCCACTGTATGAGCTCACAGGCTTCTCTCTGCCACCAATACAGGCATATTCCCACTCAGCCTCGGTAGGCAGACGGAACTGCTGTCCGCTAATGGCATTGAGTTTGGCGATAAACTGCTTGATATCCTTACAGCCGACATTGGTAACAGGCTGGTCCAGGTCATCCTTGTTTTTCGAAGGGTTGTTCCCCATCACTGCCTGCCATAACCGCTGGGTTACTTCATAACGACAGAGGTAATAAGTGTCCAAAGTAACCTGATGAGGGTCCATGTCTGACCAGTCTTTAACGCCATTACGATGTTCGGGAAATACATAGCCCATCATAAATGTACCTCCAGGTATTCTTACCATATCCTTGACGAGCTGAGCTACTATCTCGCGCTGCGAGGTAGGCTGTGGAGTTTTGTCCAGATGTATGCTGACTGATTTTGGCAACTGGTTAAGGGCCAGACGGAGGCCTGTTCCCGGATTAGGTCGGGCTTTGTTAATGTAGCTTTTATCGATGTTGAAGGCTTTGCGCTCACCACTGCCCAGGTCAGTGTCGTTGTAGAAACAGCCACGTTCCACACGGTAGTCCTTCTTTATTTCATCGTCCGTATAATATTCGACCCCGCTGTGACCTGTACAGAGTTCTTTCACGTTGCCCGTCATGTCGTAGAGTCCCAGGGCATTGGGCTTGAGCATGCCTACCGCGTGGGCGCGGTGCTCGCTGTTCCATTCGGTCCATCCCACCTCATTGGCTTCATTGCTTCCACTGTATTTGTATTGGCGTGGCGATTTGCCCTCGTCGTATGCCCACTGCCACTCCTCTTCTGAAGGCAAGCGGAACTTGAGTCCGGTTATCTGGTTGAGACGATAGATGAACAGCTGGGCCTCGTCCCAGTAGAAACCCTCTACAGGGCGATTGCCCACAGCGTGTTGTGAGGGGTTGAAGTCCATCACGGCCTGCCACAACTGCTGCGTAACCTCGTAGCGACAAAGATAGAAGCCGTCTACTTTGGCGCTAAAGGCTGCCGGACAATAGCCGCCATAGCCAGGATAGAAGTTGCGGTCGTACATAGTGAACGTTCCGCCAGGGATATACACCATGTCGGCTATCAGCTTCTCTATTACCTGGGTGGGAGTCATCTCCACTGCGGGCGGGTCTTCTCTCTTTGTCACCTGGTTCTTTACTTCAACAGGCTCCTTGGGTTCGGGCTTAGGTTCCACCTTTCGCTCTACCCGTTTCTTGGGCTTTGGGGCTGTCTTGGCTTTAGCCTTGGCGGTATGCTCAGTCTTGTCCTTTGGCTTCTTCACCTGAGTCTGCTGTCGGATAATGCCCTGCGCATCCATACTGATGGTCCATGCCAGTGCCAGCATGATGAGAATACATTGTTTCATACGTGTTTTAAGTTATAGTAATATAGATAGTCCAACCCGAAGGCCATAAGCCTGCTTAATGGTTGAGGTGCAGCCTATCTTATGCAAAGGTAGTGCAAACCGAAGGCCATAAGCTCGCTTAATGGCTGAGGTGCAGCCTATCTTCTACAAAGGTAATAAAAGTAAATCAAGCCGCTATGAAAAAGTCAACTTTTTTTTACATCCTCCCCTCATTTTTCTGTGGTTAGCGCCATGACGGGCATAAATGGAAAAAGGTGTATCACCGACAGCAGAGGGATGGGGCTGACGGTGGTACACCTTATTATATAATATATGGGGATGGGGGTGACGAGGGGTGATGTGCGGCTTATCAGTCGGACACGGGGCGGATGCTGAACGCTTTGCAACGGCTATCATCCTTCATACCCATATTGTTATTGACCAATGAATAGTACGCACAATAAGCGTTACTTGGAACGTTAAACAAACTTGAAGACCAATAAGTGCAGAGAGTACCCTGACCATTACCTGTGGTATTTTGCAGGTTACCGGCAGCAGGGAAAAACAGGCGCTTGGAGGTATCTATCCGTGCGACAAACAGGATGCCGGGCACATTGTAGGTCACGCCATCGACTGTGGTACCTGCTTTCTTTATATAATAGACGCCACCTGTATAGATAGTACTCGGTGCCGGCTCGGAATAGCCTGATGTGGAACCACAGCAAGCCTTAACGAGTTCGTCAAAGTCTGCCTTGGTAGGCATACGCCATGAACTGCCCCAAGAGGAACGGACTACATCACAGTTTTCATTCAATACACCATCGGTGCCATAGGGAACAGTAGACCACTCCCTGAAACCTTCATTTTGTCCCGTACCACTATAACAAGGCCAGTTATGGCTATATTTATTATTATTGATATGCGCGCCGGTGATATTCGTGCCCTTCCAACTGATGGAGGTTCCTGAAGTTTTGGTAAAATCGACCTTAGTATAGTAGGTGACCTTCTCGCCCCAGGTATAATAGTCGCCATAGGCTGTCTCGGGGCTGTCGGATACCGTGGTGGCACCGACATTCATCGTGGCCCACTTCTTGCCACCAATCTCGACATAATCGTGTTTGCCGATGGTGGTCTCGGAGTTGGCAGGAGCCTTGAATTTGACTGTGTATCTGGTGGCTGGAGTATTGTTGTAGCGGTGAATGAGTGTGCCATTCTCGTATACTTCGACTATCTGTGCATTGGCGCTCACTGCGGCTATGATGCCGAGGAGGAGGAATAATATCTTTTTCATTGTTGTTTCGTTGTTGGTTGGGTTAATACTATTGCTGCTAAGCTATGGGTGATGGGTTATTCGTCCCAGTCTTCTTCGGGATAGCGCATCGAGCACTGCATGTCGGTTTCGGTGTCTCCGTCTGCCTGGATGGTTGACGAGGCGAGAATCTGGGTGGTGGCTATCCTGATGAGGGTTGCCTCGGGGCGGATGTATGCTTTCTTCATTGTTATCATTTGAGGGTTTGTCCGTTGAGATTGTACTTGCGGCCGTTCTTGCTGATGACTATGCGGCCGTGGTCTATGTATTTGGTCACTCTGTGCTGGATGGCGGGAGTCTCGATAGAGCCGATGCCATCGGTGGTGGAGTCGAACGAGATGCCGACGAAGCTGGCGGCTGCGGCAGTGGGCACACTGAGGTAGCAGAGGCCGGCTCCGAGATAGTCGCCCGTGTAGCGGAAGAGGCCGAACTCATCCTTGTGGGTGCCGCTCTTACCGATGCCGAAGGTGAAGATGGTGGCGCCGGTGGGGCGGTTAATCTTGAGCGACGAGCCGCTGAGGGCGCTGGCGGGCGAGGCATTGGAGGTTTCAGCAGAGAAGCCGAAGACGAACGAGCCGGAGCCGTGGACAAGGAGCGGGGTCTCGGGCAGAACGATGGCGCCAGCCTCGAGCCGCTGAGCGTCGCCGGCGAGGAGCGTCATGCTGCTACGGTCGAACGTGGGCGCATAGACCTCGCATCCCGAGGGAACGACGAGCTGGAAGGGTGAATAGACTGTGGCGTAGGGAAGACGCTCGGTAGGCGACTTGACGACGCGGTTGAGCGCATTGTTGGCAAGGGTGGTCTCGAACGCCAACACCAGCTCTCCCCCATCGCTCATGGGAAGTGCAGCGACGCGATGGCCGCCAATGGTCATGACTGCCTTGCCGTCGACAAACTCGACCATAGGTTCGGAGTCGGCACCGACGCTGAAGGCTGCTGTGCCCAGTGACTCAAGCTCAGCGCCATTCTGCCAGACGCTGGCATAGAGGTGTTGGGCATGTGCCCTGCCGCCCAATAAGGACAGCAAGGAAAAGATAAATAACAATCTTCTCATCTGTGGTAAAAGTTGAGTTATGTATGATGTAAAATATGAATACGAGCAAGAGGCCTAACCACAACAGGTCGGTTGCAGGCACAGGCAAACAAGAGACTACTGCTGCCGCATGCACTCCAGGGGGAAGCGCACAAAGCAGATTGGTCATGATGTAGTCTGTAATAATCGAGGTGTCTATAGTCGGGGTGCGTCAGACACAAGCAGAGGGGGCATACAGCACGCAGCCAATACCTACAGGCCGCACAAGAAGCACGGGAAGAAACGATCGGGGTGAAACTGATTGTGTCTTAACGAGGTGCAAAGTTAACTATATTCCTAAAAAAAGCGTAAAGGATTGACGTATTTAACATTGTTAAAATCGCAGAAACGCCCACGGTGCCTGCGCCGGTGGCGGCAGAAAACCGAAAGGCAAAAGCGACTGCCCGCGGGGAGCTGCTTTTGCCTTTCTGCCCTTGTGGATGTCTACCTCAAAAGGGTGCCTGCCCCGAAGGCAAGCCCCCCTGACCCTGCAGCCCAATCGCTATCGGGCGGCACTGGCGGCACTATGACATCATCTTAATCGGCGTATAGCCTGGCGGGTGACCTGGGTCATAATGAGCATCATCTTTTCGGGGTCGCGCAGATTGGCGTCGGCGACCACACGATGGATATCTATCTGCTTGTCGGCATCGAGCAGTACATCGACGAGCAACGCGCGACAGGCGGGGGTGAAGTCGAGGCTGACGAGGGCTGCCTCGACACTGTCGCGGCTATGGGTGAGCACAGCGGCATTGAGCTTCTCACTGGAGTCGGGCGATGAGGGGCATGGCGGCATGGGATGCTGGCGCATGAAGCGCTGGGCAAGGCTCTCGACACTGGCTATAGCCTGCTGGTAGGCGGTAGCGTCGTGGATGGGGCTGGACGAAGCGATACTGTCGAGCACCGACTGAAGGCCGGAGACAAACGTCTGCCAATCGTCGATGGTGACGGGCTGTGAGGGGATGGCTGCGGGAGACGCGACGGGACGCGACTTGGGGTCGGGGCCATAGACGCGCGAGAAGCGGGCACGTATCTCGCCCTGATAGGGGAACGACCACTCCAGGCAGTAGGCTGTGCGATAGCCC
>OCQZ01000332.1_pt1 | contig 14641 bp, 15 predicted proteins | sample 1538921 | NCBI WGS metagenome assembly OCQZ01 (sample SAMN03418269, study PRJEB22391) | human gut metagenome | biome: human-gut; feature: organic feature; material: feces | host: Homo sapiens | place: Tanzania | collected 2013-01 | reverse complement strand
GCCCTCTCTGTCACTGCGTGACATCTCTCCCAAAGGGAGAGACAAGCTGGCTTGCACGCGAGATACGATTTAAAAGCAGGAGAGCAGTCCCGTTTGGGCTGCTCTCTTTTTCGTCTTAGCGATTCTTTTCCCCTTCGTTAAAAATTTCATTTGAACACAAAGTGTATATTTTCTATAAATATTATAGTGTTGTAAAAATTGCGTGCAAAACGTGTGAAAAAAACTGAGTAAATTCTTGGTAAATTATAAGAAGTGTTCAAAAAAAGTGCGTGAATTTCTTGACAAAGATTTCGGAATCGCTATAATATAAGCGTGTGCATGTGCGCATGCACATAGATTAACCCGCATTCCTGAAGGTGCACCGTACTTTTAGCCGAAAGCCAGATCAGCAAAATGTGCGTTTGCAGATTTCACATGGAATTGATATTTTTTGGGAGGTTTACTGGTATGGATTTTAGGCTTACAAAAGAACAGGCACTGGTTCAGAAGATGTGCCGTGAGTTCGCAGTGAACGAAGTAGAGCCGATCGCTGCTGAGATTGACGCTGAAGAGCGTTATCCGTTTGAAACCGTAGAAAAGATGCGTAAGTACGGCCTGATGGGCATTCAGTTCCCGAAGGAACTGGGCGGCTCCGGCGGCGACACCATCTGCTACTCTATCGCTATTGAAGAAGCATCCCGCTTCTGCGGCACCACCGGCTGTATTATTTCTTCTCACGCAACGCTGGGCGCTTGGCCGATCTTCAAGTACGGCACCGCTGAGCAGAAGGAGAAGTGGCTGCGTCCGCTGATCGACGGTCACAAGACCGGTGCGTTTGGTCTGACCGAGCCGAATGCCGGCACTGACTCTGCAGCACAGCAGACTGTTGCTGTAAAGCAGGAAGACGGCTCTTATGTCATCAATGGCTCCAAGGTATTTATCACCGGCGGCGGCATTGCTGACACCTATGTAATTTTTGCTATGACCGATAAGGCTGCAAGAAATCATGGTATTTCTGCATTTATCGTTGATAAGGACGATCCGGGATTCTCCATCGGCAAGATCGAGCATAAGATGGGTATCCGCGGCTCCCAGACTGCTGAGCTGGTATTTGAAGATATGGTTCTTCCGGCAGACCGTCTGCTGGGCAGAGAAGGCCAGGGCTTCAAGATCGCTATGACCACCCTGGACGGCGGCCGTATCGGCATCGCTTCTTAGGCACTGGGCATTGCACAGGGTGCACTGGATCAGGCTATTGCTTACATGAAGGAGCGTGTACAGTTCGGTAAGACGCTGTCCAAGTTCCAGGGTCTGCAGTGGATGATCGCTGACATGGAAACCCAGGTAGACGCTGCTCGTCTGCTGGTTCGCCGTGCTGCATTCAACAAGGATAACGGTCTGCCGTACAACAAGGAAGCTGCTATGGCTAAGCTGTTTGCTGCTGAGACCGCTATGGACGTTACCACCAAGGCTCTCCAGATCTTCGGCGGTTACGGCTACATCCGTGAGTACCCGATGGAGCGCATGATGCGTGATGCTAAGATCACTGAGATCTACGAAGGCACTTCTCAGGTACAGCGCATGGTAATCGCTAACAACGTACTCGGCAAGTAAGATAGGGAGGAAACTGAATCATGAAAGTTATCGTATGCGTAAAGCAGGTTCCGGATACTTCTGGTAAGGTTGCAGTAAAGCCGGACGGAACTCTGGACCGCGCTTCTATGGCAGCAATCATCAATCCGGATGATAAGAACGCAATCGAAGCAGCACTGACCCTGAAGGATCAGACTGGCTGCAAGACCATCGTAGTAACCATGGGTCCTCCTCCGGCAGAAGGCATGCTGCGTGAGATCATGGCAATGGGCATCGACGAAGCAGTACTGGTATCCGGCCGTGAGTTCGGCGGTTCCGACACCTTCGCAACCTCTCAGATTCTGGCAGCAGCAATCAACAAGATCGGCGTAGAGGACGATGACATCGTACTGTGCGGCCGTCAGGCAATCGACGGTGATACCGCACAGGTAGGCCCGCAGATCGCAGAGAAGCTGAACCTGCCGCAGATCACCTATGCAGCAGACATCAAGGTAGAAGGCCGCGATGTAACGGTAAAGAGAATGCTGGAGGATGGCTACATGACCATCAAGACGCAGACTCCGTGCCTGATTACTGCAATCAAGGAACTGAACACCCCGCGCTACATGAGCGTAGGCGGTATTTTCGAGACATACAGCAAGCCGATGTCCGTATTTGACTTCAACACTCTGAAGGATGATCCGCTGATCGAGCTGGACACCATCGGCCTGAAGGGTTCTCCGACGAACATCTTCGCATCCTTTACCCCTCCGCAGAAGGGACAGGGCGAGATGCTCGAGGGCGCTGACCAGAAGACTGTTGACGTACTGGTTGACAAGCTGCTGGCAAAGCACATCATTTAATTGAAAGGAGAAACAACAAATGGCTGAGTTTAAGAATTCCGGAGAGAACATGAAGGATTTCAAGGGCGTTTGGGTATTCTGTGAGCAGCGTCAGGGCGAGCTGCAGAGCACTGTCCTTGAGCTGGTATCCGAAGGCCGCAAGCTGGCAGACGATCTGGGCGTAGAGCTGGCAGGTCTGCTGGTAGGCGATCAGGTAGAAGGCCTGGCAAAGGAAATTGGCGCATATGGCGCAGACAAGGTAATTCTGGTAGATGATCCGGCACTGAAGGATTACACCACCGATGCATATGCAGACGTTATCTGCAAGGCAGTTATGGAAAAGAAGCCGGAGATCGTACTGATCGGCGCAACCAACATTGGTCGTGACCTGGGCCCGCGCTGCGCAGCAAGACTGCACACCGGCCTGACCGCAGACTGCACCCATCTGGATGTAGACACTGCTAAGTACGCAGACTTCCTGAGAGAAGCATCTACCCTGAACGTAGATCAGATGGTAGAGACCGGCCGTATCAAGATGGACGACCGCAACCTGAAGATGACCCGTCCGGCATTCGGCGGTCACCTGATGGCAACCATCATCTGCCCGAGATTCCGTCCGCAGATGTCTACTGTACGCCCGGGCGTACTGAAGAAGGGCGAGTACAGCGAAGCAAAGGCAAACGCTGTTGTCGTAGAGAAGCTGGCAGTAGAGCTGGATCCGATCAAGACACAGGTTGTTGAGATCGTGAAGGAAGCAAAGCAGCTGGTAGACCTGATCGGTGCTGACGTTGTCGTATCTGTAGGCCGTGGTATCTCCAAGGACGTAGAGAAGGGCATCAAGCTGGCAGAAGAGCTGGCAGAAGTACTGGGCGGCGTAGTAGGCGGCTCCCGTGTAGCAATCGACTCCGGCTGGCTGACTGCAGACCATCAGGTAGGTCAGACTGGTAAGACTGTACATCCGAAGCTGTACATCGCACTGGGTATCTCCGGCGCTATCCAGCACAAGGCTGGTATGCAGGATTCCGAGAACATCATCGCAGTAAACAAGTCCGAGAGCGCACCGATTTTCGATGTAGCTGATTGGGGCATCTGCGGCGACCTGTTCAAGGTAGTACCGATGATGATTGAGACCATCAAGGCAGCACAGGCTGCTAAGTAATCTGTTTATACAGAAACAGATATAGATATACGCAAAAACGCAGGCAAAACCCTTTGCCGCCGGTTAAATTTTGTATTCAGACGAGAGACGTCCTCCGGATTTCCGGAGGACGTTTTTATTTTTTCGTTTGGCTGTGCAGCCATTCTAAAGCATCGTGCAGCGTGCCGACGGCATCGCACAGACCCATAGCGACAGCCTCTTGGGCGCCGAGAACCGTGCCGACATCGGTTGCCAGCGCACCGGTTTCCATCATGCGCCGGCTCAGTTCAGACTCCTCAACCGAGGAGTTGTCCACGATAAAGCGCGTGATGCGCGTCTGAATCTGCCGGAAGTATTCATAGGTCTGCGGCGCGCCGATGACTGTCCCACTGATACGGACGGGATGCAGCATCATGGAGGCAGACGGCGCAATCAGTGTGCGCTGTGCCGCGACGGCAAGCGGAATGCCAATGGAATGCCCGCCGCCGAGCACGAGCGAAATGGTCGGCTTGTGCATTCCCGCAATCAATTCGGCAATGGCAAGACCCGCTTCTACATCGCCGCCCGCCGTGTTGAGTAGAATGAGCAGCCCGTCAATGTCCGGCGTTTCCTCAATGGCGGCGAGCTGCGGCAAAACGTGCTCGTATTTTGTGGTTTTTGTCGCTTCCGGCGCTTCCTGATGGCCCTCAATGGTTCCGATAATGGTGATGCAGTGAATGCTTCCGTGGGAGGAATGCGTTGTGACAGAGCCAGTGTCCGCTTCGGTTTGCTGTTTTTGATCTTTGGTGTCAGCCATATGCAAAAAACCTCTTGTGTTTGTAAAATTTTATCATATATTGCATTGACAAAAGATATTTATACGAATAGTTATCCACATTTCCACAGAGTTATCCACAGAAGCGTGTGAAAATCGGTGGAAAACCTTGTGCATTTGTGGATAAGGGGCAGGTCATACACAAAATATCGGGGATATCCTGAGACAATGCCCGACAGATTCTCTGTGCAGGACGGCAGTTTTCCGTATTTTCTATTTGTCAAAATGACAGTGTACGCTTTGTAATCAAAATTTTCTTCACTTTTTGTGATAATTTGACGCGAAATATCCGCCTGTAATCATCAGACGTATGTAGTTTTCCCGCATCTCAGAAAGTTATGCACAGGCTTGACTTCTGATATCCGGTACGCTATCATAAAATAAGAAAATCCAGTAAAATGAACAGGAGGTCATCTCATGGAGCCGAAAAAATTATATCGAATTGAACAGGGAAAAATGCTGTTCGGCGTGTGCAATGGCATTGCCGCGTATCTCAACATGGATGTGACAATTATTCGCCTGCTTGCGGTGGCACTCGCCGTATGCAGCGGTGCGGGAATCGTCCTGTACATTCTGGCGGCCATCATTATGCCGGTGCGGGAATATTAACAATTATCCGGAACAAATTCGCTGCAAGCTCTTGTCACTCGCGGACGGATTTGCTACAATAAGATATAGTATATCATTTGAAAATGGTTGCGGATGTGCGCAAAGAACAGCATATCCGTTGACAACAAACGCGGAAATTCCGCAGAGAAAAAGGAGAATTTAACTCTCATGACAAATCCTATTGTCACCATTGAAATGGAAGATGGCGGCGAAATTCAGATCGAGCTGTACGCCGAGACTGCGCCGAACACGGTACGTAATTTTGTAAGTCTGGTATCCAAGGGCTTTTACAACGGAACGACATTCCATCGCGTCATCCCTGGCTTTATGATTCAGGGCGGCGATCCGGAAGGCAACGGCATGGGCGGCCCGGGCTACACCATTGCAGGTGAGTTCGCAATGAACGGTTTCCACAATGATTTGAAGCACACCCGCGGCGTTCTGTCTATGGCTCGCGCCATGGACCCGAATTCTGCCGGTTCTCAGTTCTTTATTATGGTAGAAGATGCACCGCATTTGGACAATCAGTATGCAGCCTTCGGCCGCGTGATCACCGGTATGGATGTTTGTGACCGCATCGTAGCAACGCGCACAAACTTCCGTGATATGCCGCTCAAGCCGCAGGTTATGAAGAGCGTAACCGTCGAGACCTTTGGCGAAAGCTTTGATGAGCCGGAGAAGGTTTGATCGGACTGTTTCTGACAAGCTGAAGACCGCGCTCCGTGCGCGGTCTTTTTCAGTGGGACACAAGGAAGATTACGATAATGGAGGTCAGGACTTTTGGCAGACATCAGTATCAAAGGACTGAATCAGTTTTTTGGAGAAAATCAAATTCTGCACGACATCACGTTTGATATTTTTCCGGGAGAAAAAGTAGCAATTGTAGGCCCAAACGGCGCGGGAAAAACCACGCTGTTTCGCGTTATCACCGGCGAGCTGCCGTATGAGACCGGCACAATTTCGATTGCCAAAAATCGCACGGTCGGCGTCATCGACCAGATTCCGGTCTATGAGCCGGGCGACACCGTAGAGCAGATTTTGCGCTCTGCGTTTCATCGCATTGCAGAGGTGCGCCAGCGCATGACAGAGCTGGAAATGCAGATGGAGAAAAATGATGACTCGCAGATTCTCAAACAATACGGCGCGCTGCAGGCGGAATTTGAAGCGATGGGCGGCTACGCACTGGATTATGAAGTAGATAAAGTATGCAACGGTCTGGAAATTCCAAAGGAAATGCGGGCGCAGCCGTTTGATGTGCTGTCCGGCGGCGAAAAGACCCGCGTGAATCTGGCGCGTATTATTCTGGAGGACACGGATATTTTGCTGCTCGATGAGCCGACCAACCATCTGGATTTGGATGCCGTTGAATGGCTGGGAAATTTCCTGTCTGAATACAAGGGAACCGTGGTTACAATTTCTCATGACCGCTATTTTCTCGACCAGTGCTGTGACCGCATCATTGAGCTGTTTGAAGGCCGTGCGGACTTTTATGCCGGTTCGTACAGCTACTATGCAGAGGAGCGCAAGCTGCGCTTTGCCCAGCGCATGGCAGAGCATGAAAATCAGATGGAGGAGCTCAAGCGATTACAGGACCAATCGCGCAAGATGCACCAGTGGGGCACCGAGAAAATGCACAAGCGTGCATTCTCCATTGATAAGCGCATTGCGCGCATGACGGTCGCAGACCGTCCGAAGCAGCAAAAAAAGATGTCCATGCAGTTTGGAGATCCGAACTATGAGACGGAAAATGTGCTCAAGGTGCGCGGCATCTGCAAGAGCTTTGACGGCCGGCAAGTCCTGCACGATGTCACGTTCAGCATAAAGAACGGCGAACGCGTGGCAATCTTGGGCGACAATGGCACCGGCAAAACGACACTGCTCAACATTATTTTGGGATGTGAGGCGGCAGACAGCGGCACAATCAAAAAGGGCGAGGGACTCAAACCCGCGTATTTGCCGCAGGTCGTTCATTTTGAGGATGAGAACCGCACGCTCGTAGATACCTTGATTTATGAAAAGAACGTCACGCCGCAGACCGCGCGCAATCGTCTGGGACGCTTTCAGTTCTCCGGCGAAGATGCACTCAAGCCGGTATCCAAGCTGTCCGGCGGCGAAAAAAGCCGTCTGCGCCTGTGTGAGCTGATGTACGATCCGCTCAATATGCTCGTGCTCGACGAGCCGACCAACCATCTGGATATTTTGTCCCGCGAGTGGATTGAGGAGGCCATTGAAGGCTTTACCGGCACGCTGCTGTTTGTCTCGCATGACCGCTATTTTGTGTCTCGGTTTGCCAATCGCATTATCGTCCTGATGGACGGCGAAATGATTGATTTTACCGGCAATTATGAACAGTATCTCGCCTTTCGTGAGCGCAAAGCCGCGGAAAAAGCGGCTGCCGTGACGCCGAAGCCCAAAAAAGAAAAGCCAAAGCCGAAGGGCGGCACCAAACAGTTGGAGAAGAAAATTGCCAAGCTGGAGCGCGAAATTTCTCAGTGTGAGGAACAGAGCGCGCAGCTGGATGAACAGATGGCCGCTGCGGCAAGCGATCCGGGCAAGCTGATGGAGCTTTCCAATCAGAAAGATGAAGTGGAAACTCAGCTGATGGAGCTGATGGAGCAGTGGGAACAGCTGTCTGCGCAGCTGGAGGAGATGCAGGACGCATGAAACGATTCTATCGCACGCTGTGTCTGCTCTGTCTGATTGCCACAGTGATTTGTATTCCATGCGCGTTGTTTATGACAACGTGGCGGTTTGGTTTGTATTTCTTTGCCGCGCTGTGTGCCTGTACAGCGCTGATGTGCAAGCTTCTTGCATGGCGTGATACAGAAACCGGTGTCAAACAGCGCATCAGCAAATGGCTCGTGCGCATCGGGCATGTGCTGTTTCTCGTTTGGCTGTGCTCGTTTGTCGGCATAGAAGGCATGATTGTATCCGGCACACGGTCTGAGGTACAGCAGCCGATAGAAGTCCTGTGTGTGCTCGGCGGCGGTCTGCGTGGCGACCAGCCGTCACAGAATCTCAAAAATCGGCTGGTTGTAGCGATGGACGTCATGAAGCAGAATCCGGAGGCACAAGTCATCGTGTGCGGCGGACAAGGAGCTGACGAAGCGGAGCCGGAAGCGACGGTCATGCGCCGCTGGATGGTGCAGCACGGCGCGGATTCCAGCCGTATCGTGCGGGAAGATCAGTCGCACAACACGGTACAGAACATAGAAAATGCCATGAAAATCTGTGAAAAGCGCAATTGGGATACGCAGCATGTCACGGTTGTGTCGAGCAGCTTTCATTTGTTCCGCATTCGGCATATCATGCGGCATGCCGGCCTGACGCCGTCTGTGGTGTCTGCACCGGCGGGAGATCCGGCATCCGCTGTTTTGATGTACATTCGAGAGTATTTTTCCGTTGTCAAATTGATTGTCAGCGGATACTGGTAAATCAGAGAGAAAGACGGACAGAAGGGGGCGTACCTATGATACGGTATACAGTTCCATGCAGCTTATATGCAACGGATAACGACCATTTCCAACTCGCAGAGATTCGACTGTCAGCGACAGTGGCGCCGCAGTTTATTACCGGATTGCGCGCACTGCTGAGCGGCAAGATAGATGCATTGGAGCTGCAGGACGTCAAGCATCGGGCACTGATTCGCGGAGAGGGAAAAGTGACGTATCCGCTATTGATTGGAGATCGCACCGCATATTTCTGCGAAGAAAACCTGTTTGAGATGGAAAATTTCGTGCTTGACCGCCTGTTCGGAAGAAAAAAAGGAAACCAATGTCTGTCCATTACCATCAACGGAGAAGCGGATTTGCAGATGAGCGTTGGGGTGTGGGTAAACGAATAGTAATCAAATAATTTATTTATACAATTCAAAATAACATAAACTGTATAATAAAAATAAATGATAACAAGGAGTTGAAATTCATGCTGGAAAAGCTGGAAGGGCTTGCCGATCGGTATGATGAGCTGGAAAACCAGCTTGCCAGCCCGAATTTATACGATGATCCGGAGCGGGCGGCGGCTCTGACAAAGGAACATCGAAATTTGCAGCCGATTCTCAAGACATACCGCGCATACCAGACTGCTTGTCAGGATGAGCAGGACGCAAAGGAACTGCTGGAGGAAGCGGGCGGCGATGCAGATATGCATGCGCTTGCACAGGAGACCTTGGCATCCAGCCGCGAGCAAAAGGAACAGCTGGAGCAGGAATTAAAGATTCTGCTTTTGCCAAAAGACGCGCGCGATGAGCGCAGTGTCATTATGGAAATTCGCGCGGGTGCAGGCGGCGAGGAGGCCGCGTTGTTTGCCGCATCGCTGTACCGCATGTATACCATGTATGCGGATACAAGAGGCTGGAAAACCGAACGCATCAGTGAATCTGAGACTGAATTGGGCGGCTTTCGAGAGATTACCTTCAGCATTGACGGCGAGGGTGCCTTTTCTCGTCTTAAGTACGAGAGCGGTGTGCACCGCGTGCAGCGCGTGCCGGAGACCGAATCGCAGGGCCGTGTGCACACGTCTACCGTAACCGTTGCGGTGCTGCCGGAGGTGGATGACGTGGAGCTGACCATCGACCCGAAGGATCTGAAAATTGACACCTATCGTTCGTCGGGTGCGGGCGGACAGCACATCAATAAGACCTCATCGGCCATTCGCATCACGCATTTGCCGACCGGCATGGTTGTCGAGTGTCAGGACGAGCGAAGCCAGTTCAAAAACCGAGACAAAGCGATGAAGGTACTGCGTTCCCGTCTGTTTGAAATCAAACAGCGCGAACAGGATGACGCGATTGCTGCGGAACGCCGCAGTCAGGTCGGCTCCGGTGACCGCTCGGAGCGCATTCGCACGTATAACTTTCCGGAAAACCGTGTGTCCGAGCACCGCATCAAGCTGACGCTGTACAAGCTGGACAATTTCCTCAACGGAAATCTGGATGAAGTGCTTGACGCGCTGATTACAACCGATCAGGCGGAAAAGCTGGCAAAGATGGAAAATTAAACAAATAGACAAAAATAATTAAAATTATACGAATAGGAATAAAAGAAGGTCAAATCATGCAAACCAAACTGCTGCGTCCGTCGGAAGATCCGGCGGCAATTGAAGAAGCCGGTGCGCTGCTTCGCGCCGGAGAAGTTGTGGGCATTCCCACAGAAACGGTATATGGCCTTGCGGCGGATGCGCTCAATCCGCAGGCAGTCAAGCGTATTTTCGAGGCGAAAGGACGCCCGCAGGACAATCCGCTCATCGTGCACATTGCGGATCTCTCCATGGTGCGGGAGATTGCAACGGAGTTTCCGCCGGAAGCACAGAGGCTGGCAGATGCGTTTTGGCCCGGTCCGCTGACCATCATTCTGCCCAAACAGGATAAAATACCGATGGTAACATCTGGTGGATTGAATACGGTTGGTATTCGTTTTCCGGTACACCCGATGGCACAGGCAATTATCCGCGCGGCAGGCGTTCCGCTGGCAGCTCCGTCTGCCAACACCTCCGGCAGACCGTCTACCACGACGGCGCAGCATGTCATGGAGGATTTGCACGGCAAAATTGCCGCTGTCGTAGATGGCGGCCCGTGCTCGGTCGGCGTGGAATCGACGGTCGTATCGCTGTGCGGCGAACGTCCGCGGCTGCTGCGTCCGGGCGGAATTTCGCTGGAACAGCTGCAATCGGTACTTGGCGAAGTGGATGTTGACCGCGCGTTGAAAGAAAAGATTGATGACAGCGAGAAAGTTTCCGCGCCGGGCATGAAATACCGACATTATGCGCCCAAAGCACCGGTAACCGTTGTATTCGGCACACCGGAAGCCAGCGCACAGTACATTGCGCAAAGACTGGGACAGCATACCGGCGTGTTGTGCTTTGACGATTGTGCACAGCTGTTTCGCGGAAAAGCGGTTGTGGAGACGTTTGGCCCGTCCGATGATGAAGCACAGCAGGCGCGGGAAGTGTTTGATGCGCTGCGCCGGTTTGATGACACGGACTGCACAGAAATTTTTGCGCAGTGCCCGCCGTCTCGCGGCATCGGTCTTGCGGTGGCAAACCGCATCAAAAAAGCGGCCGGTTTCCATGTGATCGACTTGACGGAGGAACAAGCATGAAAATTCTTGGTCTGACCGGCGGCTCCGGTACGGGAAAAAGCGCCGCCTGTACGGCATTTGCGCGGCTGGGATGCGGCGTCATTGATGCGGATGCGACCTACCGGACGCTGTGCGATACCTGCGAGCCCATGCTGAAAGAAATACAAAATGTATTTGGAGATGTATTTTCTACAGATGGGAAATTAGACCGCAAAAAGCTCGGCGCCATCGTTTTTGCCGATGCGCAGAAGCTGCAGCAGCTCAACGCGATTACCCATCCATATATTCGGCAGGCCGCCCGCGATGCATTCGCCGCGTATAGCAAACGGGGATGCTTGCTGTGCATCTATGATGCGCCGGTGTTGTTCGAAGGTCAAATGGAGACGCTTTGCGATAAGACGTGTGCGGTGCTCGCGGCGCGCAATACGCGCATTGCGCGCATTGTGGCGCGGGATGCGATTACGGAGGAGTATGCGGCGCTGCGCATTGATGCGCAGAAAGACGATGCATTTTACCGCGAAAGATGCGATTATGTCGTACAAAACGATGCAGACTTGGACACACTGTATACACAGGTGCGCAAGATCTATGAGGATATGGTGCGCAAATAAACGCATCGGTGCAGAAAGGATGAAAGTTTCATGGAAAACACCCTATTTTATGACAAAAAGACCGGCTGGGATCGAATGAGCGATGCTGAGCAGGCTGCCATGATGGAGTACGCGGAAGGGTACAAGGCGTTCTTGGACGAAGCAAAGACCGAGCGCGACGCGGTTCGCCGCCTGCAGGCTATGGCAGAGGCAAACGGCTTTGCAGCATATACCCGTGGCAAGGAAATCCATCCGGGAGAAAAATATTACAAAATAAATAGAAATAAAGCAATTATACTCTTTGTAGTCGGTTCGGATGGCATGCACAGCGGCATCAATCTGTCGGCTGCGCATTTGGACGCGCCGCGCGTTGATATTCGCACGGTTCCGCTGTATGAAGACAACGGCATGGCGCTGTTTAAGACGCACTACTACGGCGGCATCAAAAAATATCAGTGGACAACCATTCCGATGGAGCTGCGCGGCGTCGTTTGCCGCATGACGGAAAACGGCGTGGAGTCCGTGGATGTGCGCATTGGCGATAAGCCGGGCGATCCGGTCTTTGTCATCACGGATCTGCTCATTCATCTGGCAACCGAACAGATGGGAAAAACCATGATGAAGGGCATCGAGGCGGAGAATATGAACGTGCTGGTCGGCTCGAAGCCGTCCAAATCGGACATCGAGACCTCGGATAAAATCAAGCTGTGGGTGATGGAGTTCCTCAACAAGGAATACGGCATCACAGAGGAGGATTTCCTGTCCGCAGAATTGACCTGTGTGCCGGCGTTCAAGGCCTCGGATGTAGGCTTTGACCGCTCGTTTATCGGTGCATATGGCCACGATGACCGCGTGTGCTCGTATCCGGCGGCAACGGCACTGCTGGATCTCGAAGAGACGCCGAAAAAGACGTCCATGGTCATTCTGGTCGACAAGGAAGAAATCGGCTCGGACGGTGTGACCGGTATGCAGTCGCACTTCTTTGACACGCTGGTGGCGGATTTGTGCCGCGCAGACGGCACGCTGTTTGAGGAGTGCATCGAGCGCTCTACCTGCCTGTCTGCGGACGTTTGCAATGCGTTTGACCCGAACTATCCGAGTGTTTCCGAGCGCCGCAACGATGCGCGTGTCAACTGCGGCGTGGCACTGGTCAAGTATACCGGTGCGCGCGGCAAGTCCGGTTCCTCCGATGCAACCGCAGAGCTGATGGGAAAAATGCGCTATCATTTCAATAAAAACCATGTCATTTGGCAGACCGGCCAGCTCGGCAAGGTCGATCAGGGCGGCGGCGGCACCGTTGCTATGTTTATGGCAAACCGCAATATTGACACGGTAGATTGCGGCGTGCCGGTGCTCAGCATGCACGCGCCGTTTGAAGTCATTGCAAAGCTGGATTTGTTTGCCGCTTACAATGCGTTCAAAGCGTTCTACCAGATGGAACAGGAATAAATAATAACATTTCGCAAAAAAATATGGCGCTGCCGCAGGCAGCGCCATATTTCGTTTATCTGACTTGAATTTGCCCCAAAACCTCGCCAATCGGTGCGTCAATGGTTAATTGCGCGCCGGTGGAGCGCTGCGTCTGACCCTTGTTGATGACGACGAGATTTTTGCCGCGGAAATATTGAATCAATCCAGCGGCGGGATAGACGGCGAGCGACGTGCCGCCGATGATCAGCATATCCGCCTGCGCAATCGCCTGTACGCTGTTCATCAGGCACTGTTCGTCGAGTGATTCTTCGTACAGCACAACATCCGGCTTGATGATGCCGCCGCAGGTGCATCGCGGAACACCGTGACAGGATTTCATGTACGGGGCATCATAGAATTTTCCGCAGTGCTGGCAGTAATTTCGATGCACAGAGCCGTGCAGCTCGTAGACGTTCTTGCTGCCGGCAGCTTGGTGCAGACCGTCTATGTTTTGCGTGACAACAGCGGTCAGCTTGCCTGCCTGCTCCAGCTCTGCGAGCTTTTTGTGTGCGGCGTTTGGTTTTGCGTCCAGCGCGAGCATCTTGTCCTGATAAAATCGGAAGAACTCCTCCGGCTGAGACTGGAAAAAGGAATGACTGAGGATGGTTTCCGGCGGAAATTTGTACTTCTGATGATACAAACCGTCAACGCTGCGGAAATCCGGAATGCCGCTTTCCGTCGAGACACCGGCGCCGCCGAAAAAAACAAGTTTCTTGGACTCGTCAATCATGTGTTGTAACGTTTGAATTTGCTGTTCCAATGACATGGTACTGCCTCCTTGTTTTGTTTGTTACCGCACCAAAGTCGTGGTGTTTGCTTTTCTCTCGTGAATGACCGGTTGTGCTGCCGGATAGCCGATGGCAGCGGATGCATTGACGATGTGACTTTCCGGCACACCGTATTCCGTCAGCAGGGCGCGCACAGCGGGCACATCGCAGACGTCACGCACCTGATTGATCCAGCAGGTGCCGAGACCGAGAGAGGTCGCCGTCAGCAGCACATTTTCCATTGCTGCACCGGCATCGAGAAAGCTGTTGCGGTTGTCGCGCTCGCCGGATACGATGAGAAAGGCAGTCGGTGCGAAAAAATTGTAGCCGGCCGGACGATTGTCCGCCTCTCTGACGGCGGCGGCAAGTGCCTGAATTTTTTCCGTGTTTGCGAGCAGCGTAAAATGCCAGCTCTGTTCATTGCGACCGGACGGTGCCCAGACAGCAGCGGTCAGCAAATCCTGCAGCTTTTCCGATTCCACAGGCTGCTCCGTAAAGCTGCGGCACGAGTGTCTGTCCAAAATATTCTGTAATACGGGATTCATATCATCATCTCCTTCTGCCTTTAGTATAATGCAGGGGAGAAACGGTTGCAAGTTTTTCTGCTTTGCACAGATTTCATCAACAGCCTGTGGATAACTTGGAGGATAACCCGCACGAACATGTCATTTGACAATAAAAAAAGCAGCATTTCCAAAGAAATGCTGCTTTTGGTGGCCCATCGGGGGTTCGAACCCCGGACCCTCTGCTTAAAAGGCAGATGCTCTACCTACTGAGCTAATG